>MDTB01062452.1_pt1 | contig 31198 bp, 27 predicted proteins | sample 811161 | NCBI WGS metagenome assembly MDTB01 (sample SAMN05326650, study PRJNA326480) | marine metagenome | isolation source: seawater | place: Mediterranean Sea | collected 2009 | reverse complement strand
TGCGACCACAGGTCTCTCAACTGCAACGTATCTAAAGTCTATCGAAGCTGGGATTGATAATGTAGATACCTCCATCTCCTCGATGAGCATGACCTACGGCCATTCGTCAACAGAAGCTGTAGTGGCGATTCTTGAGGGGACTGATCGGGACACTGGGTTAAATCTTGAACTATTAGAAGAAATTGCTGCTTACTTTAGGACAGTTAGAAAAAAGTATGCAAAATTCGAGGGTTCTCTGAAAGGCACTGACTCCAGGATTTTGGTAGCGCAGGTTCCAGGAGGAATGCTCACAAATCTTGAAAACCAATTAAGGGAACAAAATGCTATTGATCGGTTAGATGAGGTTTTAATAGAGATCCCTAAGGTCAGAAAAGATCTTGGATATATTCCCTTAGTGACACCAACATCCCAGATAGTAGGTACCCAGGCAGTAATCAATGTCTTGACGGGGGAGCGATACAAAAATATTGCGAGGGAAACCGAGGCCGTTTTAAGGGGTGAATATGGTAGGACTCCATTGGACGTGGATAAAGAGCTTCAAGATCGTGTGCTAGCTGGCGAGTCTGCTATAGAGTGCCGGCCAGCTGATAACCTCGAAGCGGAATTTTTTGCCCTGCAAAACGAACTCGCTGAGAAAGAAAAGGAGAGCAGCCTGATCCTTACTGGGAATAGAGAAGACGACGTATTAACTTATGCTCTCTTCCCGCAGATAGCGCTCAAGTTTTTCGAGAATCGCGACAACCCAAAAGCTTTTGAAGTTGCTCCTGCCGTAGAAGATGAGAATCAAAAAGATGTTTTAAAAAACTCAGAGAGAGTTCCTTCAGTTTACTCAGTAGAGTTAGGTGGAGAAGTTTTTTCTGTCCGAGTTTCTGAAGGGGATACCTCAGGGGGGGGCGAGATTAAACCAGAAGCCTCCGAGCTAATCTCAAAAATAAATTTGAAAACAAAAAATGAAATTAAAGCGCCACTCGGAGGCAATGTTTTCAAAATTAATGTATCTGTCGGAGACAGCGTTCAGTCTGGAGATGTACTTCTTGTTCTGGAAGCTATGAAGATGGAAACGGAGATCCAGGTTCCAATAGGCGGTCGAGTAGGGAGGATCCTTGTTCAAGAAGGCGAAGCCGTGGATATGGATCAGGCCTTGATTGAAATAGTCTAGATGATTGCTGAACTTCACAAACTTTGGTCAGGTACGGGCCTAGCGCAACTCTCATTTGACCAAGGGCTGATGATATTGGTTGGTCTCGGACTTTTGTACTTGGCAATTGTCAAACGTTTTGAACCACTTTTGCTCGTTCCCATAGGCTTCGGTGGAATTCTAGCTAACATTCCTGGAGTTGAAATAGCAGTTGGGACCGGTGTCTTGGCGCAATTCTATGACTTAGGTATCGGAACAGGAATTTTCCCTCTGGTCATATTTATGGGCGTCGGAGCCATGACCGATTTCGGCCCTTTGCTTGCAAACCCAAAGACTCTGTTTCTTGGGGCGGCCGCCCAATTCGGCATTTTTGCGACTCTGATCGGAGCGCTTTGCTTGTCTTCGATTGGAGTTTTTGATTTCTCTGTAGCTGAAGCAGCCGCTATAGGAATCATTGGAGGTGCAGACGGCCCCACTGCGATCTATGTAGCTGGGCAGCTAGCACCACATTTATTGGGCGCCATAGCTGTTTCAGCATATTCCTACATGGCGCTGGTCCCGATAATTCAGCCTCCTATCATGAAATTGTTAACCACTGAAGCAGAGCGAAAAATTGAAATGATGCAATTAAGGGAGGTAAGTAAAGCCGAGAAAATTTGCTTTCCTTTAATGCTTGTCGTTCTGGTGGCAATGATGGTTCCTAGTGCGGCCCCTTTGCTTGGAATGTTTTGTTTCGGGAATCTGATGCGAGAATGCGGTGTCGTAGAAAGGCTTAACTTTACGACCCAAAACGCACTGATTAATATTACAACTATTTTCTTGGGTCTTGCAGTGGGTTCAAAATTGCAGGCAGAAAAATTCTTGGTGCCCGAGACATTGGGTATCTTGGCATTGGGTATGGTTGCTTTTGCGATAGGCACTATGACGGGGTTGATAATGGCCAAGTTTATCAACTTGATATCAAGAACAAAAATCAATCCGTTGATAGGAGCTGCTGGAGTCTCTGCAGTTCCGATGGCTGCAAGAGTGGTCAACAAAATTGGTCTGGAGGCAAACCCTCAGAATTTTTTACTAATGCATGCAATGGGGCCTAATGTTGCTGGCGTTATCGGATCTGCAATCGCGGCGGGAATATTGATTCAATTTGCTGGTTAAAGTTCTGGGTGGTGAGCCTTTGGCAAGTCAAAAGAGACTCTTTTTTTTGTTTCCGGGCTGATAAAACTGATAAAAACTGAAACGAGTTGGAGATTAATATTCGTTTCAGATCCGTATTGCCTGTCTCCGATGATAGGAAAACCAAGCTCAGATAAATGACGTCTGATTTGATGTTTCCTCCCTGTCTCTATTCGAACGCTTACCAAGGTCCGATTTTGATCGTTACAGATCGGGTTTACATTACTGATAGATTTTTTACCGTCGATTGGCGATTCTAGCTTTATTTTTTTCAGCAAACAGCCGTGCACCAAAGCTTTATAAATTTTATCCACTGAGCGTTCTCTGAATTGTTTTGATATTTCGTTCGCGGCACTTTTTGAATGTGCAAGCACCAGAATTCCCGATGCAAATCGATCTAACCGATGAACTAGGAAGCATGGTTTGTTTGTTTGTTTCTCGATTATCCTGTTGACGCTGCAGTGATCACCAAACTTGGTGCCTCCACAAACCAAGCCACTAGGTTTAATCCATAGGCTGTATGTTTCAGCTGCGAAGATAGGCTCTAATAACTTTGGTTTAGTCTGGATTATCTTCTCGTCGTAATAAATCGAAACGCAAGAATCTGCGGGAAGAAGACGGGTTGCTCGGCGCAACCTTTTTTGGTTTCCGCTTGATGATATCCACACAGCTCCTTTGGCCATGATTTCTTTTATTTTTGTCTTCGATAGATCCGTTTTTTTAGCAAGGAATTCTACAGCTGTCGTTCTTTCCTCGATCCTTATCTTTTGCATGACAACTCTAGGTAGAGTTTGATCCTTCGTTTTCAACGACGACGGAGGACCTTTTGTTTTTTTAACCATGCGGGAAAACCTTGGTATTAGTTCTACTAAATACTGGCTAAGTTGTTATTCTATACGAAGATTTGAGATACTCCCAAGACGAATTGGTCATATCACCTTAACGGCCGCTCCGGTTTCGCTTAGCAAGAGACACATGTGAAATCATGTCTCAAAAAAGGTCCGCAATTTAAGTTAGACGACCAAAACCAAAACCAAAACCAAAACCAAAACCAAAACAATTAATAAGAAATAAGTTTTATCGAATAACGGAGTCTTTACTGGGTGCAGTCCAAGTGCATAATTACGCTAGGGAACCAAGGGCGTTTGTTATTGCTTATTTGCATCTCCTTAAAAGCACCTTGTTTAACGTACTCTCGATTTAAGCGAGCATCTAGAATGGACATAGTTTTTTTAAACGGAAAATGGCTAGACAAAGACACTGCTGTAGTCTCTGTCTTTGATAGAGGCTTTATGTTTGGCGACTCTGTGTACGAGGTTATGGCGGTATATAACCGTCGCATCCACGAAAAGGAAGCGCACCTGTCGAGATTAGAAAGAAGCCTATTAAGCACCAAGATTAAGAGCCCCTATTCGAGAAAGAAACTATCTTCGTTACTAGAGCAAATGATCGAAAAATCAGGAATTTCAAACAGCATTATTTATCTTCAGGTTAGTAGAGGAGTTCAATTTCCTAGAGACCATAAAATTGAGCTTGGCACAGAACCGACCATCCTTATTACCTTGATGGAGAAAAAATTCTTGGAATGGACTGAGATAGAACCGTTGAGTTTGATTACTCAAGGTGATTTTCGTTGGGCAAGGGGCGATATCAAAGTTTCGAGTTTAATTGCGAATGTTATGCTGAGAAATGAGGCTGTTAGTAAGGGTTATGATGATTCTATTCTGATTCGTAATGAAAGGGTGATTGAGGCTACTTCGGCGAACATTTTTTTAGTTAAAGACGGAGCTGTTTATACTCCTCAAAAAAGTCGGTTCTTTCTGCATGGTATAACGAGACAAACCGTGCTTCGCTTATGCGAAGAAATTGACTTAGAGGCGGTGGAAAGAGATATTTTCAAAGACGAGATATTTACTGCTGACGAAATTTGGCTATCCTCAACTGGGAATATACTTCGGCCGGTGCGAAAAGTTGATGATCACTTGATCGGCAAAAAATATCCCCTAGAAAAATCCCACTGGAGAAAACTTTACCAACAGTATTGTTTAGATCTGGGTAAGGCGGTTTAGTCATTGAGGCTCCCTTTCTTTTTGTTCTGCCTAAAACTCTTGAAAAAGAATCAGGTCAATAGAAAAACTCGCGGCTCAACCAAGAATTTAGAGGGATATGTTTAAGATGGCCTATGTGATTTTATAAAGGATATTTTTTTAACCATGGAGAGTTGCATTTTTGCCTCGCAAAACAGTTCCAAAAAGATCTCTCTCTGCTTGAATTATCCCTGAAAGCTGTGGTTAGGAAGTGCTGCTTCTAACTCTTTTTACTTCCCAAACAGCTAGTTTAAATTCGATTTCCTATTTTTGAGCAAAACCCTAATTCCTGCAATTAGAGGACATGATTTCTTTTCTCAAGACTAGAGATCCGCATATTTTTCGCCCCAACTCCTGTTTTGAAGATACCAATCAACAGTTTTTTTGATTCCGGATTCAAAGTCTTCTTGCGGTTTCCAACCGAGCTCTGACTGAATTTTTTTCGAGTCTATGGAGTACCTGTAATCATGCCCGGGTCTGTCTTCAACGTAAGTAATCAAATTTTCGAAACGAAATTGACTTTCGCTGGCTAATCTCTCTTGCAGAAGCTTGCAAATCGTTCTTACCACCTCCAAATTTGTTTTTTCTTCTTGGCCGCCTATATTGTAGCTTTGCCCAATTCTTCCCTCCGTTGCGATAAGATAGAGGGCCCTGGCATGATCCTCGACGTAGAGCCAATCTCGAACATTCGCTCCTGTACCGTAAATAGGAAGAGATTTATTTTTCAATGCGTTAAGAATAACTAATGGGATTAGTTTTTCGGGATATTGATATGGGCCATAGTTGTTCGAGCAATTACTTATTACGAAAGGCAGCCCGTAAGTTGCTCCCCAAGCCCTAACAAGATGATCTGAAGCTGCTTTGCTCGCGCTATAAGGTGACTGAGGACTGTAAGGACTATTTTCGGAAAAGGACCCATGTTTTCCAAGGGACCCAAACACCTCATCCGTTGAAACATGGTGAAACAGAAAATCTATTTTGCTCTCCTCGTTTCTGTATGCATCGGCGACTTGCAACAACGAAAAGGTTCCGAAGATATTGGTTCTGATAAAGTCGTCTGGTGAATGTACGGAACGATCTACGTGAGATTCCGCTGCTAAATGAACAATTCGGTTCGGCCGAAATTTTGCAACGATAGACTTAAGTTGATCCGAAGCACATATATCCATTCGGATAAAAGTATATCTGGGATCAAGCTCGTAATCTTCTAGGGATTCTTTATTCCCCGCATATGTTAGCTTATCTAAATTAAGAACGTGGTGAGGCGTATGTTCTAACAAATGTCTTATTAAACATGAGCCAATAAAACCCGAACCACCCGTTATCAAAAATTTCATATTTTCTAGCCTTTTAACGAAAGACTGGTGCGGAACGAAATGCTGATGCATTTTTATCATGCTCCGAAACGATTGGAGAAACGTCCCCAAGCGGCCAATTTATATTGATCTCTGGATCATTCCAATGAATACCATTTTGATCGTCTGGTTCATAAAAGTTTGTGCATTTGTAAACAAGGTCTGCAGTTTCAGAAACAACCAAAAATCCGTGAGCAAAACCCGGTGGTATCCAGAATAATTCGTGTTTTTTTTCCGTAAGAAAAATTGACGTATGTAGACCAAAAGTCTTAGATGACCTGCGAAGGTCAAGAGCCACATCGAAGATCTCACCCTTTACAACCTGAATCAATTTGCCTTGGGGTTTTTTCAACTGATAGTGAAGTCCTCTCAGTGTGCTTTTGCATGAACGGCTTCGGTTTTCTTGAACGAAGCTGTAATCCGGTAGCCATGTGTTTCGAAAAGATTCATAGAGAAAGCCTCGATCGTCTTTGTAAATCTTAGGATTAAAAGTTAGGAGGCCATCGATAGGATGTTTTTCAGCGATAAAGCTAGACACTTTCGGAAACCATTTTGAGATAAAGCCCATAATCGCTATTTTCAATAGGCTTAATAATTTCTGTCAGTTGGTTTTTATTTATATAGGCCATTCTAAGAGCTGTCTCTTCAGGGCATCCAATTTTAAGCCCTTGACGCTCTTCAACTATGCGCACGAAATTTGCTGCGTCGAGCAGATGTTTTGGATTACCCATGTCTAACCAGGCTGTTCCTCTTGAAAAGATTTTCACGTCTAATGATCCCCTATTGAGATACGCTTTATTAATGTCTGTGATTTCTAGTTCTCCCCGCTCTGAGGGAGTCAGGCTTTTAGCGATTTCCACCACATCGGAATCATAGAAATACAAGCCTGTGACCGCATAATTTGATTTCGTCGATTTCGGTTTCTCCACAATTTCCTGAACTTCTCCAGTTTCAGAAAAACTAACTACTCCATAGTTGCTGGGATTGTTGACATAGTATCCAAAGATAGTTGACCCTTTTATTTGTTGCGAAGCATTTTGCAAAAAATCTCTCATTCCTTGGAAATAAAATAGATTGTCTCCAAGGATTAGCGCTGATCGGCTGTTGCCTATAAAAGCTTCTCCAATTAGAAAAGCTTCAGCAATTCCATTTGGTGATAGTTGTTCCGCATATTCGATCCTCAGTCCTAAATTCCTTCCGTCGCCCAATAGGTTTTTGAAATTAGGTAAATCTCGAGGAGAGGAAATGACTAATATCTCTTTAATGCCAGACAGCATTAGCGTGGTAAGAGGATAGTAGATCATCGGTTTATCAAAAACTGGTAGTATCTGTTTGCTGGTGTAAGAGGTAAGCGGATGAAGTCTTGTACCCGAACCACCAGCTAATAAAATGCCTTTTCGCTGCTTATTTTTTATTTTCAATTTAGACTCGATTAAGTATTCTTATGTAATTATAACGGCAAGGGCAAAAAATAGGGAGAAAAGTGGCTACCATTCATATCGGTTGGAGGTTTTATTGGTGTGGTATGGGTTTGTCTGCTTGTTTATTATTTTAAAATTTAGCTTGTGTATAGTATTCGACCTAGAAAAGCAGTGCCTCCAGTAGCCGACTGTAGCCGATTAGGATAAAAATAGAGATGAATGGGCTTTACTCAGACAGCATAAGTGACTCGCTTGGTCAGGCGCTTTTGTCTTTGGGGAAAATAACCAAGGATGATCTGAGGCAGGCGGTCGACCTGCAACAGAAAGCTAAAATTCCATTCCAGTTGGCCTTGCTCAAGATCGGAGCGCTATCCGAGGATAGCTTGCTTGAGGAGTTAAAGGTTCAATATGACTTGCCCATTATTTCTGAGGATGAGTTGCCTGAAATTCAAATAGTGCATAAATTTATGAGTTCGAGCGAGCTTAATTTTGACTGGTTTTTTTCAAAAGAAGTTATTCTTTGGGAATTGGATCGCGATGAATTAGGCTTTATAGCAAAAGAGATTTTTGATCCTTCAATCGAAGAAGTCCTTGTAAGATTTTTTACAAAGAAAAAGCTTAGACGGTTTTTGTCTTCGTCTTTGACACACCAAAAGTTGTTAGAGGATCTAAAGAAAGAGCATGATGTCGACAGTTTATTTAATGATGAAGAAAGCCGGCAGTTAAGGGAGCTAGCAGAAGAAGCGCCGGTAGTTGAGTTTGTCAATAATCTTATTGCGCAGGCAGTCGACATAAATGCGTCAGATATTCATATTGAACCAGAAGAGCGAGAGTTTAGAGTTCGCTTTCGAGTAGACGGTGTTTTACAAGACAGGTTATCTCAACCCATAAGCCGATACGCGGCGGTTGCATCAAGAATAAAGCTAGTAAGCGGGCTAGATATTTCTGAGAGAAGGCTTCCTCAGGATGGGAGGATGTCCACTAGGACAAGTGGAGTTGAGATGGACGTTCGTGTTTCTTCGGCGCCATGCGTTCACGGTGAATCAGTTGTGTTGCGACTATTGCCAAAAGAGCGTGATGAAGTTGGACTTACAAAAATCGGTATGGAGCGAGATCATTTGCAACTTATGAGCAGATGGGCGCGGCTTAGTTCAGGCATTGTTTTAGTAACCGGGCCTACAGGATCTGGAAAATCGACTACCCTTCATGCTGCCCTTAGTCAAAGTAACGATGGCGAAAGAAAAATCATTACCGTCGAAGATCCAGTTGAAATTCGGGTCCCAAATATTACCCAGATACAAACCCACGAAGACATTGGATACACTTTTGCTAATGCGCTAAGAGCTATACTTAGACAAGATCCGGATGTCATTATGATCGGAGAAATTCGAGATCTTGAAACAGCAGAAATAGCTATTCAGGCAGCTCTCTCTGGCCATCTTGTTTTATCTACACTTCACACAAATGATGCGCTCTCAGCCTTCACTCGCTTAATTGATATGGGTGTCGAACCATTTTTAGCTGCCGCGCCCGTCAAGGGTTTGCAAGCACAGCGCTTGGTGAGATTGCTATGCCCTCACTGTGCCGAGACAAGCTCTGCACCTCTAAATATGCCTGAAGAATTGCGAACTTTTTCCTCCAAGATAAGTCAACCAAACTGGAAAAAAGCCGTTGGATGCGAGTCGTGTAACTCTACTGGATTTTCTGGGCGCTCCGGAATTTATGAATTGATTGAAGTAGACGCAAACATACAGGACCTAGTCGCAAAGGGCTGCACTCTTAACGAAATCAGAAAACTGGTTTCAGAACTTGGTTTCAGAACTTTGCTACAGGATGGTTTGTTAAAGGTTTCAAAAGGTGAAACAACATTAGATGAGGTTTTGCGGGTCGTGAATCAGGAGGGAAGTGTTTGATATTCCATTATCGCGCGGTTGATCCCAAAGGCACCGAGGCTTTCGGAGAAATAGAAGCTATATCTGAGGCGCAGGCGGTCAGAAATTTGAGAGTAAAGAACCTAACGGTGATAGAGTTAAATAATACCGAAAACGATCAAATAGCTAGAGCGCCAAAAAAAGCGTCTTTACAGGAACTCACTACCTCTTTCCATGAACTAGTAACGCTTCTTGAATCGGATGTGAGTGTTTCAGATACTTTGGACTCGCAGTGTCTTGCAAATTATCCTCAGGATCTCTCCAAATCATATAATAAAATGGCTGAGGTTATTAGAGCTGGAGGAAGCTTCTCTTTAGCAATGGAAAAATCGGGTTTAAAACTGCCCCCGTATTTTTCCCAACTCTCGAAAGCAGGTGAACTGGCGGGCGATTTGCCCCGAAGTTTAAGGAATGGACTGAATCAATTCGAGTATGAGCAACGTTTAGGGAAAGATTTTAAGGCGGCTCTTACCTATCCTCTGATTTTGGTTTCTTCTGGTGTGGCGGCGATCTTGCTGATCTTTATTGTAGTAGTGCCAAAATTTCTTCCTATGTTAGAGAAATCTGACAACATGCCGTTTTTGTCTGAAGTAATATTTGGTGCAGGGATTTTTTTTAATGATAATTGGCTTTTTGTGCTTATCTGCTTTTTGGGCTTGGCTATAGGAATTCAGCGGGTGCTTCGTAATCCTGATTTGAAAGCAAGTGCCTACGATGTTGCCTTAACCCTTCCCTTAATAGGAAACTGGTTGCTAGAGATTGATGTTGCTCGATGGTGCTCGCTTTTTGGCACGATGTTGGTAAGTAAAGTAGATCTTGTTGAAGCTTTGGCTCTTGCTAGCGAGGGAGTGAGAAGTAAAAAAAGAAGAGCGAGATTCATGAGATGTATAGTGCATGTCAAATCAGGAGTTTCGCTTGCGGATTCACTAGAAAAAGAGGCTGTATTAACTCCGGTAGGATACAATTTAATGAGGTCCGGTGAGAGGTCCGGAAAACTAGCTGATATGGCATTATCGTTGGGTGCTCTTTATAACGATGCTGGGCAAAACAGGATGAAACGTCTGCTCGGACTTCTCGAGCCTTTGTCAATTTTAATTGTGGGGGTTTTCATAGGATTGATTGTTCTTGGGGTGATGCTAGCAATCACCTCGGTCAATATGGGCGGCTTCTAGGAGGGTCGAGGATTGAGCGTACTAGAAAAAAATAAAGGGTTCAGTTTAATAGAATTACTCGTAGTTTTAGTCATTCTTGGATTGTTAGGCGGTCTAGTTGGCCCGAGGCTTTTTAGTCAGGTCGATTTCAGTAAAGTGGAGGTCGCTAAAACACAAATTCGGATGCTGAAAACTTCTCTTCAGGCTTTTCGTTTAGATGTAGGAAGATACCCTTCTAACGAAGAAGGGTTAAAATCTTTGGTTGAAAAACCTGCCTCTAATAAGCTTTGGCGAGGACCTTATTTGGAAGAGCTTCTTCCCAGGGATCCCTGGGGAAATCCGTTTTTCTACGTGCCAAATGCGAATAATTTTCAAGGTTTCGCTTTGTATTCGCAGGGTGCTGATGGGAAAAAAGGAGGTGATGGGGTAAATGAGGATATTGGTTACCTGCCCTAAAAATTCGTACGGTTTTTCTCTCACTGAGCTTTTGGTGGTCTTGGTAATTCTAGGCCTAATCTCTTCCTTTGTGCTGCAAAATTTCGGCAATACTTTGGATACGGTAAAAAGATGGACACAGAAAGAGGACGTTTTTCAAAAAATTGATCGACTGGGTTATATCTCTCGCGAGAGTTTTGTCTTCATTGATGAAGACAGCTTTAAAGATGGCGGTGAAATGGCTAATTATTTACCTACGGGTTGGAGAATCTTAGGAGACTTTAAGTTTTTCCCCAATGGCTCCTGTTCAGGCGGACGGTTGGACTTATTCTTTAAAACGGATCTTATCCAACAAGACATTCTAGAGGCCCCGTTTTGCAAATTAAATGTTAGTGAATAATCGTTCAAAAGAAAAAGGATTTACTCTGATCGAGGCAATAGTTGCTCTCGTCATATTATCTGGAGCGATGTTAGTGACCTTTGCTTGGACAGACAATGTTCTCCGCCAAACCGAGAAGATTGTTCATAGGGTAGATGCACATAAAATCTTGAAGAATTTTCTTGCTGATTTGGATTCAATCGATGAAATAGAGGTCGGAGAAAAATTTACTCAGAATGAGAATTATTCACTGATGTGGAAGACCGAGCTGGTCGACGAGGCTCCTGGGGTTCTCTCAAACGGGGTCAAATCTAATTTTGATTTGTCGCTTTTTTCGGTCTACATAGAAATTCGAAGAGGTGGAGAGATGATTGCAATCTACAACACGAGAAAGACTGGTTTTCGGTTGCGGGGCGATCAATAAAAGGATTGGGCTAAAGCTATGAAGTCATTTTCGGAGCAGGGCTTTTCTCTTCTTGAGGTTATCGTTGTTTTGCTAATATTTAGCTTGGTGTCGGCCCTCACACTTGACGCATCTTCCCACTTGGCGAGAGTTTTTAGCCGGATTGAATCGGTCCGCCAAGAGGTTGCACTCGAGAGGTTTTCAACACAGTGGTTGAGATCCGTGGTGAAATCCAGTGTAGCTGTTGATAGGCAAGACCTGCCCCATGTTTTCGTGGGAACTAATCGAAGTCTCAAGGGCACAACAATGCAACCGATATTCGGCGAAGCAGGGGAGATAGCCCCTTTCTTTTTGGAGATAGTTTCTGCGGAGTCTCAAACGCACATTGAATACCGACAGCCCGGCTTCGAGCGAATAAAGCTGTTTATCCGGTATGAGGATCTGGTTTTCACTTACATTAATCAACGGGGTGTTAAATTCAGTAAGTGGCCTCCGGAGGCCGGTCTAATGGGCGTTCTTCCAAAATTAGTGACGATCGAAGGTGAGGAGGGACTCTCTCTTAAGATCTATATTGAGCAAAGGCGTATGCCAGTTAGGGACTTGCGCGATGTTCTTTGACGAGTTGGTGGCGCGAAATAAGTATCAAGAAGGTGGATTTATCCTTGTTTCAGTGGTCTGGTTTTTGGTGGTAGCAGCTATCGTCATAGCCTTTTTATCTGAACTGATTTATTTCGAACTGAATGCAGAAATAGATGAATCTGACAAAATCCTAAGACAGCTTGAATCAAGATCGACGCAAGAAACCTTGCTCTTTCTTTTGGCCACAAGAGAAAGAAACTTTGCTGGTCTTGATGTAGAACGAAAGTATTCCCCTCAAAAAATCTTTGACCCATTTCGTACCGATTCCTATTCGCTAGGAGAAAAACTAATCAAATTTGATCGAACTCTATACGCTGGTCTTGGCTCTTGTCTATTCTCCTTGCAGGATGCTGGAAGCTTAGTAAGCCTTAGATCAAAAACGGGGAAAGAGCTGGAAAATTTTTTGCTCTCGATTGGCAAAGATAAAAACCAAGCGCGCAGTTTAAATGCAAAGTACCAGGATTATATTGACAGAGATAATAAAGTTCGATTTTCCGGTGCAGAGTCAAGCCAGTATCCATCAATCGAGAGAGAACACTTCCCGCGAAATCGATTTGTGACTAACTCTGGCGAATTAAAAAACGTTTATGGGTGGAAAGAAAATTTTAACCAATCAGATTTCCGCTTAATGGAGGAAGAATTTTCGATTTACCCGCAGAGCCGTCTCAACCCTAACTCGATGACCTTTGCTCGCCTTAAGTCTGTTTTTAAAGATCCCGTGATTGCACAGAGAATAATTGACTACAGGCGTGATAAGGGAATTTCTAGTAGGCAAGAAGTTCAAGAATTAACGGGGGTGATTGACCCCGAGGTGCTTATGGGTATCGCTTTCTTGCCCTCGAAGCATATAATATTGCGGGTTTTTTGTGATGGTGAGACGATACAAACTGTGCAGAGTGTTACTCTAACCCCGGATTCAAAATATCGTCCATGGTCAGTAGATTATAAATTGCCAAGAGCGAGCAAACGAAAAATTGAAGAGATTACTGAAGAAAGTTACCGATACTCTGGGCCAAAAATTCCTAGAAGGTACGCTATATTTGCAAACCAGTGACGGAGTTTCGGTAGAAAAACTCTGGGGCAACCCTTATCAAATTTGGGTGGTTTCCAGAGGTTTATCTATCTTCGAAAGATTTGACCTCAGGGCAGTTCCAAAAGAAAAACGAGATTATGCTCTTAAACAGCAAGTGCAGGCCTCATCGCCTTACAGGGAATTTGATTTCTCGGTGCGCTGGTCTGATGGTTATGCTGCTGTTTGGATTTGGGATAAGGCAAAGCAAACGAAAGCTGCCCAGCAAGTAGGGGTTGCACGAGACGTTCACGTTTTTGCTGAGCCAATTATTTTAGGTACAAGACCAGATGGAGCATTTGGGTTTCAGGGCATCGACATTTTTTTCCAGCAGATATTTCGCGATGGTCAAATTCAAGCAGAAATGTCGTGGCCAGAAAAACCGACTTCATCGCAACTAGAATCTTTCTACGGAGCAAATGGTTCTAACGAAAAAAGCCGAGACGTGGTGTGGCATGATGCAGTTTATGATCTTTCGATAAGGCGGTTTTTTGCCCTAAATCCGAAAGCTTTAGAGTGGGCCGGTTTTAATTTGGTGTTATTTTTCTTTCTCTTAATTTTTTCGTATCAAGTAGTAAGTGTTGTCAGGATTGAGGGTGCTATCAGCGACGTCTCATCCCGAACCAGCGAATATAAAGAAGCTAACGAGGGAGTCATTGATTTGAGAGAAGCCGCCCTGAAAAGGAAGGAGAAGTTGGCGGTTCTTTTCCCTACCCTGAATGAAAATCATCTGGAAGTTATTGATTCAGTATCTAGATCTTTTCAGGCGGAAAAGGGAAAGGTCATAGAGTGGCGTTTTGATGGTTCGATTGTCCAGGCGGTGTTTGAAGACCCAGTCACCGAACCCGAATCGATGGTGGAGAGTTTGGAAAAGATTGGCTATTTCAAAAAAATATCTGTTGATTTAGATGCAACTCGTAACAGAGTGAAATTATTTTTGGAACTTGCCAATGAATGACAGTGCGCTTTTTAATAAGCTGAGAGCTGAACTCGAGACTAATCCTCGGATACGTTTTGGTCTCTTCGGTATAGGGGTTATTTTTGCACTCATCTTGATTATGAACCTGCAAGATTATTCTCAGACCCGCCAAGATTTTTTGTTAGGGCAAACATTTGACTTGGATGATGCCCGATCAATCGAATCGGAGGAGTATTGGCGCGCTGAGCTGGAAGAGTTAAAAAAAATAGATCAAGATCTCAGAAAATCTTTGTGGACAGGATCTAGTGAAAACCGTGTTAAAATAAGTGCGCAAAGCCGACTGCTCGAAATGTCAAATAATGCGGGGCTTTCCAAGTTGGACGTTAAGGCGTCTGATTTTCAGGAAGTAACATCCTTGAATAACCACTATAGACTACAGTTATTGTTGCGGGGAAGTTACAAAGAAGGAGGTTTTGCTGACTTTTTAAAAGAATTGGAGTCGCATAGGCCCAGATTTGTGGTTGATTCGGTTGATGTTTTAACCAGTCCTAAGATTGGAAAACTTGGAAGGATAGAAGTGATGGCCAGCATCTATTTTCTAAAGGAAATTCAACCAGGAGTTCGGCCTTGACCAAAATAAAGTACGTTTTCGTCAGTGCTATGGTTTTTGGGGCTTTTTCTAATTTTTTATTTTTCGGGCCGCATGAATGGAAAGAGGGTTCTTCAGCGACGGGGTCTCCCTCTTGGAGTGCGAAGTTTGAAACTATGTCTTTAGAGGTGGACCTTCCGAGAATTAAAAATTTTTTTCGAAACACTTCTCCTAGCACGGCAATCAAAGAAAAGGATTTGTTGTTGTCGGCGTTATCGGAAGAGGAGAAGGTCTATAAAGATGAATGGAAGCTGATTGGTTCAATATTAGAGAAAGATGTCAGAAAAGCGTTCATAATGGCGTCTGACGGAGAAGTGCAAGAAATTGGAAGCGGAGACTCTTTTGGTTCCGCCAACAAAGCTCTGCAGATAGGAGAGAAAGCTATTGTTTATCAGAACGAGTCGGGACAGAAGAAGGTCTTGAGGCTCTACGAAAACCAAGATCTTGGGGGAGAAGATGAAAAAGATTAGGTGTCTGATTGCTCTTGTAGTCACGAGCTTGGTGGGGTGTGTCAGCTTCGATCCTGTTAGGGATTCGGAGATGTTTGATCCACTGCAAAAAATTGAAAGGGAGGCAGTTGAAGATAGAGCAATTCCAGAAAGCGAGATTAAAAGAACCGGCAAAGTGGAGGAGTTACCAAAGGCTCTGGTTTCTGAAATAAAAACAAGCGGTTCTCTCGAAGAACAATTTGGGGTTTCTAGGCGTGGCGAGATATTAGCGAATTTAAGAAACATGCCTCTGCCCGATTTCATAAATGAAGCTTTAGGTGAAAGGCTGGGGTTGAGCTATCTGTTAGATCCCTCACTGGCGGAGAGCAGCGACCTCGTGACGCTTTCGTTAAGTGAAGCTCTCTCGCCAAGCGAGTTTCTGCGAGCTACCAAGTCGGTCCTAGCTGAGTACGGCATATCGATGAAAAAAGATGGGCCAATAATCAAAGTAGATTACGATAAAAATGCGGCTGGAACCGAGAAACCCCTGCTAGTTACTGGGAACGCTTTACCAAATATCCCCTCTTCTCATCGCCGGATTTTTCATTATCACTCGCTTAAAGTTTTGCAACCTTCTCAGGTCAGGAATAATCTTCAGATTTTGTTTCCCGTAGAGCAACTTCAGGTCATTAATGTGATCGATGACAATGCTGTCTTACTGCTAGGGCCTGCGTCAGCGGTTAGGGAGTCAATCGAGGCTCTAGAATATCTAGATAGACCTTTTATGCGAGGTAAAAATAGTGTCGCTTATCGGCCGGTGTATATCGAGGCCGATGAGTTGGCGAAGGATCTTACCCGCGTGCTGCAGGCGGAAGGCTATGTGATTAGTAACACTATCCCCTTTGGCTCGATTATGATTTTAGATTTTTCTAGCCAACAAAGAATTCTGATTTTTGCGAATGACGAGAGTGTGCTAGATCATGCGATATCTTGGGCAAGAGAACTTGATTCAGATAAGCGGTCAGCAATCACCGACGGATTTTTTACATACGAAGCAAACAATATCACGGCTCAGCACATAGCTAGAGTGCTAAGCGCTTTTGAGGATGATAATAACCTAAGCAAAGGTTCTTCAAGAGCGCTTGCTACGAATAATGGGACAAAGAATTCTTCTGTGAGCGGCGGCGAGGGCAATCGAAGTATGGTTGCCAGCTATATGGGCGGTAAACTAGTTGTCGATGGAAATCGCAACGTGATTTTTTTTAAGGGGTCAGGAAAAGAATGGGCTAGAATCCGTCGCTTGATTGAGCAGATCGATCAACCGATTCCTATGGTTCTAATTGACGTGCTCTTAGTCGAGCTGACCCTCAGTGAGGGAGAGAACTCAGGAGTCGAATGGCTTTTTAGGAGTAAGGTAGGGGACTATGGCTTGAGAGGCAGCACGAGGGGCGGATTATCGCTCAGTGGCAATGGGCTATCGCTCGTTATGGACAGTGCAGGCGAGACACGAGCGATAGTTAACGCTTTTTATCAGAACGATAAAGCATCGATTCGCTCTTCCCCAAAGCTTTTGGTTAAAAGTGGAGAGACCGCGCAGATTGAAGTTGGAAATGAGATCCCTATTTTGACTCAAAATGCTCAGTCCATTGAGTCAATCAATGCACCGATTCTTCAATCGGTTGAGTATAGGAAAACCGGGGTTTTGCTATCGATTAACCCAGTGGTTCAGGCGAGCGGGCTTGTTGACCTGATTATTTCTCAGGAGCTCAGTGAGCAGCAGTCAATCGGGGCGCTTGGTTCTCCCGTTATTCTTCAGAGATCTTTGGAGACGGCGCTCGCAATTAAAGATGGAGGTTCAATTCTTCTTGGAGGGCTCATATCCGATAATCAGATTGAAGCTAAGAGAGGGCTTCCTGTGTTGTCGAAGATTCCGCTTTTAAATAAGTTGGGGTCCGTAGACACTCAAAATACCGCAAGAACAGAGCTGCTCATGTTAGTTAGCACCTTTGTTTTAAAAGACAACCAAAGTGCGGTTGAAATTACGCAGAGCCTTAAAGAGCGGTTTGACGCGAATTTAGATTGAACCAAATTTTTATGCTCCACCTTTAAAGCGAGCTGATCTGATTTTGGCCGCAAGACGTCGACTAGATGGAGCGAAAACAAGCATTTAAACTCTGTTGAGGCTGGAAATTAAATAAGCAAATAATGTTGATTCTGGGTCTAGAGCTGGTTATCATACTTTTTCTGACCACCATGGAGTCAGGAGACTTTTTGCCTCCTCAACTTGGGGGGTGAAGAAAAAATATTTAATTTAGGAGATTCATGCATGAATTTTAAAAGAAATGCTTTACGCACAGTCGTAGCCGCAGCGGGGCTATCAGGCGCCGTTGCGGCGAACGCTGGAACGTGGCTCGCAACTTCTGGTGCACCCGTGTATGCGACTGAATTGTTTGGGGCAACTTCCCCAACCATTACACCCACGACTGCGGTCTACACTATGGCTACCATTATAGCCGCGGGTGCAACAGCCAGCATAACCTACACTTTGACAGGCGGCACATGGGGTGGCAGTGGTTTGTCCACTTCCTCATTGGCTTACCTAAGTCGTGCTGGCGGCGGTGTTGTGAGTGCTGCGCTGGTTGACGGTGGAGCAAACACCGATTCAACCGCAACCTTCAGGGTAACAAGTATCATCGTGACTACTGCGACTGATACATTTACGTTGACTTACTCTATTGACGGGGCGCAAGGGTTAAGTACTGCTTCTACTACTAACGGTCCCACACTTGCATTTTCTATTGTAGATACACTTGGCAACTTAGATACTGCCGGAGCTGCTACGGTAGTAGCGGCATCTGCCGAGGCCGTCACAACGGAAGGTGCGGCGAATGCAACGCCAAGCTTGATCGACGTTACGAATAACAGCACTCAGTTTACAGGAGCCTCTACTCTTAGCTACAACGCGGGCACCTTCAATCTAACCGATACTGGAGTCGGTGTTGAAGAAGATGGCGTGACAGCCTTCGCCTTGAATGCAAGCTTTGGTGCGCTTACCGCGGCCTCAACCACAGCAGTGGTAACTGGTGACTTCAGTGCCTCACTTGGCGTGGATACTGACCTGGATGGAAACTCTGGCGAAGGTGAAGGTGTAACCATCAGTGCTTGTTCGCTAGCCGCGAATGCTACTACTCTTACTGCAGACACAGCAACGTTCGTGTTGGCAGGGGCTGATGTTTTAACACAGGCGAGCAACGCTACTGATTGTATAGTCAACATCAACGTAGACGGAACGACTGTCATACCTGAGCAAAGTCCGTCTTTGGCGTTAACTCTTGACTATTCTACAGTTACAAACGTAGACGAATCTCGGACTGTTCCACTTGCGCCTATTGCGAAAGACGGAAGCACAGTACCGGTTAACCTGTTGTTAAATCCAACGGGTGCTTATGATAACTTTATCAGAGTATCTAACACAGGAAGTGTTGCTGGTGACGTATTTATCACTGTATATAATGACTCCGGAGACGCAGCCACTTATACCTTGGTATCAGCTCTAGCCGCGAACGCAAGTACTGATCTCATTTCGGTAGAGACTATATACGCAAGTGCACAGGCAGCTGATGCAACCTTTGACGTAGGCACCGGAAAACTTCGAGCCTCTGTTACTGGAGAGTTTAGCGGTGTTAATGTTCAAAATATCTCAACGTCAACGGACGGAACAACGTTCTTTACGTTCTAAGATATTTGACATAGAAAGAAAGGAAAAGGCGACCTATGGTCGCCTTTTTTTTTCTCTGGCCAAAAAGCTTTTAAAAATAATAGTAAGGTCAGTCGCTTTCAAAAATTTCTCCCTCTCTTCTTTAAAGAGCTAACTGCAGTTGCTACTATCGTAGCCATACGTTGGAAGGATTTTTTTTCGTGCAGAAAGATCTCACCGTGAAAGAAGCCTTATTTGAGGCGAAAAAATCACTCAGAAAAAAAGATTTTTTGAATGCAGAAAACCTTTTTATGTTAATTCTGGAAGCTGATCCCAACAACTTCTCAGCTAAAAAGGGTCTTCAGAAGATTAAAAATAGAGAAAAAGATACCACCTATTCAACGTCCAAAAAGGCTAGGTTGAATCCTGCCCCAAAGGAACTGGTCGACCAATGCCTGGAAGAATTCAACTCAGGCAATTATGGTGCCGCTGAGAAACTTTCCGCGTCGGTCCTTAATGATTACGAATCTGTTGTCATATCTAACGTTCTAGGGATCGTACTTCATCTTCAGGGGAAGTTCGGTCAAGCGATAGAGGCCTTTGAAAGAGCCGTAAAGCTCCAACCCGGTTTTGCCGATACCTGGGGTAATATGGCGCGCACCTTAGAGGCACTTGGCCGATACCAAGAGGGCGTTAATGCCGCGCGCAAGGCTATCGAACTTGATCCCGAGACTGCCAGCTCACACAATAATCTCGCTTCGAACCTACGGGGTATGGGTAGGGCACGGGAGGCTGTCAAGGTCTTGGAGCGGGCGTTGGAGCTTAGCCCAAATCTTCCTGAAGCGCATAATAATCTTGGAAATAATTGGGGAGATCTAGGAGATTTGGGACGCGCCTTAGAAAGTTATGAGAAGGCGATTCATCTCTCGCCTGATTTCCATGTTGCCATTTCTAACTTGCTTTTTACCTCTTTTCAAATCGCTGAAATTCCTCCACAGGATAATCTCATTAAAGCTAAAAATTACGGACAGGTTGTCGCGAATAAAGTGGAAAAAATTTATGGACACGATGACAGAAAGCTCAAGGATAAGATTCGAGTTGGGTTTGTCTCAGGAGACTTTAGGAGCCATCCGGTAGGTTATTTTCTTGAGGGATTCCTTAAGCACATAGATTTTGAAAAAATTGAGTTCTTGGCTTACCCTTCAGGAGGCGAAGAAGATGCTCTGACAGAGAGGATTAAGAGTTATTTTCTCGCTTGGAAACCAATTTCCGGCCTGAGCGACAGAGAAGCCGCTTCGGAAGTTTTTCGCGATCAAGTCGATTTACTTTTCGATCTGTCGGGGCACACTCGTTCTAATCGACTCCCTCTTTTCGCGTGGAAGCCCGCGCCGATTCAAGTAACTTGGGGCGGTTATTTTGCTACAACCGGGCTTAAAGAAATCGATTACATTTTGGGCAATTGGGAAGTCACGCCCCCTAGTGAAGAACACCACTTTGTTGAGAAGGTTTGGCGGTTGCCTAATAATTATTTCTGTTTTACCGAGCCGGATCTCAATATAAAAGTTGAGAGTTTACCTGCGCTCGTTAGTGGTTGTGTTACCTATGGTTGTTTTAATAGCCTCATAAAGATAAATGAAAATGTAATTAAAACATGGGCGGAGCTCCTTTCTAGAAGCCCAGGGTCTAAGCTATTTCTAAAAACAAAGCAGCTTGAAACCCCTGCAGAGCGGGATAACATAGCTAAAAAGTTTTATAAAAATGGCATTGGTCGAGAACGGCTGATTTTAGAGGGCCCGTCTTCTCGCGATCAACTCTTAAACTCCTACAATAGAGTAGATATAGGACTGGATCCTTTTCCATATCCTGGTGGCGCAACGACGGCAGAGGCGCTTTGGATGGGAGTGCCGGTTATTACAATGAAGGGATCTTATTTTCTTTCCCATGTTGGAGAGTCTGTGATTACGGCGGCTGGTTGCCCGCAGTGGGTTGCTTATAACGAGTCGTCATACATTGAAAAAGCTTTAAATTTATCTTCTAAACCTGAGCGTTTGGCGCTGATTCGTAATGAGCTTCGAAAAAATGTTTTGAAATCCCCTCTATTTGACGTCTCTCTTTTTGCCAGAGATTTTCAGGACGTAATCCATGATATGTCCGCGAAACTTAAAAGATGAAGCGACTTAATCAAATAGATGATTAATGTGAGATAATAGGGGCCTTGGAGGAAAATTCTTAGCGAAAAGAATTTTCATCAAAACACCTTATCGTTAATTTTACTGGTGTTCGATTTTTTATCAAAAAACGTGGTTTGTGATCTATAGAATATGAATAAGAATTTGAGTGTTAAGCCCACTGTTTTAGTTGCTGGTGGGGCCGGATTTTTAGGTTCACATCTGGTAGACAAACTTGTCTCCCAGGATTTGGATGTTCTGTGTATAGACAATTTTCAAACAGGAAACAAAGACAACATCCGTCATTTGTTAAACAGAAAGGGCTTCGAATTTATCAGGCATAACATTTGGTTACCGCTCTATGTAGAGGTAGACCAAATATACAATTTAGCGTGTCCAGCGAGCCCGGTTCACTATCAAAACGATCCGGTTTCTACTTTGAAGACATCTGTTCTAGGTGCGATAAACATGCTGGGCCTAGCCAAACGACAAGGGGCTCGAATTTTTCAAGCCAGCACTAGTGAGGTGTATGGAGATCCTTTAGAGCATCCTCAGAAAGAAAAGTATTGGGGGAATGTAAATCCTATTGGACCCCGGGCGTGCTATGACGAAGGAAAAAGATGCGCTGAATCTTTGTTTTTTGATTACAATCGGCAGTTTGGCGTAGACATAAGAGTGGCTAGAATTTTCAATACTTTTGGGCCTCGCATGCATCCGAACGATGGAAGGGTCGTTAGCAATTTCATCACCCAAGCGATTGCTGGTGACTTAATAACAATATACGGAGATGGCAGCCAAACAAGATCTTTTTGCTATGTAGACGATCTCATAGACGCAATCATTTTAATGATGGAACGTGACTTCCGTGGTCCCCTTAACCTAGGCAATCCCTTAGAGATTTCGGTACTAGAGTTGGCGGAGACAGTCATTAAATTGACGGGATCTTCGAGCAAACTGAGCTTTAAACCCTTGCCTGAAAATGATCCTCAAATGAGGAGGCCAGATATCTCTGCTGCTGAAAATAATATCGGTTGGAAGCCAAGAGTGAATCTTAAAGATGGTTTAAAAGAAACTATCAATTACTTCAAATTTCTGTTGGGCAAATAGAGATGAACCGTTTGTCTGGATCGAAGACTGCGGATCTCCTCACTTCAGACAGTTGCCCTGTTTGCAAAAACTATATTAGCGTGCGTTTTTTTGAGCCAGCTCCACAGCCTTTGGCAACGCTCGGTTGGCCCGAAACAGCTGATGAAGCAAAGGCTATGACCCGGTTATCGCTAGATTTTAAGCAATGTCTTTCTTGCAACCATGTGTGGAATACGTCCTTTTCATATGACGCCATACCCTATCAGATCAATCCTAGCAGGATGTACAACGATGGAAGTATTTGGCAAGGACATATGGTTGATACGCGGGCTCTTCTTCTAGAGCGAGTGAAGGATGCCCCTACGGTGATCGAAGTGGGTTGCGGCGAAGGCCATTTTCTTAGGGCTTTGGCTGATTTATTCAATGATGACGGAAGATTTATTGGGTTTGACCCTGACGGTTCAGGTGAGAGTGGCAAAGGACTCGAATTCTTCGCTAGGGTTTTTGATCCCCTTTTCGATGTAGAACGATTTAAACCGGACCTGATTGTGATGAGACACGTTCTTGAACATCTCACCCGACCTTTGGAGTTTGTACAAAAATTGGCGTGGGCTTCAGGAGCAATAGAAAAGCCGTTATGGTTTTTCGCAGAAGTCCCGTGCATAGACAAAGTATTTGAGGCGGGTAGGCTCTCAGATTTTTTTTACGAGCATCCGTCGCATTTCTCATCTCGTTCATTTCGAACACTTTTAGAAAATGTTGGGGATGTTGTTGATTTCCAAACGGGCTACTCCGGGGAAGTAATATACGCGCTCGCTAGAGTCTTACCGCAGGATTATCAAGCCAGTCAGGTAACCAGGACAGAAAGCTTTTTTGAAAGATCAAAGGAATCGATAAGTTTTATAAAAGTTCAATTAAGAAATCTTGCTTTATCTGGGAAAAAAACAGTGATCTGGGGCGGCACCGGGAAGGCAGCAGCTTTTATAAATCTTTTTAGTGCTAATTCAGAGGATTTCCCTTGGGTAGTTGATTCCGACGAGACTAAAGTTGGGTATCATGTGCCTGGAGCTGGTCAATTAATTAGAAGTCCCCGAGAGATAAAAAGTGATTATATTGACGTTGTCATTATTCCCTCTCAATGGAGAGCTCGAGACATATCTAAACAAATCCGCCGCATGCAGTTTTCAATCGGTCAAATACTTATTGAGCACCAAGGGAAGCTGGTTGACTTTCAAAAAGAAGAACATCCGTATTAAAATTTCCTGAGTTTAAAGAATATTCAAGCCAAATAGCTTTAACCCCCTTTCTTTTTTAATTCGAAATTGGGGTTTCAGCAGGCTGTGATATCATAATTGTACCTCTTGTATTGAGAGTTAAAAGTTCGCGATATAGAGCAATTCAGTCGCTAAACCAACAAAGACATAAAAGCCAGATCTAAATTTTTAGACGGGTTTCTTTGCGAAAAATAAAAAAGGAGACCAAATTGTCATTAAAAAGCAGTTCCCTTTTAAATAACTTTTCTAATATATCTATGGGAGATGTTTGTAAGTTTTCGGCTCTGGTCTCGCACAAAGAGTATGAACAGGCGATGCAAGATTTGGTTGTAATTTTAGCTTCGGTTGCGCGGCAAAATATTTCGGTTACGGGAAGCGCCCTAGAAGAAAAAGAGGCGTTAAGGACGACCAGAGCCATCATGTCTGTATTGGCATCCGGGATCACGGCGCTAATTTCAGATCCAAATTTCAACCTAAATGAAAGCGGGTTTAGGGCGCTCATTGCTCTAAAACATTCGCTGAGAAAGGTGTTTGCATGTACAAGTTTCAATGATATGAGTCACATTGTTGGATTGCTGGGAGACTTGAACGGAGATCAAGTTACGATCGGATCCAAGGAAATACCGAAAATATTTCTTACCAGTGGACTAGAATCGATTGATATCGATACCTTTAAACGAATTGAGCGTATGCAAGAGGATGTCCAACTCATAGTCTGGCTGGCTTTGCTTGACAATCGATATCTTCTTCTAAAAGCCGAAGAGATTAACTTAAATCGTTTGCTTGACATGGCTGATCAAATAAAACCGACAGCTTTTCATTCGTCAATCGAAATACTGTGCGCGGCGAGGGTATGGTTCTCCTGCAGCTTTTGGTCTAATGAAAGAAAACATAGGGTCAAGCCACTTCTGAACGAATGCTTCAAATTGACTGCGGAGAGACACGGGGTCCGTCCCCATTCTGTGAGTCCATCTCTACAAGAAAAAAATGGGAGAAGAACTGTCCTCTTAGTTCTGGAGCGTTGGGGGAAGACCCACGCTATGTCCCGTGTCTTTTCTAAAGCCTTCAAAAATATGGCGAATCATTTCCGTTTGATAGCTCTTTTGCCACGGAAGAAACTAGAAGAAGACCAATCGGATACAGAATATTTTGACCAAATATTGTACGTTGATGATGTTGATGAAAATGATAAGGAGCCCAGCCTTGATCTTTTTAGCACCGATATCGGAGATTTCTTGAAAGGTCTCGTTAAAAAAATAGAAAATGTCCGTCCAGACATGGTTATCTTCAGTAGTTTAGGTATGCACTTTGCCTCAATATTTTTAGCTCAGTTCAGGCTGGCGCCAATCCAGGTGCTTTTGCCTGGTCATCCAGCATCATCCTTTTCTGAAAACATCGACTATTTAATTCTGGAGGAGCACGTTTCACCTGCCGCGGAAACTGTAACGGAAAAGGTAGTTATTTCAAGGCCGCTTAGCATGTTTAGTTTCACGCCTCCGAACAAAGAATTGTTTGTTCGTAAAGTCTCTAAAGAAAAAGACACGGTTAAGATAATTTGTAACAGCATGTTACAAAAAATGACTCCCTCGTTCATTAAGGTTTGTCAAAAAATAAGTGATGAGGCTCACTCGAAAGTATCCTTTGATTTCCTTATTGGTTCAGATGTTCTTACGAAAGTTTCTATCCAGGAGCTTCTAGAGATGAAGCTTGAAAATGTAAGAGTACACAGATACATGCCTTACAGTGATTACGCAAGGATAGTAGGGCGCTGTGACTTGCAGCTTACGCCCTTTCCTTTTGGGAACACCAACAGTTTTATAGATGCCTTAGTGCAAGGAGTGCCAACAATTTGTTTGGATGGCCCTGAGATGCATTCAAGGGGAGACGCTGGGCTTGGCAGATTAGCAGGACTGCCAGAATTCTGTCAAGCGACGTCCGAAGAGGAATATGTCGACGCTGCGGTTCGTTTAATTAATGACCGCGAAGAAAGAGAGCGTATATCAAAGCAAATCCTCTCTTTGAATCATTATGAAACTGTTTTCAAAGACTCAGATGATATGGAATTCTTTTCGGCCGTAAACTTTGTCTTCGACAATCATGAGAAAATGCAATCTTCCGCTAAAAAATTTTGGTATCGCTTGGTCGACTAAGCTAGATTAAGCAGCAGAATTAGAGACACTGGATTCATATAGATACTGATAATTTCGACCCAACTGATACGAGCTTCCTTTAGCTAGCCGCAAGCATCATAGATAAAACTTCCCCCCGTATTGGGACTTAAAATAATTTTAGGCCATGACGTCGGTAGAATTGAATCGCAGATCGAATAAAGTAGAAGATCATTAGCGCCCCTCTAGAGCTTGTTCTGCCTCCAAGATGAGTCACCTTTGATGCGCCAGAACACAAAATTTTTCCGTGCTCCGCAGCTCTCAGAGACAAATCGAAATCCTCGAAATAAAGAAAAAAACGCTGGTCAAATCCACCGATGTTCTTTAGAACACTAACATTAGCCAATACTGCACATCCGCTGATCATTGTTACCTCTTGAGGTTCCTTAAAGCACTTGTCTCGATACTCATAACGGTCAAGCTGCGGTTTAAAAAATCTCCTTAGCCGGAGCGTTGGCAAACCTCTCACGATTAAAGCTAATACGGTAGGGTATCTTTTAGCAAGATGAACCGGTTCTTTGGAGCCGTCCTGCCCGAAGAACCCCAGCAAGGCTATGTTCTTTTGCAACAAATAGAGCTTGAGACCCTCAGTAATGCTATCTTTATCTAAAAACGCATCAGGGTTGAGTATAAGATGCACGTCGCTGCTGATCGTTTCCAAGATTTGGTTTTGGGCCGTTGCAAAACCGGTATTTTTTGTGTTCTCGATAATTCTGATGGGTAGATAGTAATCATTTTTTCTAAACATCTCTTTCAACTGATCAGTGCTTGGAGAATTTGAGATCAGTATCACTTCAAAGCCATTGATCAGACCACTTTTCTTTGCTGAATCCACTGCCTGAGATAAATGGCCCAAACATTTTTTTAGATGATCTTTATTCGTTTTGTAAGTAACGATACCAACAGACAGGTTTGTGGTCATGATGATTCACAATTAAGCGCTATGAGTGCTAACATATCACGAGATGATAGCTATGCAAAAAACGAGAATAACTTCGGTAAGGACTAATTATTGATGAACCGCATAGCATGACTTTTACGAATTTATTGCCCTAAAAAATGAGAAATACACGATTTTTTTAAATTAGGAGTTAGTCTTGAGACCGTCCGAAAACTTAAGAAAGAAAATTCTTTGAAAGAAGATAGGCCCTTATACTTAGAACTAAAAGATCATTACGAGGCAAAGTTATTTTTGCATGGCGACAACCATAGGGGGGTAGACTGGCCTAATAAACTAGATGCGGAGACTAGGTATCGAGTGATGATGGGCGTTTTAGATTTTTTGGGGCGAGAGGGCAATAATGCCCCTAAGGTATTAGACTTGGGATGTGGTTTGTCTCATCAATACGACTACTTCCTGCGAAACGGATTAGATGTTGACTACACCGGGGTGGATATATCTAGGGAATTTGTCGAAAGGTCAAAAGCAAAATATCCAAATAACAGTTATGTTGTAGCTGATATATTGAGAGATGAAAAAAGAATTCCCTTGTCAGACTACGTTTTAGCTAATGGCCTTTTTACAGAAAAACTCTCGATGACTTTTGATGAGATGTGGCACTGGGTGGGGAACATGCTGGTCGCGATGTCCAAAAAAGCTAAGATTGGGTTTGCTTGCAATTTTATGTCGACGAACGTCGAATGGCAGAGAGATGATCTTTTTCATCTCTCGGTAGATCAATTGATCGAATTCGTTTCTTCGCGAATCTCTAAAGAAATTATTGTAAGGAGCGACTACGGTCTCTACGAATATACGATCTATGTCGGTTCTAGCCCGAAACAAGTGTAATTCTGAGGTTTGATCAAAGTTTGGAAATGAACGTCTCCGTCGCTATCATGCAGCCTTACTGGATCCCCTACGCTGGTTATTTTCGGCTTTTATCCGCGGCCGATAAATTCGTAATACTTGATGACGTTCAGTTTGCAAGACGGGGCTTTGTTCATAGAAACAGATTAAAGAATACAAACGGCGCAGCTGAGTGGATAACCCTACCTTTGAAAAAACAAGCAAGATCAGTTTTGATATCGCAACTGGAATTTCATCCGGATTGGAAATCGCTCTTGTTCAAGCAGCAAGCGAAATTCCCTATATTGAAAAAAGGGTTTGGCCTGATAGATAGGGAGATGGAAATAGCTACAGATTCAGTTTGTGAAATGATAATTGCAACTTTAAAAAAATATCAAACGATTCTTAATATAGAGGCCACTTGGTTTTTATCTTCGCAAATTTCTAATCCAAAATTGTCTGGAGAGGAGAAGATATTGGATCTCGTAAAGAAGTTAGGAGGGACCAGTTATGTTAACGCCTCTGGTGGCGCTCATCTATACTCGAAAGATCTATTCTTAAGAAATAATATTGAATTAAAGTTTTTGTGTCCTTGGCAAGGCTCTCACTTGAGTATTCTTGAGTTTTTAGCAGGAGAGGAAAGTTTTTCAGAGGTGAGAAAAGACATTTTCAAGCAAACCAGATTTACTAACTGATGATTTTATTTGGATCGGGTCTAGTTTTAGTAGTAGACCAGTCAAGAAACGGAAGGCACCAAATTTGTGAAAAGACCAATCGCCCACCTAAAGCTGGTGGTCGAGGAAATTTTTAATTGGAAGCGTTGATTCGGAATTTCCTTGGGAATTTTTTTAAATAGAACCTTTGCGCCTTAAAAAACCAAAGAAAAATCTGGTATATTTCAAACGGTATTATCTCGGAACACGTAGTCATGGCTATCACCGTAGTTCACAATTTCATATTTTCTCTGGTGCTTGACAATAAAGTCATTTCCGCAAATGAAGTATCTTCGATCTGTGAGATTGGAGAGCAAAACTGGCACTATCGAAATCCTGAAGTTTTTGAAAAAATTCTAGAGGAAAAAATTAAGGACCAGCCTACACTTGATTACTGGAAAATCAGGTTTGAAGAAATAAATAGTGTTCCTGAGAAATATAATCTATTTTCGGTCGCGCGGTTATACTACGAAATCCTTTTCGGAGACTATGAATATTTGGCCTTAGATATGCACGGAACTCCAGAGAGTACTTGTGTAGATTTAAATTTGCCTTATGAAACTGATAAGCAATTTGATTTAATTACTAATTTGGGTACGTCGGAGCATGTTTTTAACCAAGCGGAGCTTTTTAGGACGATTCATAAGCTCACGAAAAGAGATGGAATCATATATCACGGACTTCCTAACCAGGGTCAGTTTGACCACGGTTTTTTCAATTATCACCCGACTTTTTTTTACGATCTAGCCACAGCGAATGATTATGTTATCCTTCTCATGCTTTTGCTTTGTGTTACGGAAGTTGATGGTGTCGAAAAATCGGAGCTTCACGATATTTCTAAACCGGAGCAATACCGAGAGCTCGTTCGTCAAGGCAATTTACCGATACAGTCTGGAATACACGCTTTTTATAGAAAAAAGTCCGACAGAGCTTTTAGCTTTCCTCAGCAAGGGGTCTACCAGCAGAATCCGGATCGCGCAACCGCAGAGTATTGGCAGAAATATAGCCGTTAATGAATTCAAAGGACGAAAAAGAGAAACTGAAAAAGAAGTGTCTTGATATGGGGTGGATGGCGCCCTGAGCAGGAGTCGAACCTGCGACCCCCCGCTTAGGAGGCGGATGCTCTATCCAACTGAGCTACCAGGGCATCTGGATATGTTACCAGACTTTTATATAGTTGAAGAGAATGATGTTTTTTAGCCACTTTAAATAGGAGACACGTGGGCACAGCTTAAATTTTTTTTGTAATTTTTCCGTTTATGAGGGACGTTAAAGATCCAGAATGATTGTGTTAGAGAGAGCATGATCTCTGAAAACTTCGAATATCATAGTCATGGAAAAACTCCTTGGGAAATAGTCTGTTTATTTATGACTCCATGGCGTAACCCTTGGCTCTTCTGGACATAAAATTACCTTGTGTTTTTTTTGATTTAGATTGCGAGCTCAGAAACCTTAAGAGTTGTTTCTGCTAATTTGGAATGACATCGAATGCCAAAACGATTCTATCTTCCGACGAGTTGAATGGTATGGTGCAATGATGCAGGGACGCTGGGAAAAGGCACAAAACTCCAGTTTGTACATCGATTACTTTGCCAAAGTTTGCGTTTTCTGTTGGTTCGTATTCTCTTTCATCTAAGCTAACAAAAAGATTTCCATCGTTCAGTCCATTCGATTTTGGAACATTGATATAAATGCTTCCGCTAAGCCAACCGGCTTCGTGGATATGAGGACTCACTGAGCCGCCATTTTTATAGCGCACAAGCCAGCCGTTGATCTCGTATTTATCGGGCCAACTTGTTATAAGCCCCTCCCCACTTGATTCGAACTGTTTTCGATAGTTCTCGATTTCTTGATGGATCGCGCCTCTCGCTTCGTCGGAAAAATAAGATCCTCCTGCTAAGATGTTGCCGGATGTTTGCTCAGCATTGATTAATAAGCTTTGATACTTCTTAGAGACCTCGCTGCCTTGAAAAATAGAAAGTGCCGGTTTTCGAAATAACTTTTCAAAATCGTAGGATTTGCTCAATGTTGTCTTCACAACGTAGTTGAGTGGGTATTCACAAAAAGGATTCTTAACTTGAAATCCATAATTGCTTTTTGCTCTAGAGCAAAAAGAACCGATCATTGCGTCTTTCCCTCCAGAACTTAGGAGATTGTTTAATTCTTTGAGCAAACGTTCTTTCTCTCCCAACGCAAACAAACTTTTCAAAAGAAAACCTTTGGTACTATCCTTTGTCTTCTGGGCTTGCTTTTTGTCTGCTAGTGCTTTCTCAAAAAATAAAATCGATCTGTGAAGCTCGCCGATGCTTTGCAGCGCAACCCCCATGTTGACTAGTGCTTCTCCGTAGTCAGGAATAAGCGCGATTGCCCTTTCAAAAGAACTAATTGCAGCGGACAGTTCGCCTTTCTCTTGGTAAACAACTCCCAAGTTATTATGAGGTTCTGCGAAATCTTTTTTTAGTCTAATTGCCTCTACATAGTTTTGGATCGCGGCCTCTAAATCCCCACTGATTTTATAGGCCAGTCCCATGTTGTTAAAAACTTCGGCGTACCCCGGCCGGAGTTCGATTGCTTTCTTAAAGGAATGGATTGCTGAATCCACTCTCCCGATTTCTTTCATGACACATCCTAAGTTGTTATGAAGGCTGGCTGAAAGCGGATTGAGAGTTATACCTTTTTTATAGGTTTCTATCGCTTGATCGAATCTTTTTTCTTGTTGATATATGTTGCCAAGATTGTTGTAACCGTCAATAAATTCTGGTTTTAAAGAGAGTGCTTTCTCAATGTATTCCGCAGCATCTTCAAACCTATTCAATTTAGCGTTCACAACACCGATAAGATTGAGCAAGTCAAAGGAATGAGGGTTTTCGGGAAGTATTTTTTCTCCTGCTTTTAAGCTTTCTTCGAGCTTTCCTTGGTTATAAAGTTCTAAAACATTTTCGATCCTTTTAGATGACTTAGGTGTTTCCTCCGAGTTGCTTAGTCTTAGAATCCGGCTGTTTAATTCTTGAAAGCTCGAGTCGTCTAATCCCTTTTTTCTCGCTTCCAAAATCGCTTTTTCTGCTTCTTCAGACTGTCTAAGTTCAAGGAGAATCAAGATATAGCTGATCCAATATTGCAAGAAATCTG
>MDTB01152961.1_pt1 | contig 31203 bp, 28 predicted proteins | sample 811161 | NCBI WGS metagenome assembly MDTB01 (sample SAMN05326650, study PRJNA326480) | marine metagenome | isolation source: seawater | place: Mediterranean Sea | collected 2009 | reverse complement strand
CCTACTCTCCCGTGTCTTAAGACAAAGTACCATTGGCGCTGAAGGACTTTACTTCCGAGTTCGGAATGGGATCGGGTGTGGCCCCTTCGCAATAATTACCAGGCAACGTCTTATAGTATTTTTATTGTTCATTGTAAATAGATTTTTCGAAGCAATTAATCAATTATATTAAGTAATTCGCTAATAATTTTAAAATTTGGTTTTTTTTCGTTAACTTTATTTGAAACTATAAATTTTTTTTTGTATTCAATAAATTTTTTTTTATTAATTTTGAGATTTTTTAATATTTTTTCTTTATTAAAATTATCAATATCAATAAGTTCGGTACTTAATGCTTTACATTGAGATTTTAGATTCATAATTTCATTTTTATAATAATTATATTTTGATTTATAAATAATTAAACTTGGTTTAAAATTTATTATTGGATACATAATAGCAGTGGATCCTCTAGAAATCGTAAATAAACAATTCTTGCTTAATCTAGCAACAGCATTGTAACTATTATTAGTTTCTCTATTTCTTAGATAGGGATTTATATTAGATTTCCCTAAACTAGGTATCTTATATTTTGCATGAGGAATAATAATAACCTTAGCTTTAAATAATTTTTCTAATTTACAAAAAAATAAATCTAAACTTTTGTAAAATTCTGGGATATCATTTTTAGGTGTTTTAATATGAGTTAAATCTGCATCTCCAACAAAGTATGGGCCTCCATTATCTATAAAAATAATATATTTTTTTTTTGAATTAATTTTTTTTGCGTAAATAGAATTTGAATACTCATAAGTATGTACATTTACGTATTTTTTATTTTTATGATCTAAATCTTTATTTTTATTTTTGTTAGTTAAAATAAATTCTTTTTTATATTTAATGAAAATATTATAAATATTTAATTTTTCAAAAAATAATTGCTTAATATTCTTAAAATATAATTTATAATTAAATTTATGAAATAAAAATTTTTCTAGAAAATAATTATAATTTTTTTTCATTTCCCAAAATTTTAATGTACTGATGTCGTGTGTGATTATAGGAAAATGAGAATTCTTTAAAAGTAATTTAATAATGATAATTTTAAAGCTTGGAACTGTGAGGTTATCATAAATTACTAAATTTTTTATTTTTCTTAATCTTTTAAATTCTTTAATCCAGGAATTTAAGGAGTAAAATGTTTTATTTTTTTTGTGTAATTTTGTTTTCCATATACTGATAAGTTTTTTATTAATTAAAATTGGAGATAAATCATGAATTATCACTTTATGCTTTGCCTTTTTTTGTAAAAGCCCAAACTCAAATTTATAATAATGATGTTCAGAAAATGGGAACTGTCCCAAATATAATAATGTTTTCATTTTTTTAAAATTATTTTAGAGCGTCCATCCGTCGTCAATTATAAGATTTTGCCCATTTACGTATTTTGAAGCATCTGAAATTAAAAATACAATCAAATTAGATATATCGCTACCATCCAACATGCCTTTAGAACTACAATATTGTTTGTATCTTTTAATAAATATTTTTGGTTGATTGTCTTTTATTCCACCTGGACTTACACAGTTAATTCTTATGTTTTTTTTTTGATAATATTTTGCTAAATATTTAGTAATAGAAATAATGCCAGATTTAATTGCTGAATATTCGATTGGGGTTATCATTTCTAAATTTTTGTAATTTTCGAATTTAGGGGTCTGAGTTCCAAAAATAGAAGAAATTAAAATTAAATTACCCTTTTTTACTTTTAAAAAATATTTTGAGATACATTGCGAAAAGATGATTGTTCCACCAAGCTGAGAGGTTAGATCTTCTTTCAGTGACTTTTCATTTATATTTTCAAATCTGGTTCCCCATTTTTTTGATTTCGGGTAGGCACAATGAACAGCTACGTCGATCTTTTTAAATTTTTTAAGTCCATATTGAATAAATTTATCAATATTCTTTTTATTAACTAAATTACTACTAAAAATTATTAAATTTTTTGAATTAATGCTTTTTTTAATTTGGATTAGTTTAATTTTATTGATATCGCCAATCAAAACTTGATGACCTTTCTTAATTAAATCTTTCGTTAAGGCTAGGCCAATTCTTCCTGCTCCGCCAGTAATAATAACAGTTTTTTTATTTTTATTTATCATAAGTTTTTTTGAGCTATGATTTTTGCTATTTTATAATCTACTTTATCATCAATATCTATTGCACGTTCCTTTGGTATCACTATGAAACTAGTCTTTCCTTTTAGCCAATTTTTTTGTTTCAGAATATATTCTGGTTTAAAAACATAGCAAGCTGTAGTTAAATCATAACATTTAGGACTATCTTGCCTTCTTACAATTTTTTTTTTATCACTACATACTTCTTGTAACTTTTTATTCTTTATTTTCAGAATATTATAATATGGATTTTTTGTAGACTCAGTGACAGTAAACACCATATCAAATTTACCTTTGATCGCTTTACTAATACATTTGTTAATATCTTTTATGCTTCTTAAAGGAGAAGTAGTAGGTATAGATGCGATGTAATCATATTGATTTTTTGCATCTAAATTTTTAATAGCATGTCTCCAAGTATCAACTTCTGCTGATTTGCTAGAAGCAAGCTTAATTGGTCTCATAAAAGGAATTTCCGCTTTATATTTGACAGCTTCCTTAGCGATCTTCGCACTATCTGTGCTAACAACTACTCTTTTAATAAATTTAGATTTTAAAGATTGCCTAATAGCATGTCCTAATAAACTTATTTTATTAAATTTTAACAAGTTCTTATTTTTTATTCCCTTAGAATTACCTCTTGCACATATCAAAGCAATTATTTTCATTTTTTATATATTTTTCAGTCTGTCTATTAGTCGATTAATTTTGTTTCCATTTTTGTATGAGCAAAAATTTTTAAATATTTTTTTTAAAAATAAATCAGCTTGAACTTCATACGTATCGTTATTATTAAAATTAAATTTTTTAAAAAATTTTTTTTTCTTATTTGAAAAAGTTAGCTCATTTTTAATTAAATCACCATAAAGGTTAAAATTTTGACCATCAATTAAAATATCTCTTTTTTCTATTTTTGAAAAATAATTAAGATTTAAAACAAAATTAATTTTATCTATATTACCTTGTACATTTACATAATCCTCAGAGTTTTTTGTTATGTTGGTTATTTTTTTGACTTGAGAGAAATTTATTTTAGATATTTTACCAAATATCCATTGAATATAATCTAATTCATGACTTAAATCTAATAAGACTCCCCCTCCTCTTTTTTTATCTACTGAATAAGAATTTTTTAAATTTTTATTTTGTCTCCAATCTTTTAAGCTAGATAAACACCTTACATAAATAGAAATTATTTTTTTTGCTTTAATTTTTTCTTTTATAGATTGTAAAATTGGGTGATGCCTTAAATTATATCCCACAACGACTTTATTGTTTTTTATAATTAAAGGATGGAATTTATGAAATAATGGTTTTTCAACTAGAATAGTTTTTTTTTTTAAAATTTTTTTCTATATAACTTAGTTCTTGATAATGACTTGATGTAGGTGAACATAACAAAAAATAATCTGGATTTATATTTTTTGTTTCACTTAATTTATTTACTTTTTTAAATTGTGTAATGTTTTGTTTAGTTAGTATAAATATATCAAGATTATGTTTGCTAAATATTTTAGCGTGACGCTTTCCAATTGACCCAAAACCAATGATTAATAATTTTTTTTTCAATTTTTTGATTTTTCTTTTTATATATTCTATTCAGTTTCTCTCTTCAGTTCGTCGTATTCCTTCATTTTTCTTTTCATAAAGTCTAAAGTAAGTTTAGTTTTTTCGGCTATACCCTGTGGGGTTAAAACGTACAAATAATTTAGTTTGTTTGGATTTTTATTAAAACTTTTAATCTTAACTAATCCTTTTGCTTGAAGAGCTTTTAAACAATAATTTAATTTACCAAGACTAAATCCTAATTCTTTAGCTAACACCCTTTGACTTGAATTAGGATTTTTTTGTAATTTTCTTAATATTTCAAAATGATCTTGTTTATTTTTCATAATAATTTACTTTACTGTTCATTAGTTGAACAGTAAAGAGATATTTTATTTATTTTTCAAGTTTTTTAGTCAGGAAATAATAAGAGGATTACCTTTTTGTTTTTATATTATCCTCATATTAGGAAGTGGAAAAATTAATTTTGTACCTTGCATTCTTGTTTTTTTTTCTCTTTTGATAATCTCGTCTCTAAAATGCCAAGGTAAGACTAAGTAATAATCTGGTTTTACTTTTCTAGAATAGTTCTCTGAAGTGATTTTTATTTTTGTACCAGGGGTATATTTATTAAATTTTTGAGGATTTCTGTCGGCTATCAAATCTATATGTTTATTAGTAATATTAAAATATTGAAGTAAAACATTCCCTTTTGTAGACGCACCATACCCATGTATTACTTTCTTTTGTTTTATTTTATTAGAAATAAAATTCATCATTATATTTTTTTTTTTAATTAAATTTTTTTCAAAAGTCTTAAATGTTTTAACTGTGTCTAGTTTGTATTTTTTCTCTTCATTTATTAACTTTTTTAAACTTTTAACATTTGTACGAAATTTTGAATCTTCATGAGAAATATAGTACCTAGTGCTTCCACCATTTACATTATTTCTTTGTATATCAAATACCTTGAGTTTATTCTTCTTCATTATATCTAGTATAATTTTTGAAGAATAATATTCTAAATGTTCATGGCAAATTGAATCAAATAAATTATTTTTTAATATTGACAATAAATCAGCATGTTCAAGAATAAAAATACCATTTTTATCTAAAATTTTTTGAATATCGTTTAAAAATTTAGTGGGATTTTTAAGATCGTAAAACATTGAAAGAGCAGTTATTACCCTAAATTTTTTATTAATTTTTTTTCTTTTTAAAGCTTGAAAACTAAAAAAGTCGCTTACCTTGAAATTAATCTTTTTATAAAATTTTTTATATTTGTTTAATATAGGATCTATCCCCACTGTAATAATCTTTTTATCGTAATAGTTAAGTAAGGTTCCGTCATTGCTAGCAATATCTAAAACAATATCATTTTTTTTAAGTTTCATTTTCTTTGAAGAAAAATTTACTATTTTTTTTACATGCTCAGACATAGTTTTATTTATTCCAGTTCTGTAACCATAATCATTAGAATATAAATATTTAGAACTAAAATTATTATTCAATTGAACTAATTTGCATTTTTTACACATTACAATAGTTACCTCTCTTTTAGGAATATTAATTGTTTTGTTTTTTGCAAATTTGCCAGTGAAACTTAGCTTTCCAAGACTAAACAAATTTAAAAATTTTTTAGATCTACAAATTCTACAATTAGTTATTTTCATTAAGTTTTTTTATATTAAACTTTTACTATTTAAAAGCGGAAATGAATCTAGAAAAAGCTATAATTTGGCATTACTTAAATTTTTTTATACTTATATAAAGCAGATATATTAAAGCATGCATTATATCTTTTATCTTCATTTTAGAGTTTCCAGTCAATCTTCCGGGTAAATTTATTGGTATTTCAGATATATTATATTTTTTGTTATGCAAAATAAAAATACTTTCCCAAAAAAATGAATATCCATCATCTTTTGCTTGTAAAATATCTTTTAATTTTACTCTTGTGGTATCGTAGCATCTAAAAGCTCCTGAACTATCGTAATTAATATTTAGTAAAAATTTTATCAAATTGTGCCTAAATCTAGTTAAAAAGATTCTCCAAATACTCCAATCTTTTAAAGCATTTTTTTTGATAAATCTGTTGGTTGTTACAATCTCAGATTTTTTAATCGGTTTAATTAATCTATTTAAATAATGAGGGTCATGCGTTCCATCACAATCCATAGTTATAATTACATAATATTTTTTTTTATAACCCCATCTTAAACCACATTTGTGCGCAGAACCAATTCCTAGCTTTGAACCTCTTTTAATTAAAAAAATATTGTTATACCTGCTCTGAAATTTATATATTTCTTGTCTTGTTCCATCTGATGAATTGTCGTCAATAAATAAAATAGAAAATTTTTTTTTAAATTTAATTAAAATTTTATTTATTATTGGCTTGATATTATTTTTTTCATTATAAACTGGAATAATAATTAAAAATTGTTTTTTATATTTCATAAAAAGGAGTTGATTAATTTAATGAATAAACTAATAATTTATCAACTTTTTTTAAATCAAGCTATTAAAAAGTGGTGGGACTTGAAGGTTACGCTCCTTCTACCTCCCCAATGTCAATGGGGCACTCTACTATTGAGCTAAAGTCCCAATTAATTATTTTAACAACATAGAATAAAAATTAAATCCTCCAAAATCAAATTTTATTTTTTTTTTGTATAATTAAACCTATTAAAATAAAAATAAAAGCTGCATTACTTGTAGTAAAAAAACTACCTGTGCTTTTAATTGGGAATATTTCAACTAATAATGTTAAAGCAAAAACGCTTCTTATAATTAACTCTTGACTAAATTCTTTTCTTTGATCGTAAATATTTTTTAGAATTAAAATTACTGCAGTGAAGAAAATAATAAAACCTAAAATTCCTACATCATTTAAAATTTCTAAAAAATAATTGTGAGGATGTGATTGACAAATTCTATTAGGTAAATGTAAACGTGTTAAGCAAGTGTATCTAAAAGACTTTAATCCACTCCCTGTAAATGGGGAAATAGAAATAGTTTCTATTGCTGAAATAAAAACAGGTATGTGACCGCTTCCAATGGCTATTAAATTATAATTTTTATTTTTTTCTTTATCATAATTTGAAACAAAATTGCTCTCTTCAAAACTTAAATTTTTCTTATAATCTAATTGAGGGTATTTTTTATAAACTTCTTTTTCAACACTTAAAAAGATACCTTTGCTGTTAAAATATAAACTAGTATAATATGTTTTCATTTGATTATTAGTGTTTAATAAAAAAGAAAAAAACAATAAAACAACCACAAATGCAGATAGGATCTGCATTCTAAAATTTTTAAAAAAAATTAAAATTATAAATAAAAACAAAATTAAATTTAATAAAGGAATTCTATTGCCAGCTAAAATCGCTGCTACTAAACCAAGAATTAAACAAATGGTTAAGGCAATTTTATTATTTCTAGTATCTTTGGCGATAAGAAAAAAAGTTATTCCTACGCATAAAAATCTTTGAATATAAGATCCAGCCACTCTATCATCTTTAAAAAAACCGTTGTAATGGTAAGGGTCGATAATTACAAATCCAAAAATATCTTTTTTAAAAATATATTGATAAATGATATCAATTGATAAAAAAATTGTTGCTGAAAGGCAGATTAGAAAAAAAATATTATAATCAACTTTATGTTGATTTACAAAAAAACCAAGTATAATAATTAATAAAAAATATCTCGAAAAAATTAACGATTTTTGAAATAACCCTTCGTGTAAATTAGACAAAAAAGTAGAAAAGATTAATAGTCCAAAAAAGAAAAAGAATATAACCAAAGTGCTTCTATTTTGAAATTGTGAAATATTTTTCCAGTTTAAGAATAACCCGGAAATAATAATTGCTGTAATTGTGATATTTATTGCAGTATTTCCTAAGAAAAAACTTATAGGAATTAAAAATAAAAAAAATTGAATTAAATTCTTATTATTGAGAAATTTTTCCATTAATTGTTTGTTACTAATATTTTTCCTTTAATAAATTTAAAAATAATATCACATTTATTTAATATATTTTTATTATGAGAGCTGATAATTATTGTTTTTTTACCTTTCATCAAATAAATAGATTTCATGATTTCTTTTTCGGTTTTAAAATCTAGAGCTGAGGTAGCTTCATCCATAATAAGAACTTTTGGATTATTATATAAAGCTCGGGCTATTCCAATTCTTTGCCTTTGTCCACCTGATATTCTATTACCATATTCTCCAACTTTATAATTTAATTTCATTGGTAGATTTTTAATAAATTTTATCAAGCTTGAGATTGATAAAACTTTATTAATTTTAAGATTATCTATATTTTCTTTTTTTTCACCAAACGCTATATTATTTTTAATAGTATCATCTGTTAAAAAAATTAATTGAGGAATATATCCAATATTATTTTGCCAAGATCTCTCTTTTCCAATGATACTTTTTCCATCAACTAAAATTTGACCTTTACTAGGTTTTAGTAAACCCGATAAAATATCTATAAACGTAGTCTTGCCCGACCCACTTTCACCTATTAATCCTATAATATTATTGCTTTTGATTTTTACGTTTATCTTATTAAAAACATATTCATTTTTTTTTGGATATTTGAAGTAAATATTCTTAAAATTAATTTCTTTTTCAAATTTAGTTTTAGACTTAATATTCGCGTAATTTTTTGGCTTACTATTTTTCAATCGTAATTCTTTGTAAATTATATCCAGCGAAATATAGTTATATCTCATGCTGATAAGTGAACTTATAATTCTGTTAACTGAAGGCATTAATTTTAAACCTGCAGCTACGTAAAGTCCTGTAGTAACAATGATAAATTGAAAATCGTAACCTTTATGCAAAAATATACCAATCAAAGCTATGACTGCAGACATGGCGCTAAATTCTAGTAGTTGTCTAGGCACCGAAAGTAAGAAATTTAATTTTTTTTCAATTTTAAAAAAATCTTTTAAATGATTTTTAACATAGTTAATAAAATGAAATTCTTTTCCTAATATGACAATATCTTTAATATTACGAAATCCTTGCTGGATATTTTTTAAAAATAACTTTTGATGAATATTTCTATCTATACTCCATTTTTTAACTAAATTTCTAGTTAACAAATTAAAAATTATTGTCATAAAAATAAATGAAATTATTATTATAAAAAAAGCCATAGGTGATATAATAATTAAGAAAATTCCTATAGTAATTGCTATCAATAGTTCAGATAGAACAACAATAAGACTTCCTACGAAAGTACTAGTAAACCTCGCTATCTCATTGTTAATATTTTTTAATAATTCTGTAGAATTTCTTTTTAAGTAGAAATCATAATTTTGTAACATATAATTTTTGAATAATTTATTAGATAAATTATAAGCCAAATTAGTTGAAAAACTGTGCTGGAACCATGAAAAAAATACCATGAAAGAAGTTTTTAAAAAATATGCAAGGAAAAAAAAGATTAAAAAAAAAGTTATTAAATTATCAGAAAAAGTACTCTGAAAATATTCAAAAAAATCTTTTAAAAAATTTAAATTAAGCAAACTGCTAGCACTTTCTCCGCTTAGCAAAGATAAAATTGGTATCAAAATACTTAAACTTAAGATTTCAAAAAAAATTGAAAAAACTAGTAAAATTGCTAAAATATAGATAGTTTTAATTTGTTGATTACCAACTACAAATTTTAATTTATTAAATGAACTAAGCATAGTATCAGAATTTTTTATTTTTACTTTTCAATAAATTTTTTTAATTTCTCAATTTGTCCCACATCAGACCATTCTTTATCTTTGATTTGATAAAAATTAATTTTTTTATTGTTTTTTATAGCTAAACTTAGCAATTGATTAAAATCTAAGTGCTGAGCCTTTTTTATTAAACTCAAAATGTTTGAATTTAACAAGTAAAGTCCAGTATTTATATTAAAATTAAAGGTTGGTTTTTCTTCGAAATAAAACTTTTTATTTTTAAATTTACAGACTCCGTAAGGTATAGAAAATAACTTTTTAGTAGTGATTAAAGTAATGTCGTTATTATTTTTTTTATGATATTTAAATACTGTTGATAAATTTGTGCTAATTATAGTGTCACAATTTGTTAAAAAAAAATTTCCTTTAATTTTATTTTTTAAAAAAAATAAACTTCCTGCAGTGCCTAAGGGTTTTTTTTCGTTTATTAGATTGATTTTAAACTTTTTTTTAATTTCATTTAAATATGTTTTTAAAATACCTGATTTATAATTGACAGATATGTAAAAATTTTTTGGCTTATATAAATTGAAATTTTCTAATATATGCCTTATAGCAGATTTATTACCTATGGGCAAAAGTGGTTTAGGTAGAATTTCAGTATAAGGCTTCATACGAGCTCCTTTTCCACCAGCCATTACAACTACACTACAATTGATTTTTTGAAATTTTTTATAATTTATATCTTTAGCTTTTTTTGCAGTAAGTATATCTACTATCTCAAAAGTTTTTTTCTTCACTACAGGAATAACAGTAAATTTTTTTTTGTAAAAATATATATCTAAATTTTTTTTCTTTAACTCATCTTCGTAAATAAATTTTGGTTTTTTATTGTAAATATTGTTTATATTTTTATTTAAAATGGTTTTATTAATTATTGCTTTTCTTAAATCATATCCACTTAAAATACCTTTTAAAATTTTGTTATTCTTAACTACAATAATACTTCTGCCACCTACTTTATTAATTTTTAAAATAGCATTTCTAGTTTTAGACTTATGATCTATAAAATAATTTTTCATATTTACATTAATTATAGTATTTTTTTAAAAAAAAATCACAATATGCATTTTTTCCATTTTTAATTGAAGCAATTAAATTAAATGCATGACTTAAATCACTCAAACTAGAGCTTTTTTCCTTATCTCTTGATTGATAGTGTTTTTTAAAACTTTCAATTAAAAATCTATTAAATTTTTTTTGTAATCGACTCATCTTACTTTTTTTATTTTTAATTAAGCTCACAATTTCTTTTGTACCTTTAAAAATTTCATCTACGCTATTTTCCTTGTAACCAATTTCATTGTCTAAATAATAATAATGATGATAAAAATAAGGCATTTTTATATATTCTTTGAGGTTTATTTTTTTATTATTTTTTTTCCAAAATGGAATTTTAAATATTGTCCTACTTAATTTATTCTCACTTCTTGATTGAAATATTCTAATGGCATTTGTTTGTAAAATAGGTTTGTTGTAGAGTAGAGCAATAGATAGTAAACCTGATTGCGTGCAAATAACAAAGTGACTTTTTTTTATTAAATACAAATCCATAGAGTCACTCTTAATCTTAGAGTACGGATAGTCAATAAATCTTGGATGTTTAATTTTTATTCTATGTTCTACTTTATGACCCATCCTTATTACCCAAAAATTTTTCTTTAAAAGGTAATTTATTGACTTTATATAATTATTAAAAGATGAATTTCTTATACCTCTAAAGCGTGCGCCTGAGAAACCTTCAGCTCTATTTGGATCTTTTGTGTAACTTCCATCTCTGACATGAATGCAAATAATTTTATCCGTTCTTTTAATGCCTATTTTTTTAAGTTTTTTTTCGCACTCTTTTTGAATATTGTTTCTTAATTCTATTCTAAATTTGTTTCTTATTTTATCATAATGAACTGAAGAAATATCATCAAACCTCATTTTATTGTTAAATTTAAAAGTTGTTCCAATATCAGGAAATCTCAAAGATTCTTTTACTTTCAATTTTGTTAATTTATCGTTTATTAATACGAAAGATCTTGTGAAAAAAAAAATAAAATTAATAATAAAGAAAAAAAAATTATAAATAATTTTTTCAATAAAGTTAAATTTAGATAAATTCAGGCCAAAAAAAATAGATTTATTACATACCCTGTATTTTAACAAATTTTGAAAAATATTTGGAATTATTAAAAAAATTTTTTTTTTAGATCTATAGTTTTTTCTAAGTGCAGTTAAAATGTTATCTGCTGCGGTTCCTATTCCATAAGAGCATGGAGTTACAATATAATATGGAAAAAAATTTAATCTATTCAATTTGTCAAATATTTTATAAATCATTAGTTATAAATTTACTTAAGAGTCATTTTTTTTAAAATTTATTTTCTTTAATTGAATCAACTATCGAAAGTAAAAAAAATTGATGACTATTTTCAATATGATTATATTTTTTTGAATTTACCCAAATATTAATATCCCCTTTTTTGGATAAACTATTGCCTTTTCTAAAACCTGTAAAAGTCACAATTGGAAAACATTTTTTGTTTTTTGCTGCTGCACAACCATTTATCATATTTTTTGACTCACCGCTGGAAGATATTAGAAAAATTAAGTCATTTTTATCTGCATAATATTCTATTATTTTTTTTACCCAGTTGTCATATCCGTAGTCGTTTGAAAGACAAGTTAGAATGCTGCTCTCATTAAAATTCATACATCTTATTCTAGTATTTTTAATTAAATCAATCGTGAAATGATTTGCAATAGCTGCACTACCTCCATTTCCGAAAATTAAAACTTTTTTATTTTTCTTTTTTATAATTTTTAATTGTGATTTAATTTCCCCTAAACTTTTTATTAAGTTTTGATCTAAATCTAGTAATTTACGAAATTCTAAATTATAATTTTCAAAAAAATTTTTTTTCATTTTATTTTAAAATATATTCTATTTGTCTTAAAATTTGACTTTTATCTACGTATTTACTATTTCCCATGTTCTCAACAACAATTGCACCAGCTAATGAACTAATAAATAAAGATAAGTCATCTGGAAGTTTCATTTTAAAACAAAGAGATATTATGGCTAACATCGCGTCTCCAGCACCAACCTTATCAATGATTTTGCTTGCGAAAGCAGGACAGTATATTGGTTTAGAGTTTTTTTTAACCAATAAAGCACCATAACTTCCTCTTGTAACAACTAATTTTTTAATATTATAGATTTTCATTAAAGTATGAGAAATTTTTTCAATATTCGTTGTTTTGTCTCTCACTTCATGTCTAAGTTCATTTTCATTAATTATAAGAACATTAATATTTTTATATTTTCTCAATGAATGATAGCCTTGATTAGATGCATTGACCTGAGCATTTAATGAAATGAAAACCTTTTTTTTCATCAATTGCTTAGCTATTTTTTCAGAAATAAAACCATGTCCATAATCAGAGATTATTAACATATCTCTTTTTAAAATTAACTTATTAATATTTTTTTTAAGTTCAAATTCTTGTTTTTTTATAAGATTATTATCGTTAAGCTCATAAACTCCTAAAAGTTTAGTCTTAGCAACATTATCTATAAATCTTTTTTTTAATATTGTTGTACTTTTTTTCTTATTTATAAATTTGGTTATGATATTTTTTTTTAAATTTTTTTTAATAAATGGTAGAAATTCTTTTTTTTCACCCACTATTGAAAGAAAATCTATTTTTTTACAAAATGAAGATAAATGATTAGCAATTGCAGCCGCTCCACCTAGATAATTTTCTTTTCTTTTTTCGTTTATTACTAAATGAGGTTCTTTTCCAGATTTGCCTAGAACTTCTCCAAAAACATACTGATCAATGATTGTTTCGCCTACTAAAAAGACTTTTAACTTTTTAAAATAATCAATTTTTCTTAAAATATGAGCAAAATTATACTTCTTTTTTATTTGAGTAATAAAAGTTTTTTGATTTTTATTAAATATATCGTAATTAGCATTTATTAAATTACTTGAACTAAAAGTGATATCATTAGAAAAAGATATTTTGCCTCCTACTTTTTTAATAGCTTGAATTTCTTTTAAAATATTTTTAGTTTTATCTTTTTTAATATCTTTGTAATCCGGACCTTTAAAATAAATATTAGGTTTAATAACATTTATTAAATTAACGGCAGTTGCGAAATTATTAATATAAACTGCATCTACCACGTCTAGGGAAGCTAGAACCTCTGCCCTATAGTTTTGATTAAATAAAGGTCTTCCAAAACCTTTGTTAACATATGCATCTGAAGTAATACTTACTATAAGAAAATCCCCTTCACTTTTTGCTTTTTGCAAATATTTAATATGACCAACATGAATTAAATCAAATACTCCATGACAATGAATAATTTTTTTTCTTTTGCTTTTAATTAAAGATACTTTTGACTTTAATTCATTCAATTCTAAAAGTTTTCTACTTTTCATATTTTTTTTTTAAATTTAAATTTTTACGAATAATTTTTTCCCAATTCTTATCATATGATAGATTTTTATCATCTATGAATACATCGTATGATGGTTTACCAAATATCAATTTATTGTATTGAACGCCCCACTTTCTAAGTTGTTTTTTTGTAAAAGAATATCCTTTTTTTTTAGCCTTTTTTTGATTTTCTTTGGACCTACCCATAAATCTTGAGGTAAATAATTTTATAAAATGTCCATTATTAAATAAATCATTTATTAAAAGAATATTTTTTTTAATTGGCTTGGAATTTATATAATTACTACCAAAAGTGGAGCAAATAGTGTTATCAATATCAAAGCAAAAAATTTTTTTTTTCATATTTTTCAATTTTTGTCAAAAAAAGACTTGTATAAAACTCCTTCTATTTTTATTTTTTTAAGAATTTTAACTATTTTTTTTGATGCACCGGGTTTTCCGTAAGGATTATAGTTCTTCTTAATTATTTTTTTTTTGAAACTTTTTGATAAAATTTTGTTTATTGCTGAAATAATTTTTTGCTTTTTAATATCTACACTTACAACACTTTGGGATGAAAGTCTTCCTTTTTGGCGTTGTCCAAGATTGACAGTTCCTTTTTTAAAAAAAGGCATTTCTAATAGGCCGCTAGAAGAATTACCAATAATACCGTCGACCTGTTTAAGAAAAGAAAAGTAATTAGTTTGCCCTAAAGACTTAAAAAAGAAAGCATTTTTATTATTTTTAACAAATTTTTTCTTTAATAATATTATGCTTTTATTATCAAAGTCTGCTCCTGGCATAGAGAAAAAAAATGAAGTATCCTTAAAAGTTTTTAGTGCACCTAATAATTCCTGAACATGTTTTTTAGAAGAATTTTTATTGATAGTCTCTGGATGGAAACTAACAAGAAAATTTTTTTTATTGAATCTAAATTTAAATTTTTTTTCTAAATTTTTTCTAGATATAAGAGTTGTATTGTTTATACTGTCAAGACCTAATCCACCTACAGTATAAATATTTTTTGGATTTTCTCCTAACTGCTCTACTCTTTTTTTGTAAATTTTATTTGCAACGAAATGAAAATGAGACATCTTTGTAATTGAATGCCTAAAAGCATCATCTATTACTCCTGACGTTACTTCACCTCCGTGTATATGAGCAATGGGTATTCCGGATAAATGTGCTGCAATAGCTGAGGCAAATATTTCATATCTATCGCCTAGAATGATGAGTAAATCAGGTTTAATTATATTTAATTCTTTTGAGATTGATTTAACACACTTTGAAAATATTTCTGGAATAGAATTATTGTGATTTAAAAATAAATTATATTTTATTTTTTTATGGATTTTAATTTTATTTTCAATAATTTCACTATAACTAAAACCATATTTTTTAGAAAAATGCGTGCCAGTAGCTATTACTTTTAAATTAAATTTCTTTTCTTTTTTTACTTTTGAAATTAAATTTTTTAAGAGGCCAAAATCTGCTCTTGTGCTAGTTATAATACAAATTTTCATTTTAAAGATATAAATTCATTTATGCTAAAAGATTTTTTTGATTTTTTTCCTATCAAGTAATCCCAGTATATTGGTGATAAACCACCTTCTGGTCTTTTGCTTGTAATATTTTTTTCTGAAAAATATTCACCTTTTTTTATCAACTTTTTTGCAACTATAGACTTTCTAACTAACTTTTTATTTAAATTTTCTGCAGTAGTTGGTCTTTTTTCGTAACTGCCTAACAAAGACTCGGTATTTCTAATTAGAGAAACAAACTTGCTGAACTCTTCGGGATTCATGCTAGCTTTGTGATCAGGTCCAGACATTTTTTTATTTAAGGTTATATGTTTTTCAATCACAGTCCCACCTAAAGCAACGCAAGCTATAGCTGTTTCTACGCCAGTAGTATGATCGGAATAACCAACAGCTAAATTTGTTTTCTTACTTAATGTTTTCATAGCAAGTAGATTTACGTCTTTAATTTTAGTTGGATAATCACTATGACAATGTAATACAGATATAATTTTTTTTTTCGCTCCATTTTTCTTTAGAACCTCTATTGCTTTAAGAACCTCGTTTAGAGTTGACATGCCAGTAGACAAAATTATTTTTTTCGCTTTCTTTGCTATTTTTTTGAGTAAAAAATAATTATTTATTTCCCCTGACGCAATTTTAATATTAAATATCTTTAGACGAAAAAGCATTTCTAAACTTTCTGGATCAAAAGGGCTAAAAATAAATTTAATCTTTTTTTTTTTACAATAACTAATTATTTGTTTATGCTTGATTTCTGAAAGTTCTAATTTTTTTAAAAGACTATATTGTGTCTCTTTTTTTTTTGTATTAATTTGTTGATATCTTGTAGTTTTAGTGTCATCTTTAACTAGGTTTTCTGCTTTAAATGATTGAAATTTTACAAAATCAGCACCTGAATTTTTTGCTAAATTAATTAATTTTTTTGCTAATAAAAAACTCCCGTTATGATTTACTCCTATTTCAGCTATAATTGTTACTTTATTTCTATTCATATATTTTTTCTTTTTTATATTATCTATCATGCCAATTACTTTATACTTTTTTTCTAATTCTATTACGTTTATACACGATTTAGCGTGTCCCCAGCTCCTATTAAAATAATTTTTTTCATTTTTTTTTTAACATTAAACTTTGACTACTTGGTAAATTAATTGCTTTATTATAAATTTCTCTAGCTCCTGAAAGATTCATTTTTTGTTTTTTTATGTAAGGTTTTAAGTCTGAAATTAATTTCCAGGCTGGTCTCATGTATATTTTTTTTTTATGCGATAAAGACAAAATTTTTTGTTTTAAGTATTTTTTGTTATTATCTAATATAATTGTCTGCAGCCAATAATTACTATTAGAATGTTTCTCTGACTTGTATAGAGTAATACCCTCTATGTTATCTAGTTGCTTTTTATATTTTTCATAAAGTCTTTTTTTAGCATTTAAAAAAAAATTGATTTTTTCTATTTGAGCTAATCCAAGTGCCGCATTAATACTCGGCATTTTGAAATTATATCCTACATCATCATGAATATATTCCCATTTATGGGGTATTTTTGCAGTTGAAACAAAATGTTTAGCTAGTCTAGCAAGTTTTTTTTTATTAGTTAAAATTACTCCACCTCCACCAGTAGTGACAATTTTATTACCGTTAAAACTAATGCAACCAATATCACCAAATGTACCGACGTGTTTTTTTTTGTAAAAACTTCCAAGCCCCTCTGCGGCATCTTCTACAACAGATAAGTTATATTTTTTTGCTATTTTAATTACGTCTTCTATATCGCAGGGATGTCCAAAGATATGTACCGGGATTATTGCTTTTATTTTTTTTCCTGTCAGTCTATTAATACTTTGCTTTCCAACAAATTTAACAATTTTTTTTAAATAAAGATTTAATTTTTTGCAATCTATACCAAAATTACTTATCTTAGAGTCAACAAAATGTGGTTCAGCTCCTAAATAGCTAATCGCGTTTACTGTTCCAACAAATGTCAAGGCTGGAACCAAAACTTCTTCATTTTTTTTTATACCAAGAATTTTTAAAGCAATGAATAAAGCTTGGGTTCCATTAATTACTGCTACAGGATATTTTGTCTTAGTATAACTTTTTATTTTTTTTTCAAACTTTTTGACAAAAGGACCAGATGTAGATACAAAATTTTTTTTTATCGACTCTTTAAAATATTTTAATTCATTTCCATAAAATAAAGGTTCGTGTAAAACATGAGGGCCTTTACCAATGCTGCTTTGTATCTTTTTTATAATTAAATTTGGTGTAACTTGTTTCATTGTTTATATTCAAATATTATAATCTTTTGAATTATATTGAGATAAATTTCTATTATCACTAAACCATTTGATTGTTTTCTCCAGGCCTTTTTTAAAACCATTTAAACCATCGTATTTAGGTCTCCATCTTAATAATTTTTTTGCTTTTTTGTTTGACGCAAGCAATCTAAAAACTTCACTATTTTTTGCTCTAACTCTTTTTTTATCTAATTTAATATTAAAATTATATCCAAAATCTTTTTTAAAAATTTCTAAAATATCTTTTATGGATATCTCGAAGCTATTTCCGAAATTAACCACTTCCCCAAAAATTTTATTATTTTTTATCGTACTTATAAAAGCATTCGCTGTATCTTCTACATAAGTAAAATCTCTTGTGGGTTTTAAATTTCCAAGTTTAATTGTTTTGTTTTTTTTTAAAAGTTGAGTAATAATTGTCGGTATAATTGCTCGAGCAGACTGTCTAGGCCCAAAAGTATTAAATGGTCTTACAATTCCAACTCGAAGACCATATGATTTATAAAAAGCTAAAGCTAATTGATCAGCAGATATTTTACTAGCTGCGTAAGGAGACTGAGCGTTCAATGGATGACTTTCAAGAATAGGAACCTCTTTAGCAGTTCCATAAACTTCACTTGTGGAAGTTATTATAGTTTTTGAGATATTATTTGTTTTTGCTGCATTAAGTATGTTGTATGTTCCAGTTATATTTGTATCTATATAACTTTGAACTGCTTGATAAGAATAAGGAATCCCAACTAAAGCAGCTAAATGGAATATTACATCTATATTTTTGGTTTGCTTCTTTAAAAACTCGTAATCTCTTATATCCCCAGAAACTGTATCTATATTTTTTAATACATTTTTATCTATATTTTCTAACCACCCATTAGAGTTCTTAGAGTTATAAAAAGTAAAAGCTCTGACTTTATGATTTTTTTTTACTAATTGTTCTACTAAGTGAGAACCTATAAATCCACAAGCCCCTGTTACAAGTATCCTCATAATTTTAAAATATATCTTTTCAATGCATTAGTTGATTTTTATTGTTTATTTATATAGTATTGTTCAATAATTGAACAGTAAAGATAAATTTTTATTGATTTAACTAAGTAATTTTATGAAAGTCTCAGATTTAATAGCTAAAATTTTGTCTAAACACACTACTTGCGTATTTGGTGGGCAAGGAGGAAGCGTTGTACACTTAGTGGACAGTATAAGTAATAATAAAAAATTAAAATTTATTCCTGGTCAAAATGAACAAGCTTCATCAATAGCTGCGGATGCTTATTTTAGAACAACCGGTAAATTGGGGGTAGCAATAGGTACAAGCGGACCTGGAATTTTAAATTTACTTCAAGGTATGGCATGTTCTTACTTCGACTCTGTCCCTTCCTTATATATTTCTGGAGCACCAGTAATTAATCAAATAAGAAAAAATAAAAATATCAGACAAATAGGTTTTCAGGAAATGGAGGTTGTTGATTTAGTTAAGCCTATTACAAAATACGCAGTTCTGATTAAAAATAAAAATAAAGTTGAAGAAGAATTTACTAAAGCAATAAATATTGCTTTTGAAGGAAGAATGGGGCCAGTATTGATAGATTTACCAGATGACTTACAAAGAGATAATTGTTCAACAAGTTCTCGTAAAAAATATTTTATTAAAAAAAAGACTTTTAAAAATTATAACCTTAATAAATTATCTAACAAAACTGTAAGATTAATTCAAAATTCTAAAAGGCCACTTATATTAATTGGGAACGGCGTCAAGCTTTCAAAAAGTAAATTACTAGTAGATAAATTAATAAAAAAATATAAAATTCCTTATGCTTGCAGCTGGGCAACAATAGATGAATTTAATTCTAAAGATAATTTAAATGCAGGAACGTTCGGAGTTGCGGCAACTAGATATGGAAATTTCGCAATACAAAATTCTGATCTTCTTCTGTGTCTAGGGTTAAGATTAAGCTCGCAAATTATCGGCTCAAATCAATTTAATTTTTCTCCAAATTCAAAAAAAATACTAGTTGAGATTGACAAAAATGAATTAAATAGTCACAGACTTCCGAAAATTAATATCAAAATCAACTCTGATGTAAGAATATTTTTAAAAAATCTTGTATCCAAGAAACTAGTTATAAAAAAAAATCAATTTGAAAAATGGAGGAAAAAATTAATATTTTTAAAAAGTCAATATCCAGTTGTTGAGCCTAAACATTACTTAAAAAAGGATTACGTAAATCCCTATGCTTTTTTTGGTGAACTCTCGAAAAATATAAAAAAAAATAGTATTTTAATTCCTGATGCAAGTGCAAACTTAATATGGTGCATGCAAGGATTTCAAAGATATAAGGATACGAAAGTTTTTACTGCGCTTAATCATTCTCCTATGGGATACTCCGTTGCAGCAAGTGTTGGGGCATTTTTTGGAAATCAAAAAAAAGATATTATATCAATCATAGGGGACGGGTCTATGCCGATGAATATACAAGAACTAGAAACAATTAAAAATTATAAAGTAAATGTAAAAATATTTGTAATTAACAATTCTGGTTATGGATTAATAAAACAAACACAAGAAACTTGGTTGAAATCTAATTATGCTGGAGTTGACAAAAAAAGTGGATTAAGTTTGCCAGATAATAAAAAGATTTCAAAAGCTTATGGAATTAAATCTATTTTTTTAAAAAATAATAAAGAAATGAAAAATAAATTAAAAAAAATTCTTAAAATGAAAGGACCTTTAATTATTGATCTAAATATCAATCCTAGAACAAGAGTTTCACCAAAAATAGAATTTGGAAATCCGTTACATGATATGAGTCCAAAATTACCTAAAAATGAGCTAAAAAAAATAATTAGTAATTGAATAAATGAAATTTAAAGCAGCGGTATTAGTTAAAAAGAAAAAAATTGAAATTTTAGACTTATATTTACCAAAATTAAGAAAAGGCCAAGTTCTAGTAAAAATTTTTTATACCTCAATTTGCCATACACAAATTCAGGAAATAGATGGATTGAGAGGAAAAGACCTTTTTCTTCCTCATTGTCTTGGTCATGAAGCTACTGGAATAGTAGTAGATAAACACTATTCAGTAAATAAAATAAAGAAATCTGATCAAGTTTGTCTTAGCTGGATCAACTCTTCTGGAATAAATGCTGGAGGTGTTACTTATTTAACTAAATCAGGAAGAGAGGTAAATGGAGGTCCAGTTCATACTTTTTCCGAATATGCAATAATAAGTGAAAATAAAATCTATAAAATAAAGAATTCAAAAAACATCAAAAAAAATGTGCTTCTAGGGTGTGCTCTTCCTACTGCTTTTAATGCGATTGATAGTTTGAATTTAAAAAAAATAAATTCAATTTGTATAGTTGGATGTGGAGGGCTTGGCATGTCATCTATATTAGCAGCAAAAAAGAATAAAATAAAAAATATAAGTGTAATTGATCATAATGAGATAAAATTAAATATAGCAAAAAAGATTGGCGCTAAAAATTGCTACAAAGATTTTTCTCAAATTAAGAAAAGTAATGTAATATTTGATTTAGTTGTAGAGTGTACTGGAAATATTAAGATTTTAGAAAAATCTTTAGATTTTATTAAAAAATTTGGGGGGAAAATAATAGTCATAGGTAATTACCCTAATGGACAAATATTAAAGATTAATCCTTGGCACATTATACAAGGTAAAACACTGCAAGGAGCATGGAATAATCAAGATATGTTTGATAAAAATTTTAATATAATTCAAAAAAAAGTTTCTAATTTAAAACTAGATTTTTATTTCGGAGATACAATTTATAATTTAGAAAACATAAACGTTGCAATTAAAGATTTGAAAAATGGAAAAATAATAAGACCTTTAATTAAAATATAAATTATGAAAAAAGAGAAATACTTAATTTTAGGAATATCAAGTTTTTCTGGTGCTTCTATGGCTGAATACTTGCTAAAAAAAAATAAATTAGTTTATGGGACTTACAGAAATAAGAAAATTAAACCCTACCTTCCCTTCAGGTTTTATGAAGAAAAAACCAATAAAGCTAAATTAATAAAAATTGATATCTTAAAAGATGGAAATAAATTAATTAATTATATTAAAAAAATAAAGCCTGATTATATTATAGATTTTGCCTCTATTTGTATGGTTGAAGAAAGTTGGGCGAACCCAAAAAAGTACTTTGAAATAAATTTAACGGGAAAAATAGATTTAATTCAAAGTTTGAATAAATTGAAAAATTTTAAAAAATATATCTATATATCAACTCCAGAAATATTTGGTTCTTCAAATAAAAATATTAAGGAAAATTGCAGTATTTTTGCTCCTAATACTCCATATGCAAACTCAAAACTATCTTATGAGTTTTTAATTAATAGTTTCGCAAAAAATTTTAATTTACCAATTATTATAACAAGATTTTCTAATTTTTACGGACCAGGTCAACCTGCTTATAGATTAATTCCTAAAATTATACTCTCAATTAAAAAAGGTATGAAATTTCCAATACAAGGCTCGGGCAACTCTAAAAGAAATTTTATTTTTTCTGAAGATTTTTGTAATGGAATATTAAAAACAATCAAAAAAGGTAAAAAAGGTAATATTTATCATTTTTCAGGCAAAGAATTATATAGCGTCAAAGAAGTAATAAAAAAAGTTTGTAAAATTATGAAAACAGATTACAAAAGACTAGTTTATTTTAAAAAAGATAGAGTCGGTAAAGATAAACAATACTTGCTTGACTGCGTCAAAACTAGAAAAGATTTAGCTTGGAAACCGGTTATAAAGTTTGATAAAGGAATTAGAGAAACAATAAACTATATTAACAAAAATTTAAGCAATTTTAAAAAAATGCCTTTAAATTTTAAATTTAAATTATGAAAAACTTTTTACCCGAGGATTATAAAAAAAACCAAAAACTTAAAATAAATCATAGCTATTTAGTCGAACAATTTGCCGACTACTCAAAAATTTTTAAAGAAGTAGAGAAAGTAGTTAAAAAAGGTGACTATACTTTAGGTAAAGAAGTGGATATTTGCGAAAAAAATTTCGCTAGAAGAACTGGTGCTAGGTATGCAATTAGTGTTGGTAACGGAACAGATGCCTTACTTCTTGCTCTAAAAGGTTTAAATATTGGTCCTGGTGATGAAGTAATAACTGTTCCATATACTTTTATAGCAACAGTTGGTTCAATAGTAACTGCTGGAGCTAAGCCTGTGTTCGTTGATATAAAAGAGGATTATAATATTGATGAAAATAAGATTAAGGCCGCAATAACAAAAAGGACCAAAGCAATTATGCCTGTTCACTGGGCGGGAAGACCATGCGAAATGGATAAAATATATTCTTTGGCTAAAAAATATAAATTACATGTAGTGCAAGATAGTGCCCACGTAATTGGAGCTAGATTTAAAAAAAAACACTTAGTAAACTACGGTGATGCTTGCACTTATAGTATGCATCCACTTAAAAACTTAAATGTTTGGGGTGATGGTGGTTTTATTGTTACTAATAAAAAATCTTTAGCACAAAAATTAATTCTTATAAGAAACCATGGGCTCAAAGATAGAAATAATTGTACTGTATTTGGGTACAACTCAAGGCTAGATACTATACAGGCAGCCGTAGCTAATTATAAAATGAAAAATAAATTAGACAATATAACTGATAAAAGAATTAAAAATGCAAAAATGCTTGATAGTCTATTATCCAAGAATAAAAATATTGTTACGGTTAAAAGATTTAAATATTTGAAAGAAGTTTTTCATCTTTATCATATAAATGTAAAAAAAAGAGATGCATTAAAAAAATATTTAATTAAAAAGGATATTGATGCTAAAGTACATTACCCAATTCCTATACATTTACAAAAAGCCGCTAAATATTTAAAATATAAAAAAGGAGATTTCCCTGTAGCAGAAAAAATGGCTAAAACTTCGTTGTCTTTACCAGTACATGAATTTATAGATAGAAAACATGTAGAATATATGGCTCAGGAAATCCATAATTTTTACAAATAAAACTAATTTATTTTATTTAATTTTGCTAGTTTTTTAAGCCACTTGACTGAATGAAATTTTGGATTATCTTTTAATTCTTTCGAAAAATTTCTATACTTTAATTCAATTATCGCATCTTTATAAGATTTGCGATTTTTAAATCCAATTTTTAAAAGTTTAGTTGAGTCTAATCTATAACTTCTAGGATCATTGCTTGAAGAGTTAATAATAATTTTTGAATTTATGTTTTTTTTTACTTCTTTCGCAATATTTATAATTGATTCATTTTCAAATCCTGCATTATAAATTCCTTGATGTTTTTTTTTTGCTTTAATTAGATAAATATAAAGATCAACCATATCATCTATATGAATGTTTGGTCTCACTTGCTTCCCTCCAAAAACAGTAATTACTTTATTCTTGATTGCACTAAATGATAACGCGTTAACTGTTACGTCATATCTCATTCTTGGAGAAAAACCACAAACTGTTGCTGGTCGTATTATGAATTTTTCAATACTATCTCCATAAGATAAAATAATTCTTTCAGTTATCATCTTAACTTTATTATATAAAGAAATTGGCTCTAATTTTAAGTTCTCATGAACTTTTAACTCACGCTTTATTCCATAAACAGACCCAGAAGAAGCGTATAAAATCCTTCTAACTTTATATTTTACGGCTTGGTTCATAAGTTTGAAAGTTGATAAAGCTGAGGTTTCCCAGCTTAAGTTTTTATCTAATTCTGCCATCGGATCATTTGCTATTGAGGCCAAATGAATTATTGTGTCAACACCATTTAAAGTAAGTTGATCTATATTTCTCATATCCATTTTAAGATTTTTAAGGTTCGGGTGTTTTGGCAAAAAATTTCCAAACCACTGATTATCAACACATATAATTTTATGTTTAAGTTTAATTAATTCAGGAATCAAAACAGAACCTATGTATCCACAACCTCCTGTAACAAGTATTTTCATAAATTTTTAATATTTATTTAAAATTTGACTGCAACATCTTTTAATAATATTTTCAGTACTTGCAATATTATAATTGAATTTCTTTATCAATTTTTTATTTTGAATTGTAAAAGACTGCTTTTTAGTCTCTTTAATAATAATTTTTGAATTCGATTTGAAAATTTTTTTAATTAAATTTATCGCTGACAAAAATTTGATTGGTTTGACAGCAGAAAAATTATAAATTTCTGAAGTTTTAAAACCTCTTTTTAAGATAAAAATTAAAAATTTTACTATCTCATGTGTATCGATAACATTATTGAAATTTTTATTGCTATTATAAATATTTAATTCTTTACTATTTTTTATTTTCTTAACTAAATTGATTATTAAAGGATAGTCCCTTGATAAATTAATTACAAAAACTCCTGGCAATCTTAAACAGATAGATCTAAATTTATTTTTTTTGCTACAAAGAATTGTTTCGGACTGTAGTTTAGATTTGCCGTATAAATTTGGTTTATTTACTTTTTTTATTTCACTAATCGTGTTTGACTTAATATGACCGTAGACGTCAATTGAAGATAGAAAAATAAAATATTTGACATTATTTTTATTAGCAAAATTAATTAAATTTTTAGTTATTTTTATATTATCAGAAAAAACTTTTTTCATATGATTTCCATATTTTGAAAAAGGATGTTTTGATGCGCAATGAATTATTACATCAAAATATTTTTCTATTTTAATTGGTTTGGTTAAATTTTGATTTAAAAAATAATTTTTTTTATGTAATGTTTTTTTTGATTTTTTATTACTTGATCGAAAAACTTTAAATTTTTTATATTTAATGAGTTTGTTGGCAATTTCTTTGCCTACAATTCCATTTGTTCCTGTTATTAAAATTTTCATTTTACTTTAAACCAAGACTCTCCGGAGTAGTAAATGAATAGTCACCTTTATATTTTACATAAGATAAAACTTTTTTCCAATCTTTAACATGTAAGTGGCTTGTTGATAGGATTCCCCATTGATCATAAAGATTTTTGCCTTTAAGATCATTAAAGGCGCCAAGGGTAATATAACTATTTTTCTTTGTTACACGATTGATTTCTTTAATTGCTTTAATCGTATCGCCAAAATTTAATCTATAAATACAATGAAAAGCAAAAACAGTGTCAAAAAAATTTTTTTTATATGGAAGTTTAAAATATTCTGCAAATTTTAAATTTTTTTTTACACTTTTCATGCTATTTTTTAACGGATAAATGTGATCTTCGATTCCATATATTTTAATACCGGGCACAAGCTTTTTCAAATCATGTAACAAGAAACCTTTTTTACAACCTACATCTAATACTTTTGAACCAGCTTTTAACTTATATTTTTTAATAAATTTTGGTAAAATTTTTTTCCATCTACCATCATATTTAAAACCTCCATAACCGTTTAATCTATCTCCATCGTAATACTCTTGGCCTCTTTCCCAGGCAATAATTTTGTTAATTATCGATCTTTTTTTGGTAATAGATAGCCTTGCTTTTACAGGTTTAGTATAGTTAATATTTAATTTTGGCATTATAAATAAAAGTTTATTATACTGTTCATTTATTGAACATTATAGTATAAAATTATGAAATTATGAAAGTTAATTCTATATTATGTAGTGTTCCTGTTGAGACACCAGGTGGAAAATTAAGACGTAAAAGGTCAGAGGGACCTTCACCGATAATGCCCAAAATAGCAATAACTTCCTTAAATCACTGGACATTAAAAAATGGCTTTAAACAATGCAAGTTTTATGACATCGATATGCTTTATCCAGAAGATAAAGATATAGCTAAATTTTTCTCAGAAAATGATGCTGATATTGTCGGACTAAGCGCAGTTGTGTCTACATCTTATTTACAGGTAAAAAGAATTTCAAAAATAATAAAAGAAATAAACCCAAAAGCTTTAATTGTTTGTGGCGGATACCTTACTGCTGCTGCAGATACAGTTCTTAGAAAAACTGATGTAGATGTTTGTGTAGTTGGCGATGGTGAAATAGCTTGGACTGGTTTACTAGCTTATGCTTCTAACGCTCAAAGAAGTAATACAAAAGTCAGGTCTGAAGAACTTCTTAAAATAAAAGGTATAGCTTTATTAGATGAAAAAAATGATTTAAAATTCTCTGGTTATGGACATACTTTGTCCTCATGTCATATGTCTTTTCCATCTTTCGAATATTTAAAATCAGGATTGTTAGGAAATGAAGAAGAATTAAAAAATTATTTTAGACCCTTTTATAAATCTGAAACATTTTTAATGGACGATAGATCTTTTGAGAAAGGAAGAAGACAAATGTTTTCTAGCATTAGCGTGTCTAAGGGTTGTGTTGCTAAATGTACTTTTTGTCAAAGAGGTTCTAAAGGTTACTCTACTTATAATTTAGATGATTTAGAAAAATATATTGAAGAGTTGAAAAAACATGATGTAGGTTTTTTAAGTGTAGATGACGAAAACTTTGGGTCTAATAAAAAATATACATACGAAGTTGCAAAACTATTTAATAAGCACGAAATGCTTTGGGCTTGCTCAGGAGTGAGATGCACAAGCGTAAACAAAGATGATTTAAAATTTTATAAAGAAAATGGATGCGTTTCATTAAAATTTGGTATCGAGTCTGGTAGTCAAACAATGTTAGATATTATGGAAAAAAGATTCACAGTCGAAGATGTTAGAAAAGCATTGTTTAGTTGCTATGATCTTGGGTTATACTCTCCTCCTCTTGGTTTCATGGTGGGCATGCCAGGAGAAACTTTGGAGACAGCTAAAGACTCTGGAAGATTTTTAGGACAGATAGCAGCTAAATTACGTTTACCTCTTAAGACTTTGTTTGGATATACTGATATATTTTACGCTATTCCATTAGTTGGAACACCTTTATATGAATATGGAAAAAAATTAAATTTGATTGGAAACAATGTTGATGAGGAGGAAGCTTACTTAAAAATGGTATCAAATATAGGAGCATATAAAAGATATTACATAAACTTTAATGGTGCCCCAATGAGTGAAGTTGTATTTTGGGATATACTTGTTTTTTTAGAAGCCACAAAAACTTATGTAAAATTAATGAAAGGAAAAGAAGTCGATCCTGTAATGCTTAAAAAAATGTTATCAACAAATGCTAATCAAGCTCGCAATCCTCATATAACAGATAAAGATACAGACAAAAGCAACAGTGAAAAATCAAAAAAAGAAAAAAAGGAAGATGAGAAAATTGAAAGAGGTATGCAAATATTTGGTGGCGGAGGTGGTGATGAAAAAACTCATACATTTAATAAAAATTTAATTACAAATTACATTAAAAAAAATGTGGCATTTAATGAAAAAATCGCAAAAATAATTCCAAGATTTATATTATACCCACTAGTTCGTTATGGGCTTTATGCTGAATACCTAGCTCAAAGATTTTTTTTAAAAGACACTAATAATTTGCATACAAAAACAAACTCGAAAGTTAGAAAAGATATAAGAATTCTAAAAGAAGATGTTGAGCCTTCAAAAACAACTCAAATTGAGAGATCTTTGAGGTCAATCGTTAGAAGAAAATTTTCCAAAGATAAAGTTGATCATATCAACAATCCAGTAGATGCTTTAATTGGTGGTCCTTAAAATTAGCAATTTGAGTTGACTTTATTGATTAATTTTGTATTTTCCAAGTGTACTGAATAAGTGAGTGGGGAATTAATGTGAAATTCATTGGCTGTTCCTGCAACCGTAAAGTCGGAGTGCCACCCAGTATAGCCCGCTGTTGAATGATGACCAGTGAAAGTCTAGTTCTGCAATTAAAAATTAACATCGGCATATTGTTAACATGTGAAGTATAAAGCTTTGCAAAATAGATAGGCTGATATGAAAAAAATTTATACAATTTTACTAATTACTTTAATTTTAAACCCTGCAAACATACTAGTGGCTGAGGACACACCTATAATAGTAATTTCTGCAGGCAAAACCCTTCAGTCCATTGATACAGTTGGTAGCACGATTGAAGTGATTGATAGTGAAGCAATAAATAACTCTTCTTATTCTATGTTAGGCGAAGTAATTAATGAGTTTTCAACTAGTAATAACTTTTTTCAAACCGGTGGTTCGGGTGGTAACACTGCTATTCAACTAAGAGGTTTAGAAAAAAGATACTCAACCGTTTATCTAGATGGCGTAAAAATGATGGACCCTTCGTCTCCTGATGGAAGTTTTTATTTGGACAATCTAACAAAAAATGGAATTGAAAGAGTAGAGATATTAAAAGGTACACAAAGTTCTCTTTATGGAAGTAATGCTATAGGTGGAACGATTAATATTTTTACAAAAAAAGGTGAGATCGGAAAACACTCAGATATCGAAGTAGAGACTTCGTCAGAAAATACTAAAAATATCAATTATTCATTCCATGGTGCAAATAAAAAATTTAATTACTTTATAGGCTTAAATAAATATTTAACTGACGGTATTTCACAAATGAATGATAATGACGAAAAAGATATGTATAGAAATGATAATATTATTGGAAATTTTGGCTATGAAGTAAATGATAATTTTTCAATAGAAAACTCCCTTAGATTTGCTGATACATTCTATGAATACGATACTGTTCTCAAATCAAGAACAGACGATGGGGTTAGTACAGATAATATTGAGTTTTCTAATAGCTTAAAATTAATCCATAAAAAAGATAATTTTAAAAACACGTTGTCTTACAACAAGCTGCAGATAGAAAGATACACGACTGATTATCTAGGCGCAAAACAAAATTATTTTGGTCACAGGGATGCTTTTAATTATTTAGGTGAATATAATTTGAGCTTAGATAATAAAATAGTATACGGAGTAGAGTCAGAACTTGATGCATCTAGAATGCGTAGAGATTTTAGCGTCAGAGAAAAAGAGCACGATGAAAGTATAATATCTCAATACTTTGACTATCAATTTAGACCATTTGAAAAAGTATATTCTAGTTTTGGTTTACGAAGTGATGATCACACTACAGTAGGTAGAAAAACAAGTGGCAGAGCTACTATCGCTTATAAATTAGATAATAATAGTAAAATTAGATCTTCTTTCGGATCAGGGGTTAGGTTTCCAGCGATGTATGATTTTGCTTACGGATTTAATACTATTGTTGAAAAAGGCGGGACGCTTGAAGAATTGCAATCAGAAAGAGGTCAAAGTTTTGATCTAGGCTACGATACTTTTTTACCAAATCTAGATTTAGGAATGAGTGTAACCTACTTTAATACCGAACAAAAAAATTCACTTCGTAGCACTGGAAAAACTAATTGGGTAGTAAGAAATACTACTGGCGTTAATACCAGCGAAGGTATTGAATTAAGTGGAAAATGGAAACCTTCAGATCAAAAATTTAATCTAGATTTAGGATATACATTTACAGACTCATATGACGCAAATACTTGTGATCCAGATGAACGTGCAGCCTGGGCAGACAAAGAATGTAGAAATACTGGAAAAATAGCTACTGCTAAAGTACGGGTTCCTCGTCATGCTCTACAATCTAAGGTCAACTACCAAGTTAATAGAGATTTAGTAAGTTCAGTTAATGCCAGATTTAATAGCAGAACTAGAGATTTTGGAAATGATAATGATGGTTGGAGAGATCAAACATTAAGATCATATTTGGTATTCGATTTAGTTAATAGCTATAATTTTTTTGACTCCTATAAAGTGCATTTCAATATTAACAACGTTTTTAACGAAAAGTATGAGGAGGCATGGGAATATTCGACACCAGGACGTTCTTTAAATATAGGTATTAAAAAGGTATACTAATAAGTTAATTTATGAAAAAAAACTTTTTAATATGTTTTGGAATATTTTTATCTCTAGCAGCAAGCAGGTTTATTCCTCATCCTCCAAATTTTACTAGCCTTATTGCGTTAAGCTTTTATGTGCCTGTTCTTTTAGGTTTAAGGTTTTTACCTGTTTTATTGATAAGTTTTGCAATTACAGATCTTATTATTGGATACCACACTGGCACCCATTGGACATGGGGAAGTGTATTAGTAATTGGACTATTGTCTCAATATTTTAATAAAAATATTAATTATAGATTAACAGGCGCTTTACTTGGTTCATTTTTGTTTTTTTTAATAACAAATTTTGGTGTTTGGACTACCGGAATGTATAGTTATACTTCCAGTGGTTTACTAAATTGTTATGTATTAGCAATTCCATTTTTTACTTATAGTTTAATATCAACTCTTCTATTTTCACTATTGATAGAGACGAGTTATAAATTATTTAAAATTAAATTTCTTAAAGTATAAAAAAAGCCCGTAATTTCTCACGGGCTTTTTTTCTTATTCTGTAAATAATATCAATTCATATTTAATTATGGTGTTTTCTCTACTGTACTGAAAGTATTTTTCAGTGCATAAATCAAGCCAATTGAGCTATTAGTACCGGTCAGCTGCACGCGTTGCCGCGCTTCCACATCCGGCCTATCAACGTAGTGGTCTACT
>MDTB01217378.1_pt1 | contig 31205 bp, 32 predicted proteins | sample 811161 | NCBI WGS metagenome assembly MDTB01 (sample SAMN05326650, study PRJNA326480) | marine metagenome | isolation source: seawater | place: Mediterranean Sea | collected 2009 | reverse complement strand
AGACAAGCAAGTTGTAAAAAAATTGTAAAAAAAGAGAGAAAAATTGAAATTATTTATATAGAAAATTTAATTAAATCTACAAGAACAATTAATGTCATCAAGTACTTTAAGAAAAAAAATAAATTTGCTAAAATCTATCTTATAATTGGCTCAGATAATCTAATAAACTTTCATAAATGGCTAAAATTCAGGGAAATCCTTAAACTATGTGTTTTAGTTGTTTTTTCTAGGAAAGGTTATGACAAAAAAGCAAAAAATTCAGCTATAATGAGACGATTGAAAAGCAAAAATATCATATTTATTAAAAAGCCAAAAATAGATATATCTTCAAGTAGAATAAGAAAGTTATTAAAAAATTAATGGAAGTTAACAAAATAAAAAAAATAATTCAAAGTACACTTGATGACAATAAGGCTATGAATATAGTTACTTTAAATCTAAAAAATAAATCTCAAATAGCTGACTATATGATAATTGCATCAGGAACTTCGTCTAGGCATTTGCAATCACTTTCAGAAATTCTGTTAGTAGAATTAAAAAAAAAGGTCTAATTGAATGCAGAATAGAAGGTAAAGAAAGTAACGACTGGAAACTAGTGGATGCAATTGATATAATTGTACATATTTTTCATCCTAAAAAAAGAGAGTTTTATGATCTCGAAAAAATGTGGTCTGAAACCCTTCCTAAAGAGAAAGCTATGATATGAAAAAAATAATTTTAATTGTAATGTTTGTAACATTCTCATCCTATAGTTTTTCAAATGTCTCAGACAAAATGTATGAAAAAATTGATTTATTTGGAGAAGTTTTAGAAAAAATTAAAGAGGACTACGTCGATGACATTAATCAGGTTGATGTCATGGACTCAGCTATTAATGGTGTTTTGCAATCTTTGGATCCCTATTCAGCTTACATGAGTCCAGAACTATTCGAAAGCATGCAAACTGATACAAGAGGAGAGTTTGGTGGTCTAGGAATTGAAATAGGTATGGAAGCAGGAGTAGTAAAAGTGATTTCTCCAATTGATGATACACCTGCATCTAAAGCTGGTATCAAATCTGGAGATTACATTGTGCAAATTGACGGTGAACAGGTACAAGGTAAATCATTGATGGAAGCAGTTAAATTAATGCGAGGTCCAATAGGCACAAGCATAAAACTTACTATTAGAAGAAAAAATATAAAAAAACCATTAGAATTTAATGTTAAAAGAGCAGTTATTGAAGTTAAATCTGTGAGCTCAAAAATTATTGGTAACAAGAAAAAAATCGGTTATGTAAGGCTTAAATCATTCAATGAAAATAGTGACGAACAATTCTTTAAAATTGTAAAGAATTTTGAAAAGAAGTTTAAGCCCGTAGGTTATATTATTGACTTAAGAAATAATCCCGGGGGTCTACTAACCCAAGCTATAAGTATTACAGACTTTTTTTTAGATGATGGTGAGATAGTTTCAACAAAAGGTAGAAAAATATCAGAAACTAGAAGATTCTTTGCAAAGCAAGGAGATGGGGTAGAAGGTAAGCCGGTGATAATTTTAATAAATAACGGTTCGGCTTCAGCCTCAGAAATACTAGCTGGTGCCTTAAAAGACCACAAAAGAGCTATCATTTTAGGGGAGAGCTCGTACGGAAAGGGCTCAGTACAATCGATTATACCTCTTAAAAATGGAGGGGGCATAAGATTAACAATATCAAAATATTATTTACCATCAGGTAAATCAATTTCGGAAGTTGGTGTAACTCCAGATATAATAGTAGAAGAGTCAAACGATGATTTTATAATTGATTCAACAAATGATAATCAATTAAACTATGCAGTAAAACTTTTTAAATGAGTGAGATTAAAAGAAATGTTTTACCTCTAAGAATTGGTGTTGGAATAATTGTTTTAAATCATAACAATCAAGTTTTCGTAGGTAAGCGTAAAGATAATCCAATAGACAGGTGGCAAATGCCTCAAGGAGGAGTTGATAAAAATGAACCTTTACTTACTGCAATGAAAAGAGAGCTTTTCGAAGAAACAAGCATAACAAATATTCAAATTATTAAAGAACTGAACGATTGGTTTGAATACTATTTGCCTAAAAACCTAGTTGGAAAGATATGGAGAGGAAGATTTAGAGGCCAAAAGCAAAAATGGTTTATAGTAAAGTTTATAGGTGATGAAAAAGAAATAAATATAAATACAAAACATCCTGAATTTATTGAGTGGAAATGGCTAGAGATTGACGAATTGCCGAATGTAATCGTTGATTTTAAAAAAAGAGTTTATGATAAACTTGTTTTACAAATAAAAGGAATTATCAATTAATTTCTTTTAAGCTGTCAATTTTGTGTGCTATTTCATACTTTTCTTTATCTGAAATATTTTCTAAAAGTTTTTTTTCTGACGCTTGTATCATGTTTTGTTTTTCGCTTTGTGAAATATCACTTAAACTTTTTATTGTTGAAGAAAGTATAAGTAAATTATTTCCTAAAAATTCAACTGTTCCTTCCTCTATAAAAAATTTTTTCTTTTGCCCTTTTGACTTTATTTCTATAAATCCAGGCCTTAAAAAAGTTATGATGGGAATATGATCCTTAAGAATTGTCATTTGACCTTCGTATGAAGGTATAATTACTTCCTCAGTTTCTAAGTTTAAGATAGTTTTATCGGGACTTATTATTTGAATATTAAAATTTTCAGACATTAAGCTGCAGTATCTTTTGTCAATTTGTCAGCTTTTTCTACAGCCTCCTCAATAGATCCTACCATATAAAAAGCAGATTCGGGTAAATGATCATACTCACCCTTGCAAATTGCATCGAAACCTTTGATTGTTGAGTCTAGATCAACTAATTTTCCTGGAGATCCTGTAAAAACCTCAGCAACAAAAAATGGTTGAGATAAAAATCTTTGAATTTTTCTTGCTCTTGCAACCGTCAATTTGTCTTCTTCTGAAAGTTCATCCATTCCTAGAATAGCAATTATATCTTGTAAAGATTTATACGCTTGAAGTATTCTTTGAACTTCTCTAGCTACCCTATAATGTTCTTCACCTACAACTCTAGGATCTAAAATCCTTGAAGTTGAGTCAAGTGGATCTACAGCAGGATATATTCCTAATTCTGCAATTTGTCTCGATAAGACCGTTGTTGCATCTAAGTGAGAGAAAGATGTAGCAGGTGCGGGATCAGTTAAGTCGTCAGCAGGCACATATATAGCCTGTACTGAGGTTATAGAACCTTTTCCAGTTGAGGTGATTCTTTCTTGTAAATTTCCCATATCTGTTGCTAAAGTTGGTTGATAACCGACAGCTGATGGAATTCTTCCTAATAATGCTGAAACTTCAGATCCTGCTTGTGTAAATCTAAAAATATTATCTACAAAAAATAAAACATCTTGCCCTTCTTTGTCTCTAAAGTATTCAGCGACGGTTAATCCTGTTAAAGCAACTCGAGCTCTAGCTCCAGGAGGCTCATTCATCTGTCCATACACTAAAGCAGCTTTAGACCCCTTTCCTTCTGTTTTTATAACTCCCGACTCAATCATTTCATGATATAGATCATTGCCTTCTCGGGTTCTTTCACCAACTCCTGCAAAAACAGAAAACCCGCCATGTGCTTTAGCAATATTATTTATTAATTCCATAATGGTAACGGTTTTACCAACACCAGCTCCACCAAATAAACCAATCTTTCCTCCTTTAGCATAAGGAGCTAATAAATCGATGACCTTAATTCCAGTTACCAAAATTTCTGTTTCGGTAGATTGATCAGTAAATTTTGGGGCAGCTCTGTGGATTGGCCACTTTTCAGAGGTTTTAATCTCACCTTTTTCATCAATAGGTTGACCAATCACATTGATTATCCTACCTAAAGTTTCTGGACCTACCGGAACACTTATAGGAGAATTTGTATTAGTAACTTTGTCACCTCTTTTAAGGCCTTCAGTGGAATCCATAGCGATAGTTCTTACACTATTTTCGCCTAAATGTTGGGCCACCTCTAGAACTAATTTATTGCCACCATTATTTACTTCTAAAGCGGTATAAATTTCCGGTAATTCACCTTCAAAACTAACATCAACTACTGCCCCGATTAATTGGGTTATTTTTCCTTCACTAGCCATTTTATAAACTTTCTGCTCCTGAAATAATTTCAATTAATTCTTTGGTTATAGAGGCTTGTCTACTCCTATTATAATTTATCGTTAATTTATCTACTAAATCTCCAGCATTTCTTGTAGCGTTATCCATTGCGGTCATTCGTGACCCTTGTTCACTTGCAGCATTTTCTAAAAAGGCTTTAAATATTTGAGTAAAAATATTTTTAGGAAGAAGTTCTTTTAGTATTTCACTTTCGTCAGGTTCAAAATCGTAAAATATATCTTGTTTTTCGTCTTTTTTAGATACTAATTTGATTTCTATAGGAATGATTTGTTGAGATTGTGGTATTTGAGTAATAACGTTTTTAAAATTATTATAAAATAATATACATTTATCGAACTCCTTATTTTCAAATAAATTAATTATGTCTTTTCCAATTTCAGTTGCGTCTTTATATGTAATTTTTTTTTTATCTTTCAAACTAATTTGCTTGATAATATATTTTCCATATTCTTTTTTTATTTGGTCATATCCTTTTGTCCCTATAGTAATAATCTTTATTTCCTTTCCCTCATTCAATAGCTTTTTAAAATTTCTTTTAGCCAGCTTACAAATGTTTGAATTGAAACCTCCACATAAACCTCTATCAGCTGTCATTACTACACATAAATAAATTTGATCTTTTCCATTTCCTGAAATAAGCTTAGGCGAGTCGTCATTCTTCTCAATAGTTTTTGATAAATTTAAAATAATATTTAACATTTTTTCACTGTATGGCCTTCCTTTTTCGGCACTCTCTTGAGCCTTTCTCAGTTTTGCCGCAGCAACCATTTTCATAGCTTTGGTTATTTTTTGTGTCGACTTGACACTTTTTATTCTTTTTTTTAAATCATCTAAACTAGGCATTATTTAACCGATTTTTTATAATTTTGAATTATATTATTAAGTGACTGCTCAATGTCGTCTTCTAATTTCCCAGACTTTCCAATTTTTTCGATAATTTCAGGCTTTTCATTTTTAATTTTTTCAACAATTTGAGTTTCAAACTTTTTAATATCTTTTAAGTCAATGTCGTCTAAATAACCTTTCACACCTGTAAAAACAGAGATAACTTGTTCGGCTACAGTCATAGGAGAATATTGACTTTGTTTTAATAACTCAGTTAACTTTGATCCTCGATTTAAAAGCTTTTGAGTTGCTGCATCTAAATCTGAACCAAATTGCGCAAATGCTGCCATTTCTCGATATTGTGCTAATTCAAGTTTAATAGAGCCAGCAACTTTTTTCATAGCCTTAGTTTGAGCTGCCGATCCTACTCTAGATACTGATAAACCTACATTAACAGCAGGTCTTATACCTTGGTTAAATAGTTCTGTTTCAAGAAATATCTGCCCGTCTGTGATAGATATTACATTGGTTGGAATATATGCTGAAACATCTCCAGCTTGAGTTTCAATTATTGGAAGAGCTGTTAGTGAGCCTCCTCCTTCTTTATCATTCAGCTTTGCAGCTCTTTCTAGAAGTCTGCTATGTAAATAAAAAACATCACCTGGATACGCTTCCCTTCCCGGAGGCCTTCTTAACAATAAAGACATTTGTCTGTAAGCAACAGCTTGTTTCGATAAATCGTCATAAATAATTAATGCATGCATACCGTTGTCTCTAAAATATTCACCTATTGTACACCCCGTATAAGGAGCTAAAAATTGTAATGGAGCCGAGTCAGACGCAGTTGCCGAAACAACAGTAGTATATTTCATAGCTCCGGCATCTTCTAATGTTTTCACAATCTGAGCTACGGTAGATCTCTTTTGACCTATCGCAACGTATACACAATATAATTTCTTTTTTTCATCGTCAGACTCATTTATTGCTTTTTGATTAATTATTGTATCTACTGCTACTGCAGTTTTCCCAGTTTGTCTATCTCCTATAATAAGTTCTCTTTGTCCTCTGCCAATCGGTATTAAGCTATCTATTGCTTTTAAGCCAGTTTGCATTGGTTCATTAACTGATTGTCGTGGAATTATACCCGGAGCTTTCACCTCAACTCTTTTTCTATTTATTTTTACCGAAAGATTTCCTTTTCCATCAATTGGATTTCCAAGCCCATCTACAACTCTTCCAAGCAATTCTTTTCCAACAGGGACGTCTACAATTGAATTTGTTCTCTTAACTACATCCCCTTCTTTAATACTTCTGTCATCTCCAAATATTACTACACCAACATTATCGCTTTCTAAGTTTAAAGCCATACCTTTTGATCCGTCATTAAATTCTACCATTTCTCCAGCTTGAACATTATCTAAACCGTATACCCTTGCAATACCGTCTCCAACAGATAAAACTTTTCCAATTTCGGAAACTTCTGCTTTTTCATCGAAATTTTTGATTTGCTCTTTTAAAAGTTTTGTTATTTCTGAAGGGTTTATTTGCATTTTATATTTCCAATAAAGCTTTTTTGAATTTTCTTAATTTATTTTGTATTGAAGAGTCAATCATCAAGCTTCCAACTTGAAGTTTTATACCACCTATAAGTTGATCGTCATGAATAAATTTAAAGTTTAGTTTTGATCCTATAATTTCAGACAATTTTTTACTAATCTCTTTTAGTTCATTTTCTTGTAATTTTTTCGAGGAAACAAGAGAAGCTTGTAGTTCGCCTCTTTTTTTTAGAGCTAAAGATAAAAAGCTTTTCATAATTTTTTCTAAAAAAAATATTCTTCTTTTTGATACAAGCAGTAATAGGAAATTTGTCAAAGTTTTTTTGAATTTTAAAATTTTAGACAATATTCTTATTGTTTCCATTTGTTTTGAAATTGATTTAGTTGGATTTTTTAAAAAACTTCTTAAATTTGCGTCATAATTATAAATCCTATTAAGATTTATTACTTCCTGTTCAATATCTATTATTTCGTTATTCTCACTAGAAAGTTCAAATAATGCCAAAGCGTACCTTGAAGAGGTTTCAGCTGAGAATGAGTAGTTAGTGCTCAATTTTTTCCTATCTGTGATATTAATTTAAGAATTATTGGAATTTCCTACCATATGCATCATTTCTGATCAAGATGGTATATACAGTTTTTAAGCAAAATTAATTGGATCTACATCAACCTTAAGTTTAATTTTACTAGAAATTTTCAAGTTATTGAAAATTTTTTCAATCTTTTTTTGTATTAAATTTTGTTTTTTACTTTTAATTAAAAGTCTTGCTCTAAATCTTTTATTTAATTTAATTAGTGGGGATTCAACAGGACCGAGGATTTCAATATTTTCAATTTGCATTAGTCTTTTTTTTATTTCAGTGGCGGCAAGTATACTTTGATTTTTATTTGAAGAAGAAATTATTATTGCAATCAATCTTGAAAATGGTGGAAGCTCATTTTCTTGTCTTATAATCATTTCATTTTCTAAAAACTTCTCAGGATTGTTAATAATAATATCTCTTAACGTGTCATTTGCAGGACTAAGTGTTTGATATATAATAATAGACTCTGAGGAAAATCTTCCTGCTCTTCCACTGAGTTGATTGTATAATTGTATATTTTTTTCTGTGGTTCTCAAATCATAACCTCTTCCTGAAAAATCTGCATCTACAACAACTATGCAATTAAGTTTTTTAAAATTAAATCCTTTTGAAATCATTTGAGTTCCTACAATGATATCAACTTTATTGCTCTCAATAGCTTCTAAAATATTTTCACTTTTGTTTGCTAAATAGTCGCTTGAAAATATCTTTATATTTTTTTCTGGGTACCTAATTTTTAGCTCTTCATAAATTTTTTCAACACCAGGGCCATACATATGGTACTCACATTTTTTTTTATCTTTAGAACAAGTTTTAATTGTAGAAGTATTTATCCCACAATGGTGGCATATTAATTTATTTTTGTTTTTATGATAAGTAAGATAAATTGAGCAATTAGAACAAATATGTCTATGTTTACATTTTTTGCAAATTAAAAAAGGTGCGTACCCTCTTCGATTTAAAAAAAATAAAACTTGGTCGCCTTTTTCCAAATATGAATTAATTGTCTCAAAAGTTTTATCTGAAATAAATTTATTTTTCATTTTTTCTAAATTCAAATTTATTATTTTTGTATTGGGTAAATTAAAATTTTTATATCTTTGAGAAACTTTTGTATGGTTATATTTTTTATCTTTAATATTTTTAAATGTTTCAAGAGATGGGACTGAAGTGATTAAATATATTGGAATGTTTTCGAAAGAAGCTCTTGAACCTGCCATATCTCTTGCATTATAAACCATTCCTTCATCCTGTTTGTACGATTGATCGTGCTCTTCATCTACTATTATTAGACCAAGATTCTTAAAAGGTAAAAATAAAGATGATCTAGCACCAATTACAACTTTAATTTTATTTTTAGCAACTCCATACCAAGCGCTTCTTTTATCTTTTAAATTAATCTTTGAGTGCCAGACACAAGGTTGGAAACCAAAAAAGTCTTCAAATCTTTTTTTAAACTGAGTAGTAAGAAAAATCTCAGGTAACATTATTAAAACTTGCTTATTGTTTTTTAAAATTTCTTTTACTCTTTCAAAATAAATAATAGTTTTACCTGATCCAGTTATTCCTTGCAAAACTGAAACATTAAATTTGGTACCAAAACTTTTAAGATCTTTTAGAGATTTTTTTTGATAGTTATTAAGACTAAATTTTTGTTTTTTTAAAATATTTTGATTAAATGTTAAAACTTCTTTTTTAAAGATATTTTTATAATCACCAAGACATAATTTTAAGCTCTTACCTAGCGGTATAAGATTATACGATGAAAACCATTCAACAAAATTTATTAAGTCAGTTTTAATTTGGACATTTTCTATTTTACTTTCTATATTTTTAAGTGAAATATTTTTTTGCGGGTCATAGATTTTTTTCCAAACTACACCGATTTCCGTCTTTTTTCCGAAAGGGACTCTTACAAGATCGCCGGTTTTTAGTTTTGTTTTTAATTTTGATCTATAAGTAAAAGGGTGGTTAAATATTTTTGGTAATAATATTGGAAAATTCATAATTCGATTTTAATTTAATTAAAGATAATTAAAAATGAATTGGTCTTTTATCAACAGCTAATGCTGCCTCTTTTATTGCCTCAGTATGAGTAGGATGAGCATGACATGTTCTTGCTATATCTTCAGCGCTTGCACCAAATTCGATTGCTAGTGCCATTTCTGCAATCATATCACCACAATGTGGACCAATAATATGAACTCCTAAAACTTTATCTGTTTTAGCATTGGCTAATATTTTCACGAATCCTTCTGTTTCATTATTTACTTTAGCTCTAGAATTAGCAATAAATGGAAACTTACCAATTTTATAACTAATATTTTGTTTTTTAAGTTGCTCTTCTGTTTTTCCCACTGTGGCTACTTCTGGTGATGTATAAATTACTCCTGGAATAACATCGTAATTTACATGCCCTGCTTGACCTGCCAGAATTTCTGCTACAGCAATACCTTCTTCTTCTGCTTTATGAGCTAACATGGGTCCTTTAATAACATCACCAATTGCAAAAATATTTTTAATATTTGTCTGAAGTTTATCGTTAACATCTATCCTTCCCTTTTTATCTTTTTTAATTCCAATTTTTGTAAGATTTAGGCCTTCAGTATAAGGTTTTCTCCCTACTGAAACTAGCACCTTATCTGCTGTTATATTTTCTTTCTTTGAATTTAAGTTATTTTCAAATTCGACGATTAAATTTTTATCATTTTTTTTTATTGAAGTGACTTTAGAATTTAGCTTAAATTTTATACCTTGTTTTGTTAAAATTTTTTGAAACTCTTTGGCAATTTCAGCGTCCATTCCGGGAGTAATATGATCGAGATACTCAATTACTGTTACCTCTGATCCGAGTCTTGACCAAACCGAACCCATTTCCAAGCCTATATATCCTCCTCCAATAATTGTTAAATTTTTAGGAACTTTTTCAAATGATAGTGCTCCTGTTGAAGAAACAATATTTTTTTCATCAATTTCAACGCCAGGTAAAGATGTAGAATTTGAACCTGTTGCAATTACAATATTTTTTGTCTTATACGACTTTTTTTCTGCGTTATTATAAACAACTACGTCATTTTTTGAAAATATTACCCCTTTTCCTTTTAAGTAAGTAACCTTATTTTTTTTAAATAAAAACTCAACTCCTTTTGTAAGAACTTGAACAGATTTATCTTTATTTGACATCATTTTTTTTATGTTTAAGTTTATTTCACCAATCTCAATACCTTGATTGTTAAAATTTTTTTTTGCCTTATGGTAATTCTCTGATAAATTTAAGAGACTTTTTGAAGGTATGCAACCAACATTTAAACAAGTGCCTCCCAAAGTTCCTCGACTTTCAACACATGCAACTTTTAGGCCAAGCTGAGCAGCCCTGATAGCGCAAACGTAACCACCTGGTCCTCCGCCTATTATTATTAAATCAAAATTATCCATTAGAGATTCAAAAAAAGCCTTTTTGGTTGCTCAAGAGATTCTTTAACAATTTTTAGGAAAGAGACAGCCTCTTTTCCATCTATAATTCTATGATCATAAGATAAAGCTAAATACATGATTGGTCTCACTAAAACATTTCCATCAATCACAACTGGTCTTTCAATAATGTTATGCATGCCTAAAACTGCAGACTGAGGAGGATTTAAAATTGGCGTAGAAAGCATTGAGCCATAAATACCTCCATTTGTGATGGTAAAAGTTCCACCTTGTAAATCATCTATTGTAATTTTACCGTCTCTTGCCTTATTACTTAAAAAACTAATATTTTTTTCAATATCTGCAAAAGACATTTGATCGGAGTTTTTTAAAACAGGAACAACTAAACCCCTTTCTGTTCCGACTGCGATACTTGTGTTATAATAATTTTTATATACTATTTCATCTCCTTGAATTTCAGCATTTATTGATGGGTAGTTTTTAAGAGCTAAAACACAAGCCTTTACGAAAAAGGACATAAATCCAAGTTTGATAGAGTACTTTTTTTGAAACTCTTCTTTGTAGTTATTTCTCATATTAATAACTTCTTGCATATCTACCTCGTTAAAAGTAGTGAGCATCGCAGCGTTTTCTTGGGCTTCCTTTAATCTTTTTGCAATGGTTTGCCTTAAACGAGTCATTTTAATTCTCTCCTCTGGTCCAAATTTGATTCTTCTTTCTGAAGGTTGAGGTTTAATACCCATCAAGCTCATTACATCCTCTTTTAAAATTAAACCATTTTTTCCTGATCCTGTTATTTTATTTATATCTATCTTTGCCTCTGTTGCCATTTTTCTTGCAGCAGGTGAGAAATTTTTTTCGATAGACTCTTCATTTTTGCGAATTATCTTTTCAGTATGAACTTCATTTAATATTAATGGTTGCTCTTCTTGATTAGATACATCTTCATCCAATAAAAGTACTTCTTCTTCTTCTTTAGGCTTTTTAATTTCTTTTTGAATTACATTTTCTTTGTTAATTTTTTTAACTTTTTCAATTTTTTCTTTTTTTAACGGAGGCTTGTAGCTTTTTAAGGCAATTCCTGTCTCATTTTTCTCTTTAAGTGATGACTCAGATATAGTTCCCAACAAGGCTCCAACATTTACTGTTTCTCCCTCATTTACAGAAATTTTTTCTAAAGTTCCGTTTGAAGGAGAAGGGACCTCAACGTTAACTTTATCTGTTTCCAATTCAACTATCGGCTCATCTGAAGCTACTTCATCTCCTTGAGACTTCAGCCATTTTGCAACCGTTGCCTCTGTTACTGATTCACCAAGTGTAGGTACTATTATTTTTTGTGACATTAAATTACTTATTTACTACCTTTTCTAATATTTCCTTTTGTTGTGCAAGATGTTTATTTAGATTTCCAGTCGCAGTTGTTGAAGAAGCCTTCCTGCCTATATATTTTACTTTAGTTGCTTTCAATTTGCTTATTTCCAAGGTCCTATCTATATAATTTCTAACAGTGTTCCATGCTCCCATATTTTTTGGCTCCTCTTGACACCATATTATATCAGCATTTTTATATCTTTTAAGAATATGAGCCAAAGTTTTAGCTGGAAAAGGATATAGCTGTTCGATTCTTATGAAAGTAACTTTATCATTTTTAACTTTTTCTCTTGCATCTAATAAATCGAAATAAATTTTACCAGAACAAATAACAACTTTTTTAATTTTTTTATCTGGCAATAATTTTATTAGCTCACTGTCATCTTGATACGCATGATCTTCTAACACTCTGTGAAAGCTATTTTTTTTAGTGAAATCACCTACATTTGATACACACCGCTTATGTCTTAAAAGCGACTTTGGTGTCATAACAATTAAAGGTTTTCTAAATTCTCTATGCATTTGTCTTCTTAAAGCATGAAAGTAATTCGCTGGCGTAGTGCAGTTCACAACTTGTATATTCTCACCGGCACACATTTGGAGAAATCTTTCTAGTCTTGCTGAAGAGTGTTCTGGTCCTTGACCTTCGTATCCATGAGGGAGTAATAAAACTAATCCACTAGCCCTACCCCATTTCGACTCACCTGATGTGATGAATTGATCTATTATTACTTGAGCTCCATTTGCAAAATCTCCAAATTGAGCTTCCCAAATCACTAATGTTTCAGGCTCTGATAATGAATATCCAAACTCAAAACCTAGAACTGCTAATTCAGATAATAAAGAGTCTATAATCTCAAATTTTTTTTGGTTTTTAGATATATTATTAAGCGGAATGTATCTGTCGTGATTATCTTGATTCCTTATAACCGAATGTCTTTGACTAAAGGTTCCTCTGCCAGAGTCTTGACCAGAAAGTCTTACAGAAAACCCCTCGTTTAATAGAGTGCCAAATGCTAGTGTTTCGGCAGTTGACCAGTCAACTGAAGTTTCTTTTTCAAAAATTTTCATTTTATTGTCAAAAATTTTTTTTAATGTTTTATGAACATTAAAATTTTTTGGTGTTGTTGAAATTTGTTTACCAATTTTTAATAAAGTTTCCTTATCTACCCCACTTACTCCCCTTTTATCTTTACCTAATCCTGGTTTAAACCTAGACCAAACACCGTCAAACCATTTTAATTCTGATTTATAGTTTTTAGAAGCTTCAAATTCGTTCTCTAAATATTTTTTAAATTCAATTTTTTTTGAGTTAATTCCATCAAGATTTAACAAGCCCTCATTTGATATTTTATTGGCATACAAATTAAGAGTTGTTGGATGGTTTTTGATTTTATTATACATAATTGGTTGAGTGAAAGAAGGTTCATCTCCCTCATTATGACCAAATCTTCTGTAGCAGACCATATCAATAACTATATCTCTGTTAAACTTCTGCCTATACTCCGTAGCAATTTTTGCACAATGAACAACTGCCTCTGGATCGTCACCATTTACATGCAAAATTGGTGCTTGGGCTGTTTTAGCAACGTCAGAGGGATAAGGAGAAGAGCGCGCAAATCTTGGTGCTGTGGTAAACCCAATTTGATTGTTTACTATCACGTGAATTGTTCCTCCTATATTATGACCCGGCAAACCTGACATAGCAAAACACTCCGCTACAACTCCTTGACCAGCAAATGCAGCGTCACCATGCATTAAGACTGGAATGACCTTTTTTCTCTCAGTATCTTTATGAAAAAATTGTTTAGCTCTTACTTGACCCAGAACAACTGGATTAACAGCTTCAAGATGTGAGGGATTATCAGTCAAACTTATATGCACAACGTTTCCATCAAATTCCCTATTCGCTGAAGCACCTAAATGATATTTTACATCGCCTTCAAAATCTTTTGTGGAAGCAACACTTTTTCCAAAAAATTCACTAAAGATAGCTCTGTAAGGTTTTCCCATTACATTAGCTAGAACATTCAATCGCCCCCTATGAGGCATACCTATCTTAATTTCTTTCGCCCCTAAACTGCCACCTCTTTTAATGATTTGCTCTAACGCAGGAATTAAAGACTCTCCGCCATCTAGACCGAAACGTTTTGTCCCTACAAATTTCACGTGTAAGTATTTTTCAAATCCCTCGGCTTCGACTATCTTGTTTAAAATTGCTTTTTTTCCGTTATCAGTAAAATATATATTTTTTTCAGGTCCCTCTACTCGATCTCTTATCCATGCTTTTTCTTCGGGATCTCCCATATGCATAAATTCATAACCTATATTAGAACAATATGTCCTTTTCAAAATTTTAAGAATTTCATTTAATGTTCCGTATTCTAATCCTAGAACTCCATCTAAAAATATCTTTCTATTATAATCCTTTAGCGTAAATCCATATGTTTCAGGTTTTAGTTCTGGATGATGAAGTCTTTTTTGTAGTCCCAAAGGGTCAAGACTAGCAATTAAGTGACCTCTAATTCTATAAGCTCTGATAAGCATTATTGCTCTCACAGAATCTTTTGTAGATTGTTTTATAGATGTAGACTCTTGGGTTAAAACTTCCTTGTTATTTTGTTGTTCTGATTTTTTCTGAAACTTTATTTTTTTTAACTTCTTAGGACTCCAACTCGGCCCTTTCAAATTCTGGTATATAGTTTTTTCATCTTCATTTAATCCTTCAAAGAAAGATTTCCAACTTTCAGGTAGTGAATTTGGATCTTCCAAAAATTGTGAATAGTATTCCTCTATATAATCAGTATTATTTCCTGCTAAAAAAGATGTTTTCTTAAATAAATTGTTTTTGGAAGTAGACATAGTCGGTTATTTTACCACAAATTCAGAAAAATTAACCATTTAGTTTTTCAAACAAAGTTTTTCCTATATCTGCTGGAGACTTTGATATTGTGATATCAGCAGATTTCATAACCTCAATTTTATCGCTGGCATTTCCTTTACCGCCAGAGATTATAGCGCCTGCATGACCCATTCTTCTTCCTGGAGGGGCAGTAAGACCAGCCACAAATCCAACTGTAGGTTTTTTAATTTTGGACTTTTTTAAAAATTCAGCTGCTTCTTCTTCAGCTGATCCTCCAATTTCACCAATCATTATAATAGATTTTGTCTTTTCATCTTTAAGAAATAACTCGAGACAATCTATAAAATTGGTTCCATTAATTGGATCTCCCCCTATGCCTATGCACGTTGATTGTCCCATTCCATTTGCAGTTGTTTGTGCTACTGCTTCATATGTCAATGTTCCAGATCTAGAAACTATTCCAACCGAACCTGCCTTATGTATATTTCCTGGCATAATACCAATTTTACATTCATTAGGTGTAATTATACCGGGACAATTCGGACCTATAAGTCTACTTTTACTTAGATGTAGTTTTTTTTTTAACTTCAAGCATATCGATTATAGGTATTCCCTCAGTAATGCATACTATAAGCCTTATATTTGAGTCCATCGCCTCTACTATGGCTGAAGCCGCAAACTTAGGTGGCACATAAATCATCGTAGCATCGGCATTTGTTGCTTTTTTTGCTTCGGATACTGTATTAAAAACTGGTAAGTTCAAATGTTTTTGACCACCTTTTTTTGGTGTAACCCCACCGACTAGATTTGTTCCATATTTAATTGCTTGTTCAGAGTGAAAAGTGCCATGAGTCCCGGTAAAACCTTGGCAAATTACTTTTGTATTTTTATCTATTAAAATCGACATTTTGTTTTATAGCTTCTACAATTTTTTTTGCTGCATCATTTAAATCTATTGCAGACAAAATTTTTAATTCTGATTTTTCAAGAATTTTTTTTCCTTCCTCATAATTTGTCCCTGCTAGCCTTACAACTAAGGGAACATTCAAATTAGTTTCCTTAACAGCATCAATAACTCCTTGGGCCAATACGTCACAACGCATAATTCCTCCAAAGATATTTATAAGTATTCCTTTGACATTACGATCAGATAAGATAAGTTTAAAAGCTGCTGTAACTTTTTCTTTACTTGCTCCACCTCCAACATCTAAAAAATTTGCAGGCTCCTCTCCATATAATTTTATAATATCCATAGTTGCCATTGCCAATCCAGCCCCATTGACCATACAACCTATCGAACCATTTAATTTTATATAAGCTAAATCATATTTGCTGGCTTCTATCTCTGCTGGTTCTTCTTCATTAAAATCTCTTAGTTCTAGTATTTCGGGTCGTCTAAAAATGGCATTATCGTCAAAATTCATTTTAGCATCCAAACATTTTAGTTTTCCTTCTTTTGTTATAATTAAAGGATTGATCTCAATTAAAGTTGCATCTTTCTCTATTAATATTTTAAACAAAGCTTCAATAATTTTTTTTCCAACAGATATTTGATCTTCATTGAGTTTGAAAGGTTTTAAAATTTTTTTAATTGAAGTTGATTCAATCTGATTGCCATAGTCAATTTTAGTAGTTATTATCTTTTGTGGATTTTCTTTTGCTACTTTTTCAATATCCATACCCCCCTCAGTGCTACTAATAAATGCAATCTTCGAACTTTCTCTATCTACTAAACATGAAAGATATAATTCTTTTTTTATATCTGATGCTTCTTCAATATAAACTCTTTTGACTTCTTTTCCCTCTGGGCCTGTTTGATGTGTCACTAGTACTTTTCCAAACATTTTTTCAATTTCATTTGCTAAAGAATTTTTATTTTTTATAAGTTTAACACCTCCTGCTTTTCCTCTGCCACCAGCGTGAATTTGAGCTTTAACAACAAAGTCTTCACTCTTTAAATTTTTGATTTTATCTTTAATCTCATTTTTAGATAAGATAATAACGCCTTCTGAGACTGGTGCCCCGTAGTCTTTTAAGATTTTTTTTGCCTGATACTCGTGTATATTCATTTATATTAGTCAATTATTTATTTTTGAAAAATAATGCTATTTATAATTAAATTAATTACTTAATCAAAGATTTAAAAATGACGAATTATGACATTTTAATACCTGTTTATAACGATTGGAAGTCACTAAATAAACTTTTACTTAAAATAGATAACAATCTAAAAGGCATGAAGGGAAATTTTCGAGTATTAATTATCAATGATAAATCTTCAGAAAAACCTTTTTTTAATTTAAAGAATATTAAGATTATAAGAAAAGTTTCAATATTAAATTTAAAAAAAAATTTTGGAAGCCAAGGTGCTATTGCTGCAGCACTTAATTATTTGTTTAAAAGTAAGAAAAAAACTATCATATCAATTATAGACGCTGATGGAGAAGACGATCCAAATCAAATAAAAAAAATGATTAAATCTGCTAAAACACACTCTGAAAAAATAATTGTTTCTAATAGATCAAAGAGAAGTGAAATACTTATATTTAAAATATTATATAAAATACATCTTTTGATAACGTTTTTTTTAACTAATAAGTGGATAACTTTTGGAAATTTTTCATCATTTGATAGTAAGAATCTTAAAAACTTACTTAGAAATAATTATGTTTGGATTTCATATTCTTCAGCTGTAATAAAAAATTGTACGATTAGTAATTTATACGCAGCTAGAAAAAAAAGATACTTTGGAAACTCTAAAGTAAGCTTCTTTAAACTATTTTTACATTCTTTAAAAATTTTGTCTGTTTTCCAATTAAAGATAGCTTTAAATACAGCAATAATTATTTTATTGCTTTTTTTATTAGGAAATTTTTTAAATTATGTCATTTTAAAAATGATAATATTTTTATTAATAATTATAAATTTCTTAATTATCTGTATTAGATTTTCATTCCTGTTAAGAGAAAAAGATTATAAATTTAGTCAAATTAAAAATATTGAAGTAATAAAAAACTAATTGTTAAAACATTTGTTTGTAATTGTATAAATTTTTAAATACTTATTTTCACTATACTGATAACAGTTTTTATCAATATAGTCTTCGACCGTTTTTTGATCCAGGTTTTCAGTTTTAATTAAATAAATTTTCTTAATTTTGTTTTTTTCTATATTTAGATTAAAAAACTTTTTGTATTCATCATAATACTTATTTCCTTTAATAGGAAAACTCGCACCATCAAGCGTATATGTTTTGCTTGGAGAAAAAAGATTTTGCTCAGATAATGCAGAAAAAAATAAATAATGGGTAATCAAAATTTTATTATTTTTTTCATTTTTAATTAAGTTTAAAATTTCCTTAAGAGAATTTATTTCATTTCGTGGATTATCTTTAAAATCATTTGTTATCCACCTCAAACCTTTAAATGAGCTATCAAGCATTTTAGCTGAAATTGCATTATTCAAATTTACATTATGTAAATCATGAAATTTTCTACTTTCATTGTATCTGAGATGGTATTTAACGGTAGTAAAAATCGTAAAAAAAATCAAAATGTAAATTGCTATCTTTTTATTAATTTTAAATTTTTTTTTATCTAATATGCTTTGTAAAAAGCCCACTAGTATAGGTATCAAAAAATAAATAAAAATTTGATTTTTAGTAAGCAGTTGGTGAAAAAGTAAGGAAAAGAATATACAAGTGACGATCAGAAAGGTAAAAAAATCATCTTTATTGAAAGTACTTTTTTTAAAAAAAAAATGAAAATTTAAAATTAAAATAATTAGAAAAGGAATTATTAAAAACTTATAGCTATTCAAAAAAGAGATAAAATTTAGATTTAAAATTTCAATTCTGCTTAAGCCGATAGATTGAGGATAAAAAACATATTGATTTAAAAAGTTTTGAAATTCTATTCCACAGATTTTTAAAAATATAAAAAGTGTTACTATAATAAACAGACTTGATGTAAAACTATAAATAATAGGCCTATATTCACCTTTGGTATAACAATAGGATACAGTAATTAAAGCAAAGAGAATAATCAAATAAGAGGAGGGGACCTGCTTAGATAAAAAAGATAAAGCTAGAAATATTGGGAAAAGAAACCAGTATACATTTTTTTTCGAAATAATAGCTATAATCAGCAAATAACCTGCTATCAAACTTAAAAATACAGAATGATGATCAACAAAAGGCGTACCGCTTGGTGGATAGGCCAGAATAGAGACAAAAATTGAGTAGATGAAAGCATAAATACTTTTTAATTTGATTTTTAAAAAAAAAATATATGTAGAGATTGTGATTAAACAATTTATTAAGCTTGAATGTAAAATATAGGTGTTCCAATTTATACCAAATACTTCAAAAAAAGTGCTCCTAAAAAGTCTACTAATATTCCAGATACAACCCAAAAGTCTTTAATAGGATACTCACCTTGTGTTATCCTATAACTGCTATCGTAATGAAGAAAGGTATCAATAGGAAATACGCCGTTACTTGCATAAATGTAATTTATTAAAAAACTAAAAGACAACAAAACTAAAGATAAATATGTATTGGTTTCAAATTTTAAAAAGATCTTTTTGACCATCTTTTATTACTACTAAATTTAATAAGAATAATATAGTCTTCAAATATATGAAATATCCAAAGACAGCCACGGAGAGATTCGATAAAGCCAATATTTGGATAAAATATATTATTTTTCAAATAAGAAAATATATTTCAGGTAATACTATAGAAATTGGAGCAGGCTGTGGTAGTTTTTCTCGGGAATTTCCAAAAAAAAGTTTAAGCAAAGTTATTCTAACCGATGCAGATGAAGAAAATATTAACCAATTAAAAAAAAATTTCTCACATGAGAACAATACTATAATTAGTAAAAAAAATTTAAGCGAGTTCAATGAGAAATTTGATACCATAATTTATTTTAATGTTTTAGAACATATAAAAGAAGATGATAAAGAAATTAAATTATCTTTAAGTAAACTTAATAAAGGGGGCCATTTAATTATTTTAGTGCCTGCTCACCAAAAACTATATAGTAATTTAGATAAAGCAGTCGGTCATTTTAGAAGATATGATTTAAGTTATTTTAAAAAAAAATTTGAGAATTGTGAAGTTGTTTGTTTAAAACATTTAGATACGTTAGGCTACTTTTTATATTTTTTGAATAAATTAGTTTTTAAAAAAGAAGTTTACCCTACAAAAATAAAAATTTTTATCTGGGATAAAATTTTTACTCCACTAACTTTTTTTGTAGATTTCCTATTAGGTTATAATTATGGAAAAAATATTTTATGTATTTTTAAAAAAAATTGATTTATAAATTTTGATCAATTTTTTTTGCTGCAGTAAATAACTCTTTAACTGACTCAATCGATTTTAAAAAATTATCTTTCTCTAATTTATCAAGCTCAAGCTCGATTACCTTCTCTACTCCATTCTTTCCTATTATCACTGGAACACCTGCATAGATATCCTTAACTCCATATTCCCCATTTAAATATGCTGCGCATGGTAATTGTTTTCTTAAATCTTTAAGATAACTTTCTGCCATTTCAATTCCAGAAGAAGCAGGGGCGTAAAAGGCTGATCCCTTTTCTAAAAATTTAACTATTTCTGCGCCCCCTTTTTTTGTTCTATCTATAATGTTATCAAGCTTTACTTGAGATAAATTTCCAGAATTTACAATATCTCTCAATTTTTTTCCATTTACCTCAGTGTGATTTACCATTGCTACCATACTGTCGCCATGACCTCCGAGTACGAGAGACTTAATATTATTAACAGAAGTTTTTAATTCTTTTGATAAAAAATAAATAAATCTTGAAGAATCCAATATACCTGCCATTCCAACAACTTTATTTTTTGGTAGACCCGAATATTTTTGTAAGGCCATAACTATCACATCTAAAGGGTTTGTAATGCAAATCACGAAAGCTTTTGGAGATGTTTTTTTTATTCCTTCGGCTACTTGTTTAATAATTTTTAAGTTTATTCCGAGTAAATCGTCCCTTGTCATCCCTGGTTTTCGAGGCACACCTGCAGTAATAATTATAACATCTGAATTTTTTGTATCCTCATAGTTGCTAGTTCCTTGTATTTCAATATCGATATTCTCTACCGGGGAAGATTGAGCAATATCTAATGCTTTACCTTTAGCTACACCTTCAGCAACATCAAATAAAACTATATTAGCAAGTTTTTTTAAAGCTATTAAATGAGCTAAAGTTCCACCTATTTGCCCAGCACCTATTAAAGTGATTTTTTTCATAAATTCTATTTCATTGTTGGCATCACAAATTCAGGATCAGACCTTACTCCAGATGGCCACCTTGAGGTAATTGTTTTCAATTTTGTGTAAAATCTTACTCCTTCGGGACCGTGCATATGCTGGTCGCCGAATAATGATCTTTTCCATCCACCAAAACTATGAAATGCCATAGGGACTGGTATAGGTATATTTATCCCTATCATTCCTATTTTTGCCTTGCTAGAAAAAGTTCTTCCAGCATCTCCATCTCGAGTAAAAATGCTCACTCCATTTCCAAATTCATGATCATTAACAAGTTTTAAAGCTTCTTCAAAATTTTTTACTCTAACAACTGATAGAACAGGTCCAAATATTTCTTCTTTATAAATTCTCATATCCTTTTCAACATTATCAAATAAGCAACCACCCATATAAAAACCATTTTCGTATCCTTGTAATTTCAATTTCCTTCCATCTACAACTAATTTTGCTCCTTCTTTTACCCCTAAATCGACATAACTTTTAACTTTTTCAAGATGGTCTTTAGTTACTAAAGGTCCCATCTCAGACTTTTTATCTAAACCAGGGCCAACTTTAAGTGACTCGACTTTTTTACTTAAATTTTTTACTAGTTTATCTCCAATATTTCCAACAGCTACTGCAACAGATTGCGCCATGCACCTTTCACCCGCTGATCCGTAAGCTGCTCCCATTAAACCATTTACGGCTTGGTCTAAATCACAGTCAGGCATTACAACACAATGATTTTTAGCACCACCTAAAGCTTGAACCCTTTTTTCTTTTTTTGCACAGTTTTCGTAAATATATTTGGCCACCGGGGTTGATCCTACAAAGCTAACAGCGCTAATATCTTTGTTTTCAATAATAGCATCTACTACCTCTTTGCCTCCATTAATAATATTAAGCACGCCCTCTGGAAGACCCGCATCAAAAAATAATTCAGCCAATCTGATTGAACAAGAGGGATCTTTCTCGGAGGGTTTTAAAATAAATGAATTACCACAAGCAATTGCCATAGGAAACATCCACATAGGAACCATAGCAGGAAAATTAAAAGGTGTTATTCCAGCACAAACACCTAAAGGTTGTCTTATTGACCAGCTATCGACATTTGTTCCAACATTTTCTGTAAATTCGCCTTTTAACAGTTGAGGAATTCCACAAGCATATTCAACTACTTCAAGACCTCTTGTCAAAGATCCTTTTGCATCCTCATAAACTTTTCCATGTTCAGAAACAATAATCTTGGTCAATTCATCAGAGTTTTTTTCTATTAACTCTTTAAATTTAAATAAAACTCTAGCTCTTACTAAAGGAGGCTTATTAGACCATGTTTCAAATGCTTTCTTGGAAGAAACAACCGCTTTGTCTAAGTCTTCTTTGCTTGCTAAATTAACCTCTGCACTTATTTCACCGGTAGACGGATTGAATACTTTCCCTTTTTTTTTAGAATTACCTAAAAATTTCTTACCGTCTACAAAATGTTCGATTAGTTTCATCCTCTAAACTGATTAAATAAGCTTTTAGCTTGTTGCAAGCATTTTTTTAATAGATCCGATAGCTTTTGCTGGATTTAGTCCTTTTGGACAAGAATTTGTACAATTCATAATAGTGTGGCATCTATAAAGCTTTAACTCATCTGCAACTTTTTTAAGTCTTTTCTTTTTTTCTTCATCTCTACTATCAGATATCCATCTATAAGCTTGCAAAAGAACTGCCGGACCTAAGTACTTATCTCCATTCCACCAATAACTTGGGCAAGAGGTAGAACAACAAGCGCAAAGTATACATTCATAATAGCCATCTAGTTTAGATCTATCTTTTTGAGATTGTATAATCTCTGTCTCCTCTGTTTTTGTTTTAGAGGTTTTTAACCAAGGTTCAATTGATGAATATTGTTTGTATAAGTTTGACAAATCTCCAATAAGGTCTTTTACAACTTTTAAATGAGGTAAAGGATATATATTTATATCCCCATTGATATCTTTATGAGACTTAATGCAAGAAAGAGTATTTACACCATCAACATTCATTGCACATGAACCACATACTCCGTGAGCACAAGATCTTCTGAAAGTTAAAGAAGGATCGATTTCGTTTTTGATTTTAAATAAAATATCTAAAACTTTTGGACCACAATCATTCATGTCTACTTCAAAGGTATCCACACGAGGGTTTTTTCCGTCATCTGGATTCCATCGATACACATTTATTTTTTTTAAGTTGTCAGATCCGGTTTTATCTTCGTAATAGTTTCCCTTTAATATTTTTGAGTTTTCAGGCAAACCAAATTGAGCCATTAATAAACTCTTTCTTTAGGAGGAAAATATTGAACATCATTTGTTAATGTTTTTGCGTGAACATTTCGGTATTTAACTTTTACCTCGTTTCCATCTTGCCAGGCCAGAGTGTGTTTCATGAAATTTTTATCATCTCTTTTGTTAAAGTCTTCCCTGGCGTGTGCGCCTCTACTCTCTTTTCTGTGGTAAGCTGAGTCCATAGTTGTCATCGCTTGCCTGATTAAATTATCAAATTCTAAAGATTCTACTAAGTCTGTATTGAAAAGCAACGATTTATCTTTGACTGATAAGTCTTGCATACCTTCAAATGGTTTTCGTATAGCATCTACTCCCTCCTTTAAGGTTTTTTCTGTCCTAAAAACAGCACATTTACTTTGCATTGTTTTTTGCATTGAAAGTCTTAGTTCAGAGGTTTTTGTTTCACCTTTTGCGTTTCTAATTTTATCAAATCTCTCCAAACATTTATCAGTTTCATTATTTGACACTTCTTCATGTGGTGCCCCCGGTTTAACTAATTCTGATGCTCTTTGAGCTGCTGCTTTTCCAAAAACTACTAGGTCAATTAAAGAGTTAGAACCAAGTCTATTTGCGCCATGGACAGACACGCATGCTGCTTCTCCAATTGCCATTAATCCCGGAACCGTTTTATCCGCGCCATTTAAAGTTAAAACCTCAGCTTTATAATTAGTTGGAATGCCTCCCATGTTATAATGAACTGTAGGTACTACAGGAATTGGTTCCTTTGTAACGTCGACGCCTGAAAAAGTTTTAGCAGATTCCGCTATCCCTGGAAGTCTTTCATCAATTACTTTTTCATCTAAATGATCTAAGTGTAAATGAACATGGTCTTTTTCTTTCCCTACACCTCTTCCTTCATTAATTTCAATAGCTATTGACCTACTTACTACATCTCTGGAAGCTAAATCTTTGGCGTTGGGAGCATAACGTTCCATAAACCTTTCGCCTTTCGAGTTCAGTAAAAAACCCCCTTAACCTCTTACACCTTCAGAGATAAGACAACCAACACCATAAATCCCAGTAGGATGAAATTGTACAAATTCCATGTCTTGTAGAGGTAGTCCAGCCCTTAATACCATTCCATTGCCATCTCCTGTGCATGTATGAGCAGAAGTTGCTGAGTAATAAATCTTACCATAGCCGCCTGTAGCGATGATAGTAATATGTGATCTAAATCTATGAATAGTTCCATCGTTTAAATTCCAAGCAATAACTCCTTTGCATTCACCATTTTTCATTATTAAATCTAAAGCAAAGTACTCTATAAAAAATTCTGTATTGTGTTTAAGTGCTTGTCCATACAAAGTATGGAGTATGGCATGACCAGTTCTATCAGCAGCTGCACAAGTTCTCTGAACAGTTCCGTTGCCGTAATTTTTTGTCATTCCTCCAAATGGCCTTTGATAAATTTTACCATCTTTAGTTCTACTAAAAGGGACACCATATTTTTCTAATTCAATAACTGCTTTTGGCGCCTCTTTACATAGATACTCGATTGCATCTTGATCTCCTAACCAATCAGAGCCTTTAACAGTATCATACATGTGCCATCTCCAATCATCCTCCCCCATATTTCCAAGGGCTGCTGAGATTCCTCCTTGTGCGGCTGAGGTATGGCTTCTTGTTGGAAAAACTTTAGATATACATGCAGTTTTCAATCCCGCTTCTGAAAGACCAACTGCAGCTCTCAGTCCAGAACCTCCAGCTCCTAAAACTACAACATCATATTCATGGTCAATTATTTTATAGGTTTTCATTTTTATAAATTATAAATAAATAATATCGTTATTAAAGGTATTATTATAGCAAATATATATAGGATCTTATTTGCGACATTTTTGATTTTTTCGTTAGCTATATAATCCTCAAATATCTCACTAATAGTCAAAGAAAAGAAGAAAAACGCTAAAATTAAGAAAATAGAGAAAGATATTCTTGAAAATTCGTCTGAAAAAAAGGTTACCAATGTGGAGTGATCAGCTTGAAAAATTGTTACAAAATTAATAATAAACCAAATTTTAAAAGGTATTAAAATTGCTGAACTATATTTCATAAATAGCCATTTTTTTGTAGAAGTGTTCACTTTATATTAACCCCTTTCCAATCTTATAAATTATTATGGTCATTAAAAATGATCCTATAATTATTAATATGCCAATAATTTTTGATGTTTTTAGTTCAAAACCATATCCTAAATCCCATGCTAAATGTCTAATTTCATTTAAAATATGAAAACTAAATGTCCAACACAAACTAACTAAAATAAATTTACCAAATAAAGATTGGGCAAATATAACAAAAATCTCATAATTAGACTCACCAGTTGATAAGAAAACTACCCATGCACAAATTAGTGTCACAGATATTATATTTATAACACCAACTATTCTGTGGGTTATAGATAGTAAAGATGAGAGATGCCATCTATAAATTTGTAAATGAGGAGTAAGTGGATTTTTATCAAATTGCATATAAAATATTTAAACTAGTTTAGTCTTTTTTTCACTATCGTTTCAGCGATTTGTACGGAATTTAATGCCGCTCCCTTTAAAAGATTATCTGATACCACCCACAAATTTATAGCTTTCAGGTTTGTTCTGTCTCTTCTAATTCTTGAAATATAAGTTTTATAATCTCCTTCAGCTTCTAATGGAGTGATGTAGCTACCATTTTTATGTTTGTTGATAACTTTACAACCTTTAGTTTTTTTAAGTAGTTCAATAATTTTTTTCAAATTATATTTTTTTGCGAATTCAACATTTATTGACTCTGAATGAGAGGTAATAACTGGAACTCTAACACATGTAGATGATAAGTTAATTTTATTTCCTAAGATTTTTTTTGTTTCAAATTCCATTTTTAACTCTTCTTTTGTATAACAATCAAGTCCAAATGCATCTATGTGGGGTATAAGGTTGAAAGCTATTTGCTTAGTAAAATTTTTTGACTTTATTTTTTTTCCTCTCAAAATATTTTTAGTTTGAAAAATAAGCTCGTCCATAGCAGCTTTGCCTGCTCCTGATACAGCTTGATAAGTAGAAACAACAATTCTCTTTACTCTATATTTTGCGTGAATATCCTTAAGAGCTAAAACTAATTGAATTGTAGAACAATTGGGATTTGAAATAATATTTTTATGATTTGTAAGATGATGAGCATTTACTTCTGGAACTATTAGGGGAACATCTTTTCTCATTCTAAAATATTTAGAATTATCAATAACTATTGTTTTTTTTGCCGCTTTGGGAACCCATTTTTTTGCAATTTTTACTCCTGCAGCAAAAAAAGAAATCTCAGCATTTCCAAAATTATAGTTATTTATATTTTGAACTAATATATTTTTTTTTTTGAATTTGATTTTTTTTCCAGCGCTTTTTTTTGAAGCAATAAGATATAATCTGTCAATTTTAAGTTTTGATTTTTCAAGGACTTCTATTGTTTTCCTTCCAACATTTCCAGTTGCACCTATGATAGCAAAGTTCATAATACTATTTTATTTCAAATTTGATACAATTGCATCTCCCATTTGGGAGGTGGAAACTTCTTTAGTTCCTTTTGATATTATATCTTTTGTTCTAGAACCATTATCTAAAACTTTTTGCACTGCATCATCTAACATATTTGCCTCTTTATCTAGATCGAATGAGTATCTAAAGGCCATAGATAAACTAAGAATTGTAGCTATCGGATTTGCTATATTTTTACCTGCAATATCAGGTGCAGAACCATGGACTGGTTCATACAATGATCTTAATTTTCCATTTTTGTCTTTTGCCCCTAGTGATGCAGATGGGAGCAACCCAAGAGAACCTGTTAACATTGCTGCTTCATCAGATAACATGTCCCCAAATAAATTATCTGCCAATATAACATCAAATTGTTTAGGATTTCTTAGTAGCTGCATAGCACAATTATCTGCCAGCATATGTTCAAGGCCAACGTTTTTGTATTCTTTATCTTTCATGCTTTGCACCTCTTCTCTCCAAAGTACCCCAGCTTCCATCACATTTGATTTTTCACATGAAGTTACTTTATTTTTTCTTTTCTTGGCTAAATCAAAAGCAACTCTTGCAATTCTTTGAATCTCGCTCGTAGTATAAGTATGTGTATTTACACCTTTTCTCTCATTGTTTTTTATAGGCTCAATACCCCTAGGCTCTCCAAAATATATCCCCCCTGTAAGCTCCCTTACTATCATAATATCTAAACCTGAAACTATCTCTGGTTTAAGAGAGGACGAGTCAACAAGCTGCTTGAAACAAATAGCAGGTCTTAAATTAGCAAAAAGTTTAAGCTCCTTCCTTAATTTTAATAATGCTCTTTCAGGTTTTTTGGAAAATTCAAGATTATCCCATTTTGGACCACCACAAGCACCTAGTATCACAGCATCACATTCTAGAGACTTATAAAAAACTTCATCTGTTATAGGAACCTTATGTTTATCAATTGATGCACCACCTATAAGCTCTTCCTCAATAATAAAATCAAGAGATTTATTTTTATTAAACCATTCAATAATTTTTCTTACTTCTTTCATTACTTCCGGTCCAATCCCATCGCCTGGAAGTAATAAGAGTTTTCTTTTTACTTTATTGTTCATGTTATATCCAAGGCTTTCTTAATATCATTTTTTTTTCAAATTCATCAATTGTACTTAATTTTTTAAATGTAATTCCAATATTGTCTAATCCTTTGAGTAGTCTCTCTTTTTTTGAATGATCTAATTTAAAATTTATTTTTTTATTTCCATAAATTATTTCTACATTTTCAAGATTTACTGATATCTCCTCTTTTCGCTTACTATATTCTGATAATTCTTTTATTAATTTTTCATCTAGTATAATTGGTAATATTCCATTATTAAAACAATTGTTATAAAAAATATCTGCATAGCTTGGAGCTATAATACATGTTATTCCAAAATCTGATAATGCCCATGGAGCGTGTTCCCTGGATGAACCACAACCAAAATTTTTTCCTGATAAAAGTATTTTTGATTTTGAATAGGGCTCATTATTTAGAATAAAATTTTTAATTATTCTTCCTTCCTCATCATACCTCATTTCATAGAACAAACTTTTACCAAGTCCTGTCCTTTTAATAGTCTTTAAGAATTGTTTTGGAATTATCATATCGGTATCAATATTAATAAGAGGAAGATAAGCTGGAATACTTTTAATTTTATTAAACTTTTTCATTTAAGTTAACTTTCTTACGTCAGATAAATAACCTTGAACTGCTGCAGCAACTGCCATACCTGGGCTTACTAAATGGGTTCTTCCGCCTCGTCCTTGTCTGCCCTCAAAATTTCTATTAGATGTTGATGCACATCTTTGTTTAGATGAGAGCTGATCTTCGTTCATACCTAAGCACATAGAGCAACCTGGTTCTCTCCATTGAAACCCTGCCTCAATAAATATTTGATCTAAACCTTCCTCTTCAGCCTGTTTTTTGACTAAACCTGAACCAGGGACTACCATGGCTCTAACTTCTTTAGCTATTTTTTTCCCTTTTAAAAGTTTAGCAGCAGTTCTTAAATCTTCTATTCTACCATTAGTGCAGCTTCCAATAAATATTCTGTCAACTTTAATATCTGAAATTTTCATATTGGGTTTTAGTCCCATATATTCTAATGACCTATACATAGCATTTTTTCTTTCAGAGTCTTTTTCATTTTCGGGATCAGGAACTGTTCCTGTTATTGGAGAAATATCCTGAGGAGATGTCCCCCATGTAACAAGTGGCTCTATTTCATTAGCATCAATATTTACTTCCTTATCGAATTTAGCATTCTGATCTGTATAAAGATTTTTCCAGCTCGCGATAGCTTTCTCCCAATCTTTTCCTTTTGGTGACATTGGTTTGTTTTTAAAATATTCAAAAGTTTTTTCATCAGGAGCTATTAGTCCTGCTCTAGCCCCTGCTTCAATTGTCATATTACAAATTGTCATTCGTTGTTCAATACTCAAACTTCGTATTACATCTCCTGCAAATTCAATCACATATCCTGTTCCACCAGCTGTGCCGATTGTTCCTATGATTTTTAAAATAACATCTTTAGCAGTAACTCCTAGCGGCAATGTGCCATTTACATTAATCCTTAAATTTTTCGATTTTTTTTGTATTAAAGTTTGAGTTGCTAAAACATGTTCTACTTCAGACGTACCTATTCCAAAAGCTAATGAACCAAATGCACCGTGAGTTGCTGTATGACTATCTCCGCACACAATTATTGTTCCGGGTTGAGTAAACCCTTGCTCTGGACCAATTATATGAACGATACCCTGTCTTTTATCATTTACATCAAATAATTTTATTCCAAATTCTTTACAATTTTCTCTTAAAGTATCAACCTGTAACTTTGATTGTTTATCTTTAATTCCTTTTGACCTATCAGAAGTAGGAACATTGTGATCAGGAACAGCTAAGGTAAATTCAGGCTTTCTTACTTTTCTTTTATTAATTCTTAAACCTTCAAACGCTTGAGGACTTGTAACTTCATGAACTAAATGTCTATCAACATAAAGAAGTGAAGTTCCATCTCCTTGCTCATTAACGAGGTGATCATCCCATATTTTATCATATAGTGTTTTTGGCATTTATAAAAAATTATTTTTTATTTTTGTTTTCAGTCTCTAGCTCTTTAGGATCTCTTTTTTTGTCAGTTTCTGTTGCAATTACTTCTGGTGAAACCGTTTGATTTTTCGGTTTTTCAACCTCTGATGAAACGTCTATACCTATCTTTTTCTTTATCTTTTCTGCAATTCTTGCAGATTTACCTTTTCTATCTCTCAAATAATACAGTTTTGCTTTTCTTACTTTTCCAGATCTAATAACTTTTATTGAACTAAGGTTGGGGCTATACAAAGCAAACGTTCTCTCAACACCCTCGCCAAATGAAATTTTTCTTACTTTAAAAGATGAATTGATATCTCTATTTTTTTTAGCTATACATACCCCTTCGAAGTATTGAACTCTCTCTCTTTTACCCTCAATAATTTTTACACCTACCTTAACGGTATCGCCTGGAGAAAAATCAGTAATTTTTTTGGATGATATAATTTTTTTAACTGCTTCTTTATTTATGTCTTCTATGTTTTTCATTTTTTTTTGTCAAAATATTTTTCCCAAAGATCTGGCCTCTGGCGACGTGTTATAGCCTCTGATTGAGATAAACGCCAGCTTTTAATTTTGGCATGATCTCCTGAAAATAGCACATCGGGTACACTTTTTCCCTCCCAAATTTTGGGTTTTGTATATTGGGGATATTCCAATAGACCATTTTCAAACGTTTCCTCTGATTTAGAAGACTCGTTTCCAATTATCCCTGGTACTAATCGAAGTATACTATCTATAATAACAAAACTGGCAGTCTCTCCTCCAGACAATATATAATCTCCAATACTCATTTCCTCGATATTTCTTGTGTTTAATAAACGCTCATCTATTCCTTCAAAGTGGCCACAGATAAAATTTATTGTTTTTTCCTTTGAAAGTAATTTAGCTGATTCTTGATCAAATTTTTTTCCTCTAGGAGAAAGGTAAAAAATTTTTTCATTTTGTGAGATATGTGCATCTAAAGATTTTGCAAGAATGTCAGGCTTCAACAGCATCCCGCTGCCTCCGCCAATAATAGTGTCATCGACAGTTTTGTGTTTATCATTAGCATAATCACGAATATTTATGATCTCTATTTTCCACAACCCTTTTTCTATAGCTTTACCGTATAAGCTCTTAGATAATGGGCCTGGAAACATTTCCGGGTACAGAGTAAATATTCTAAATTTTAACATGCTTATTTTTTTTCTTCTAGTTTAGGAGCTTCT
>MDTB01146426.1_pt1 | contig 31218 bp, 33 predicted proteins | sample 811161 | NCBI WGS metagenome assembly MDTB01 (sample SAMN05326650, study PRJNA326480) | marine metagenome | isolation source: seawater | place: Mediterranean Sea | collected 2009 | reverse complement strand
TATTTTAAATTGGCAAAATAAACAAAAAAAAGTTGATATTTTTAATGTTTGGGGCCCAACAGAGACATCAATAGTCAATACAATGTATAAATTAACAAAGAAGGATAAAGAAAATATTTTAAAAGGAAAAAGTATACCAGTAGGAAAATCTCACCCGCTAATGGAAATAAGAATAATTAAAGATAAAAAGATTTCGAAAAAAGGAGAAATCGGTGAAATTTGTATGCTAGGAGATTGTGTTAGTAAAGGCTATATCGGAAATGATAAAAATTCGAAAAATTATTTTAAGTTTAATAAAAAAAAAGCATACGCTACAGGTGATTTGGGGTATATCGACAAAAAAAATTTATTACATATTATTGGAAGAAAAGACAATACAATTAAAATTTCTGGTTTTAGAGTAGATACACTTGAAGTAGAAACATTAATAAACTTAAATTTTAGAGTTTCTAACTCCTGTTTATTTAAAACAAGTTATCATGATATTAGCTTTTTATGTTTAGCTATAGAGACAAGAAAAAAAATAAAAACTGAAGTTATCATTAAGTTTCTAAAAAATAAGTTACCAAATTATTCTATTCCAAAAAGAATATTTTTTTTAAAAAAATTTCCATTAAATAGAAATTATAAAATAGACAGAAAAAAAATTAAAGAAAAGTTTGATGAAAAATAATCATATCATTTTGATAATTGGTGAGTCTACTGGTCTTGAATGTTTAAAAGCTTTATTAAAACTTAAATATTTTAAAATTTCTCACATTATTAGTGCTGACAGGAAATATGATAAAATAATTCATTATATTTGTAGAATAAATAAATTTTTTTTTATTACCTCTGATAAATTCAAAAAAAACGAAAAAAATATAAGATTTATTAAAAATAAAAAATATTATTTGATAAGCATTTTTTCAAATATTGTTATAAATTCCTCATTTCTTAAAAAATTTAAAGGCAGAGCTTATAATTTTCACCCAGGCCTATTGCCTTTCTATCCAGGTAAAAATTGTGTGTCAGGAGCCTTATATAACAATGAAAAAAAAAGTGGTGTTAGTATGCACATAATGACAAGTAAAGTTGATAGAGGTAAAATTTTAAAAAAAAAAATAATCAAAATAAAAAACACAGATAATCTTATGACATTAATGTTAAAATTAAAATTATGTTGTATAGAACTTTTTAAGTATTTTATAAGAAACTTGTATTTTAATAAAATCTTTTCAAAAACAAAAAATGATAATAGTTTAAAAAAAAAATTTCCAAAATTTATACCGCATGGTGGTAAAATAGATACAAATACTGACTTAAACGAATTTAAAAAACTATTTAGGGCTAGTTTTTTTGGACCATATAAAAACACTTGGGGAAAACCATATTTTAAATTTAAAAATTCAACAAAAAAAATTATAAGCATAGAAAAAATTATTTCTAAAAAAATATCTAGTTCTAAATTTGTAGAAAAAATTAGTTATAAAAAATATAAATTAAATTTTAAAAGAAAAACTGTAATAGTAAATGTCAATTAAATGATAAATAAGCTTAAATATTTTTTTAAAACAAAGGAAATAAAAAATGCTAAATTTATTTATATTTATAGTGACTTTAGAAAACTATTTGAAGAAAATAAAAAAAATCCAGAAAAATCAGTAGAACTTTTACTTAATTTTTTTATTAAAAAAGGAATTACTTGTGTGGTACCCTCGTTTTCTTACACGACTTCAGGAAATTTTTTTGTAAACAAAACGAGGTCTAAAGTAGGTTTTCTTGCAAACTTTATAATGAAAAAGTTCAAATATGAGAGATCTGAACACCCTTTATTTTCATTTGTAGCTATTGGAAAAAATAAAAAAATTGTAAAAAAAATTGGAAAATCAGCTTTTGGTATTGACTCAGTTCATAGTAGATTGTTTAAAAAAAACTCTTATTTTTTAAATTTTTGTAGGCCACTTGCATTTGGAAATACCTTAGTTCATCATATTGAACAAATTCAATCTGCTAATTATAGATTTGATAAAAAATTTAAAACTAAAGTTTTTAAAAAAAAAAAATATTTAGGAAGTAACTTTTCTGCATATTTAAGAAAAAACCCTAAAAACCTTAAGACTTTATTTTCGTTTAAAAAAGCGATGAAAATTTTAAAAAATAGGAAATATATAAGCACTTATAAAAGTGGCAATTTGACAATTCAATTATACAAATATGATTTAATATACTTAGATCTTTTAAAACTAATTAGCAGAGATAAAAAAGTTTTTATAAAAAATTAATATAGTCTTTATATAAAATTCTCTTACACAAACTCTTTAATAATTTTTGTTTTTATTAAATTTTTTAAATGTTGTTTAATGTATTTTTTTGATTTAAGTAAAATTTTTGCTAATTCATATTCATCATAATTTTTGTCAACATAAGCAGCAATATCATTAATTTCTTTTTCCTTAGTGTTTTGTCTATTCCGGGAAGTTCTAATTAAATTATATTTAGTAAAGAAAGGTTCACAATTTAAATTTTTTGTATAAATCTTATTAGTTTGTATCTCTTTGATTATCTGCAATACCTGATTGAGAGTTTTCTTGAGATTTTTTTCACTTATTAAATTTAAGTTATCATCTGATGTATGATATTCTTTAAAATCTTCAAATTTTGTTCTGCAAATGGTAACAAAAGGTAAATTTAGATTTTGGCATCCAAACTGTCTCTCATTACTTCCTCTTTTAAGAAATGAAACATCCTTAAATTTTTTCATTCGACTTAATACTCTTTTTGCGACTTTATCAGCATAAGTATTTCCTTCCTTTGATGAAATTAAAGTGAAAGGTCCATTGTCCCCAACACAACTTAAATTAAAGCCTGCAATTAAATTATTTTTAAGTTTTAAAAAATTTTTTTTAATATATGCGATAGCTCCAATTGTTTCAGGAATTAAAATTAACCTTACAGTATACTTCGAAGGTTTAAGTATCTTTGATAATGCCATCACAACCAGCGGTCCCGAAAGTTCATTATTTGCCATCGATGGATGACAAATATAAGATGTAATCAAAATTTCTTTTTTACTTTTACCTTTTATAATAAGTTCAGCGTAATCTAAATTACCTTTAAAGTGCGATGATTTAATTACAACTTTGTATTTTTTGTTTTTTTTCATTTTTTTAAATCTTTTAAATGTCAAACAAAATCCCCAGTCTTTTTTATAATATGATGTTACATATGGAATTGAATTAGGTTTATTTTTAAGAAAATGAATTTTTTTTACTAAATTTTTATAATTCATAATTTTGTTTATATTTTTTGAATAGCCAACTAGATGTAAATTGTTATGTCTAAAATCACATATTCTTTTACCACTAATTTCATCAATATATGCTTCTGAAACTTGCCATTCATTTGGAACTTTCCAGTCATATACCCTCGTATTACTTTTGATTTTTTGATTTTTAAAATCTTTATTAACTTTGTTTCGTACAAATTTAATTGTTTGTCTGACACCTTGACCTGTGAGGCTTCTATTAATTGGAAAAAGAGTTCTTGCCCAATCCATCATTTTTATTGATTTAAGATTATTTTTCATAAATTTTTTTTGAAAACCTTTTTAAAAAACATGTTCTGTTTTGATGACTTGATTTTTTTTAATATCTTTTTTTGATTTTTTATTCAAAATACGAAAGTAGTTTTCAGAGCCCATACCAATATTCGGCCTGAAACAATCTACGTTTTCTGAATTAAATATTTCATTTTTTTTTATATTTTTGATAGCATAGATTGAACGTCTGAAAATTTTACTACTACGTTCAGAAATTTTTCTATTTTTTTTCTTTTTTAAAATTTCACGACTTAATGAATATTTCTTTAATATCATTAGTTCATCAGGAGAAATTGAAAATCTAATATCTGGACTTTTTGAATTTTTATTAATAGTAAAATGCCTCTCGATCATATGAACGTTTCTGTTAATTGCCTCTATAGAAGCATTAATACCTATTGTGTGATCTGAAAAACCAATTTTTTTTATTTTTGTCTTCTTTTTAATCTTATCAATTTCATTAAAATCTATTTCTTCTAGAGGGGTAGGGTAGCCAGAAACACAGTATAATAAAATAATTTTATTGTGATATTTTTTTATTATTTTTATTGATGATTTAATTTCTTTAATTGTAGACAAGCCAGTAGACAGAATTATAGGTTTTTTTAACTTAGCAATTTCATTTACTAATTTGTGATCTGTTAGTTCAAAAGAAGCAATTTTGTAAATTGGTGGTTTAAAAGTTTTTAAAAAACTTAAAGATCTTAAACTAAATGGACTGCTAAACAGGGTTATTTTCTTTTTTTTGGCTAATTTAAAAGCATCTTTATGCCAAGCAAAAGGAGTACAAGCTTGATCATATAATTTCCATAAGTTTTTTCCCTTCCAAAGACCATTTTTTATTTTGAAATTTTTGTTAACGATCATATCTTCAGGTTCATACGTTTGAATTTTTACTAAATCCGCGCCAGATTCTTTTGCTTTTAAAATATGATTTAAGAAATTTTTTTTTGAACCACAATGATTTGCAGAAACTTCAGCAATAATTAATGTACGTTTAAATTTTTTAATATTATTGTATTTAAACATTTTTATTATTTGCTAAGTTTACTTAAAAGTTTAGAAATTTTTTTATCATCAGAATTAATTTTTTTCATTAATCTACTAGCTTCCTTAGGAGCATGTTTAAATGCTAGTTTAAGAATATTCATCCAATTAACATTATTTCTAGCCCTTATCTTTTGAACTTTACTTATCCAATAATTATGTTTATTTGATTTTGCCATAATTTAATTATATTAAATCAATAATACATATAAAATTATGAAGATACAAATTTTAATTAGTAAAAACTCCTGGGCAAACAAATACTCCGCTGATTTAAAAAAAAAGTTAAGAAAATATTCGAAAAACGTTTTAATAATAAAAAGTCATAAAAAACTAAAAAGAAATTATGATATAAATATATTGTTTAGTTATTTCCAAGTAATAAAAAAGAAATATTTGGACAGATCGAAATACAATTTAGTAGTACACGGATCCGACTTACCCAAAGGAAGAGGTATGTCGCCAATAACCTGGCAATTATTAGAGAGAAAAAATAAAATAATATTTACTTTATTAGAAGCAAATGAAAAAATGGATGCTGGCAAAATCTATTTTAAAAGAAAAGTTAATTTTAAAAGAGATTTAATTTTAGATGAAATAAAAAAGATTCAATTCAACCAAACGGTCAAATTATTAGAAAAATTTATTTCTTTTTTTAAAAGAAAAAAAGCTCCTCCGAAAGCTATGCCACAATTTGGAAAGCCAACATATTACAAATTAAGAACAAAAAAAAATAGTAAAATCAATATTAAAAAATCATTAAAATCACAATTTGATTTATTACGTCTTTGCGATACTGAAAAATATCCTAGTTATTTTAATTTGTATAAAAAAAAATACTTAATAAAGATGATTAAAGTTAAATAATATGCTTGTTTCTAAAAAAGATAATATTTGTATAATACCAGCAAGAGGTGGAAGCAAAAGAATACCTTCAAAAAATATTAAAAAATTTAATAACATACCAATAATCATTCGTAGTATAAAGAAAGCTATTAAAACAAAGCTATTCGATAAAATTATAGTTTCAACTGATAATAAAAAAATTGCAAATATATCAAAAAAGTATGGCGCAGAAATACATAAAAGGTCTAAAAAACTTTCTAATGATCATACAGATACAATTTCTGTAATTAGAAATGTAATTCTTTATCTAGAAAGTAAAGATTTTTCGTATAAAAAAATATGTTGTATTTACCCAACTTCTATCTTTTATGATACCTCGGACATATTAAAGGGGTTTAATAGATTATCTAAAAATAAAAATTACGTTATCTCTGCGACTAGATATGAGCATCCTATTCACAGAGCTTTTTATAAAAAAGGTAAAAATTTAAAAATGGTTTTTAAAAATGCTGAAAAAAAGAGAACTCAAGACTTGCTTTTAACATATCACGATGCGGCTCAATTTTACTTCGGTTGGAGAAACTCATGGGTCAAGAGAAAAAAAATATTTTCCAAAAATGTAGATTTTGTAAAATTACCAAAATTTAGATCACAGGATTTTGATGAACCCATTGATTGGGTTAATGCAGAATTTTTATGGAAATTTAAAAGCAGTTTAAAATGAAATATGATTCAGAATATATTTCATTATATTTTATTTTAATATTTTTCTGAGTTTTTTTTGAAAATTTGGTAAATAAAACTGTTTGAAATATTTTTTTCTCATTAAATTCAAACTTGAATTAAATTTAGAAAAATTACTCTCTAATTTAAGCACACATTGATCTAAAGTTTTATAATCTTCAACAACTATAGATTTGTCGTATTTTATAAAATCTTTTACAAAAGGAACGTCTTCACAAATAATTACAGGCTTATGATTCATTAAAAAATCATCGACCAGTGATGTATATTTAGCAATTGAGAAGTCAACGTTTTGTATCATTTGGTAATTAGTTATTTGATAGTTTTTTTTGAAAAAAATAACATTTTTCTGTTTCTTGAAACATCTATAAATATTTTTAAAATGGGGAATTTTTATCCAATCATAATTTTTACTTTTTAAAACAAATAAAATTTTAGGATGGGAAATAGATATCTTTAAAATACTAGTATAAAATTTAAGATTATTAGACCAATTCACAATTGGATCTAAAGAAGATTTATACCAATTTTTATCAGAATGATAATCTAGCACTAAACAAGTTAATGCATATTTTTTTTTATAATTTAATAAATATTTTGATAAATTCTTTTGTTTAAGACTTTCTACTCCACCAACTATAATTGGATTTATGTTTTTATAAAGTTGAGATTTTAAGTTGTTTAATGTTTTATCTCCTATTATAAAATAATTATCAATTATAACTTGATGGACTTGGGCGGTATAAATTAAACGTTTAGCAAAACATGTAATCTTTACCTTTTTATGTTTTAAAGCGATAGCTAAAGTGGTTGGAAATTGAAATTCGTTTTCAATAATAGCATTTTTCAAATTTGAATGATCATCTAATCTTTTTAAATTTTCCAATATATTTAAAGCAAAAATATAAACTTGTGATCCTAGTTTCAAATCAAATTTTAAAGATATTTCAATTAATAATGAGGTTAACAAAAAAAATTTCTCTCTTACCGGCGAGCTTATCTTTTTTTGAAACCAGAAAGTACAATCTATTTTATATTTTTCGTAATAAGACAAACTTCTTCTGTCTAAATTTTGATTCAATTCATAAACTTTAATATTATTTTTATTGAGTGGATCTTTTCTATCTTCAGAAAAAAAAAAATTTTTTTTATCTAAATAATTTGAGTTAGCATTTACAATACCTCCTGATACAAAGAAAAGTGTTTTTAGGTTGGTAATATTATCGTTAATTGATTTCTTTTTTTTGTTTTTTTTAAAAATTGTATACTGAAATTTTCTTATAATTTTATTTTTAAGTAAGTGTAAAATGTTTATTAAATATGAAAAATTATTTAAGTAAGTAGGCTTTAAAATTTCAAAATTTTTATATTCTTTAATGATTAATAAGGTAAGTAATTCTTTATTTAACCAAAAAAATATTCGCTCATTTTTTTTTTGAATTTTTTTTCCATATTCAAACAAAACATAGGTTTGCCATAGTTGATATTTATAATGATTAAATAATAAAATCTTTAAATATGTTTGATTTAAAAAAATTTTTTCTAGCTTCTTTGTCCATATTTTCTTTACTGTTTTATTTGTAAGCAAATTTGCTTGGCTAATAGAATTTTCTTTACACTTATTATAACTGTTATTTATTGAAAAAATTTCATTATTAAAATCAATTTTTAAAATCTCTATTTTTTTTAAGATTAAAATTAATTTTTGGTTTCTTAAAAAATTAGTTATTTTATAAAAAAAAACTTTAAATCCAAAAAACCTAAAAATTAAAATCAAAAATATATTTAAACAGTTAAGTTCCTCAACAATTACTTTTTTCATTTTATGATAAAATTATTATTTTAAATTTTTTCATCTTTTTTATATTTTTTTCTTGCCCTCTTTCCAAATATGTTAGGTATTTTCATTGGCGAAATTCCACCTGTTCCTGTTCTCTTTAAATAAACATTATTGTGATTCAAAACCTCATTTTTATTGATTTCTTTTTTTGCAACTAAAAACTGTCTACATTTAAAAATATTTTTTTTTTCACTTCGAGAAACAATTTTTTTTTCTAAACCCATAAGTTTTTCAGTATTTCTTATTGACATAACCATTCTTTTAAATTCTTGAGGGCTTAAACTCGAATTATGATCAGGCCCAGGTAAATTTTTATTAAGAGTTAAGTGCTTTTCAATAATTTCAGCTCCGAGAGCAATTGCAGCTATTGGAGTTTCAATAGAAACTGTATGGTCAGAGTATCCGACCGTGGTTTTAAATGATTTCTTTAATATATTAATTGCTCTTAAATTTACATCTGACAAAGGAGTAGGGTATTCTGTATTACAATGTAATAAAGATATGTTTTTTCTTTTTGTTCCAGACTTAATAATTAAATTTAAAGCTTGTTTAATCTCTTTCAAATTACTCATCCCAGTTGATAAGATAATTTTTTTATTCAATGAACCAACTTTTTTTAAAAGATCGTGATTAGTAATTTCACCTGATGGAATTTTAATTCTTTTAAGATTAAGTTTTGATACTACGGTTAAATCGTCTTTATTAAAAAATGAAGCAGAAAATTCAATCTTCTTTTTTTTGCAAATATTATTTAACTTTAAAAAATCGATATCTGTTAATTCTAATTTTTTTAACATCTCAAGTTGATTTTTAAATTTTGTTTTTTTTTGATAATCTGCTTTAGGGGTACTTGATAAAGCTAATCTATCAGCTTTAAAAATTTGAAATTTAATAACATCAGCACCTATTTTTTTTGCTGTTTCAATTAGTTTTTTTGCTAATTTAAAGCTGCCATTATGGTTTACACCAGCCTCTGCTATAATTAATACATTTTTCATAAATTTTTTAAATTTTTAATCCTATTTTTATAAAGATATTTAATTTTTCAAAATTATTTAACAAAAGATATACACTCAACCTAATCATTTTTTATTTATAATAATTTTAAGCTCATCTAAGATTTGATTTGCATAATGGCTTATTGGTTTTTTGAAATCATTTACAATTGTAATATTTGGTTTTTTTGGAAACTGAGGTTTTAAATCCACACCCCAAATATTTTTCATTTTTTTTCTTGAATAAATTTTCTTTTTATTTTTTTTTACAATTTTTTTTAAATCTGTCTTTATGTATATCTCAACATAATTAGAAAATTTTCTTTTATTTAATTCTCTTACTTTATCAAACATTGAAATTGTTGAATACACCAAGTTAATTCTCTGTCTTAAAATTAACTCAAAAAATTTTAACTTTTTTTTCGCAAAATTTAACCGATCTTTTTTTGTATACTTTCTAAAACCATGTATATTTCTTAAATTATCACCACTTACTATTATTGAAGGACCGAAAGATTTTAAAATTTTTGGAAGTAAATATCTTGCAATTGATGATTTACCTGAACCTGCGAGGCCGGTAATCCAAAAAAAGATACCTTCTTTTTTACTTATATTTAATTTTTTCATTTCTAATCTTTTTAAAATAAATAATTCTAACTAAGTTTAATTTCATTTAATTCTTTTATATAATTCTTATAATCGTCCGTATCTATAAACTTGGCTTTTGGATCTTTAGACAAGTCTGAAGCTGCCCAATTTTCAGGTTTAGTTGGGTCACTTAATCTTTTATTAACACCTAAATTATTTTTTTTGAAATTTAAAAAGTTTTCATTTAAAATTTTATCGTTTTCTAATATTTTTAATCCCTTGCTCAGTAGTTGATGATTACAATCAATCAGCTTGTAATTAAACATTTTAAGATAATCTTTTAATAAATATTGAATTAATACTATTTCCCATTCCTCCAAATTATTTTTCCACTCGAAAATCCTTTTTTCTGAAAAACCAAAAACTTTTTTGTTATTGTGAGCAGAAACATTAATGTAATTAAATTTTGTATTAATTAATTGAGGCCAAATATCAGTATTTAACATGTTAGTGTCATAATCCACGTTTACAAATTTACATAATTTTTTTGCATATACTTCTGGAGACTTATGTATATCTTCAAATTTAATACTCAAAAATCTATCAGAATTATATATTTTTTCGTATTTAACTTTATAATTAATAGCATCTATCCAAAAAAAGATAATATCTAAATAATCATAACCTTTTGCGTAAGTTAATTTTTTAAAAGAAGCTAATATTGCCCTTGGATCTCTGATTACTTGATAAGCCTTATAATTATTATTTAAATCCAATAAATTACCAATATTTCGCCATTCAGTATTTGCAGACTCTCCAACAACTTTTTTACCAGGATTTTCATCTAATAAATAACCATTAATAGAATTCAGAATATCTGAATAATTATTTACCTTTTTAAAATAATCTAAAATTTTTTCATCTGATAAAATAATTTTGTTTCTATACTTTAGCCTTAAACACAATTCTTTTACTAGTCTCACTTGGTTATTATGATTACTTATAGGATTATATTTATTATAAATAAATCTAAAAAAATGAATTAGATCTTTTGTAATGAGCACACTTTTATTAGCAGCTAACAAATTTGCTACGAGAGATGACCCCGATCTTGAGGTGCTTGTTCCAAAAATAAAATTTTCTGTTTTCATTATTTTCTAATTGATCTAGCAACTTTTAAATCATAAAAATTATCAATATCGATATTTTCTTTTTGTGATTTCAAAACTAACCCTTTTAATTTTTTAATATAAAAAGTTTTTTTTATTTTTAAAATTTTTGGATCAATTATATAGAACGACCCATTGGGCTTGTAATAGCTGTTATTTTGATTAACTATATTTGACAAAGAATAACTTTTTTTATTCATATAAAAAAGATTATATGTAGAACTGATTTTATTAAGGGAAATTATCGAGTAATTTCTATATTTTTTAAATAATCTCAATCCTCGTTCTATAGACTTTTTATTTCTAAATGGAGATGTTGGTTGTAGTAGCAGCAAACAATTTACTTTTTTAACATTTTTTTCAAACCAGTTTAAGGCATGTATTATCACTTTTTCGGAAGATATTTTATCAGATGATAACTCCTTAGGTCGTAGCCAAGGAGCTAGTACTTTATTTTTTTTTGCAATTTCTAAAATTTTTTTACTATCAGTTGAAACTAATATATTATCCTTATTAGCGATTTTTTTTGCTATATCTATAGTCCTTTGCACCAAACTTCTTTTATTTACTTTAAGTATATTTTTATTTTTTAGCCTTTTAGAATTTTTCCTTGCAGGTATAATAATTAATATCTCTAATTTTTTTGCTTGCATTCAATATATGAGCAGTGATCGTGAAAACCTATTTTTTTAATTTCAACTTTTTTATTTTTAAAGAAATAATCAATTGCTTTTGTGGCACCCACCTCAACAGCATAATCATCTATTAAAATGATTCCATTTTTTGACATCATTTTATAAAAAAAATTAAGAGCGGCTACTGTGGGTTTATAAACGTCCATATCTAAGTGTAATAAGGCAATTTTAGTATGTTTATTGTTCTTTAAATATTTAGGAATAGTTTTTATTACATTTCCTTTGATTAGTTCGAAGTTAGAAAATTTCTTTTCTTTTAGTATATTATTTAATTCTTCATTATTAATTCCCATTCCTAGTTCTTTATTCCATTGTAAAATAAATTTTTTATCATCGACATTTTTTTGACTAGTAAATAATCCAAAGTCATCAAATCCAACAATTTTTCGCGATGCGTTTGTCTCTAAAAGATATCTAAATGATGCAAATTGCGATAAAGACACTCCTTTAAATACTCCACATTCTATTATATCGCCTGGCACTGATAATATTTTTTTGTATATTTCATAATGTGCTAAAAATTTCCCATATCTGCTCACATTACTTTTTAAATGAAAAATGTTCTCACTTTCCCAAATTTTTTCTTCTGTAACATTTTTTACTGAATAATTTTTATTTTTTTTTTCTCATTATTAACTTTTCCTTTTTATCTTTTTAATTGGATCATAATCTTGAAAACTTCCAATTTCTGACCAGTTTTCATAAATTGGAAATACAATGGTTTTCTTTCTTCTTTTTTTTATCATTTTAAAAAAATCAGGCATATCTAATTTCTTTTTTCTCAATGTTTTTATTATTTTTGTACTTATGACGTATACTCCAGCATTTATTATTGTAGATTTTAGGACTGGTTTCTCCTCAAAATCTACTATTTGAATTCCTTTTGTTTTAACTACTCCATAAGGGTTCTTTAAATCAAAAAACTTTACAGCCATAGTTGCCTGAGAGAAATTTTTTTCGTGATAATCAATTATATCACCATAATTAATTTCTGTTAAAATATCACCGTTGATTACTAAAAAAGGCTCATTAGGTAATTTTTTTATAAGGCTCAAGGCACCTGCAGTCCCCATTGGCTTATTCTCGTTAATATATTCTATTTCAACATTAAAATTTTTTCCGTTTTTAAAATAATCTTTAATCATATTTCCCAAGTAGTGAGTAGATATCAAAATTTTAGTAAATCCTTGACTAGATATGTTATTGATTATGTGCTCTAGTATAGGCGCTCCAGCTACAGTTAACATTGGTTTAGGACATTTTAAAGTATAAGGACGCAATCTTTTACCAAAACCACCAGCCATTATAACTACTATGTTTTTTCTTTTATTTGGGCTCTTGAAATCATTGAACAAATATAAGCCTGTTATTTTAAATTTTTCATCAACCTGTGGTACTTGTAGCAATGATTTAGATCTCATAAAATATTGAATTGTATTTTTGCTCATAAGTGAAGTTACTACAAAAGGATTTTTTTTAATTAAAGTTCTTATAGAGTCCTCCAAAGTTAATCCTCGTAGTAAGCCTCTTCTAACATCTCCATCAGTAATGGTACCAATCAAAGTTTTATTTGCAGATACCACCAAACAAATCTGAAGACTAGACTTTGATAAACTCCTTACAGCTTCTTTAATTTTACTATTGGGTTTGATTAAACACTTAATCCATATATTTTTGGGTGCAGAATTCATTTTTTTTCTTTCAATTAAAAATTCTCATTAAATTTAATTTTATTTAATTTAGCAATTATGTTTTTAGTTGTAAAATTTTTATAATAGGGGTTCGTAAAATCAATTTTTTTTCGCTCTTTTAATCTAAATATCTTTTCAAGCGTATTCAACATGTTACTTGCTTTAATATTAAAAATACTTTTTGACATAATTCTACCAGTTTGCCTTTCTCCAATATTAATAGAGGGGATTTTAGCAGATGGCGCTTCTATAATTCCGCTAGAAGAATTCCCCACAATACAATCAAAATTTTTCAAAAATTGATAGTAATTTTCTTGACCTGCAGATTTAAATATTTTTGAGTTTTTATTTTTTTTGATAAATTTATTTATTTTAAAAATTATATAATCACTATCAACGTCGTGATTTGGGTATGAAAAAACAATAGTAGTGTCTTTTAGTTTTCTTAGACAACCTAAAAGCTGATCAAAATCTTTTCTACCTTTTTTAATATTTGTTGTTAAAGGATGATAACTAATTAAAATTTTTCTCTTATTTGAATTTAAATTAAAAATATTTAAAAATTTTTTATTTTTTTTTATACTAGTTAAATTCTCAACACTTAAGGACCCAACATTAAAAACATTTTTGGGGTTTTCTCCCATTTTAATTACTTTAAATCTATATTCACTTGTTGAAACAAAATGAATAAAAGATAGTTTCGTAATTGCATTTCTTGAGCCGTCATCATAAGAACCAAGAGTTGTTTCTCCTCCATGTATATGTGCTAGTCTAATTCTTAGAATATTTGCAACTATTGCCGCACATAATATTTCGTGTCTGTCGCCAGAAATTAAAATTAGGTCAGGCTTAATTCTTCTAAAAGCACTAGCAAATTTATTTAAATAATTGCTCATATCCTTAATTATTGAATACTTATCATTTTTATTGAGTTTAATTTTAATTTTGTAATCTATTTTTATGCCGTCTTGTTTTATATTTTTAAAGGTATTTCCATATTTAGAACTTAAATGTGCGCCAGCTACTAAAAGTTTTGTTGTGAAATTGTTAGATGATTTTAATTTGATTATAAGCTTTCTTAAAATACCGTATTCTGCTCTACTGCTTGTTATTATACAAATTTTTTTTTTCATCATTTAAATATTTTTTTTTACAATTGAACCCATTGGTACAATAGTATTATTCTTAATTTTAATAGAATTTTTTAATTTTGAACCACTGCCAATAAAACAATTATTTCCTATTGCTACATTTCCATTAATTGTTGTTGAAGTAGATACATGACAAAAATCCCCAATTTCTACTTCATGTTCTATGATTGCATTAGTGTTAATTATACAATTGATTCCTACCTTTGCATCTGAATTTATTTTTACTCCGTGAGCAATTAATGAGCCTTTACCAATTTTACTAAATGGTGAAATTATAGAGTGCGGTGAAATAATTTTTGGAAATTCAAAACCTAATTTGACAGCTTTTAAAAATAAATTTTTTCTTACTAAGTGACTTTTGATCTGTCCAACTGTCAAAAAAGCTAACTTTACTTTGTTTCTAATATCTTTCAAGATTTTATCATTTCCTAAAACTTTATAATTTAAAATTGTAGACCCCTTTTTTTTATTTTCATCCACTAAACCAACAATTTTATATTTGTTTTGAGCATGAATAATATCAATGCACGATTTAGCATGACCACCCGCCCCGATTAGAATAATTTTTTTTTTCATTTTTATAATTTTGATCCACTAGGGAGATTAATCACTTTATCATAAATCTCTTCTGCATTTTTTAAGTTCATCTTTGGATTCTTTTTAAAATGACTCAGCAAATGTAAAGGTTTCCAAATTGGTCTTGTAAAAATTTTTTCTTTATTTGTCGTAGATAAAATTTTATTTTTTCTATGATAATTTTTTTTCCTCAAAATTAGGGCCTGAAGCCAATAATTGCTTTTAGATTTTTTCGGTTCGCTAAGTATTTTTGCTTCTTTAAAATTTTTAAAATTTTTCTTATATTTCTCAAATAACCGTCTTTTTTTCCTTAAAAAATATTTTAGTTTCTCTAATTGACCAAGACCTAAAGCTGCATTTATAGCTGGCATTCTGTAATTATAACCAGATTCGCTGTGAATATACTCCCACTTATGAAATTTTTTAGCTCCATTTGATAAGAAATTTGCATAATCAAATAATTTTTTTTTATTTGTTAGTAAAGCACCTCCACCGCCAGTAGTTATTGTTTTGTTTCCATTAAAGCTTAAAATTCCCAGTTCAGAAAAAGTTCCAAGGTGCTTGTTTTTATAGTAACTACCAATGCATTCAGCAGCGTCTTCTATCAAGGGTATTTTAAATTTTTTTGAAATCTTCAAAAGTTGCTCAATTTTAGCTGAATGACCAAAAACATGAACAATAATTATAGCAGAAATTTTTTTATTAGTTTTTTTATTGATAAGAAAATTATTTTTTCTCTTGGTAATTTTTTTTAAATAAGTTTCGAGTTTAGTTGGATCTGCACCAAAATTCTCCATTTCAGAGTCAATAAAATGAGGAGTTGCACCAGCCATTTTAATCGCATTTGCAGTCCCTGCAAAAGTTATACTTGGCAACAAAACCTCATCGTCATTTTTAACCCCAAGAATTTTGAGGCACAAATGTAATGCTGTAGTCCCATTTATTAAACTTAATACATATTTCGACTTGGTTATTTCTTTAATCTTTTTTTCAAAAAGTTTAACAGATTTACCAGCTGTTGAAACAAAAGTACTTTTAACACATCTATTTAAATGTTTAATTTCTTTTTGATCAAAATTTGGCTCATGTAAAAAAGCGTTTTTATCTTTTTTACTCAAATTTAATGTTTTTTTTATTCTATAAATAATATCTTTTTCTAAATTAACAGATTTCATTTAGTTATTTCAAAATTTCCGTATTTTTTTTTGTTTATTAAAAAATCTGCAAATCTTTTTTTATTGATACTTTCTATAATTTCGTCAATCCCATCACTTACAGATATCATTTTGTGATCAATAAATTTATTTATTTTATCAAAATTAATTTTATAATTTCTTCGATCTGGACCATCTCCAGTATATTTAATAGAACATTTTTTACTTATTTTTTTTGTGATCAATTCTACAATTTGTCTTTTTGTAAAATTATTATTGTTTGAACCAACATTGAAAACTTGATTTTTTAATTTATCATTCTCAATATTTAATAATTTGAAGAGGACAGTTGAAAAATCATTAACATGACAATATGGTCTCCAAGTATCTGGATCATAAACTTCAAGGCCATCGTTATTAATCAAATCATTAGTAAACTGATTTATTGTCAAATCAAATCTCATTCTAGGCGATATACCAAATGCAGTTGCAAATCTTAAAATCACAGGGGAGAAATCAAAGTTATCTTTACTATTTAAAATAAATTTTTCGATATCTACTTTTGTCTTAGCGTATATTGATAGGGGATTTAATGGAAAATTTTCATCGATTAATTCATCATTATTAGTTAAACCATAATTAGAACAAGTAGAAATAAACATTACTTTATTTAAATTTTTATTTTTTAAAAAATTCAAACAAGACTTAATTCCATCATAATTAATTTTTACAGTTTCATTAGGATATTTTTTGGATAAAGGGTCTCCCACAATTCCTGCTAAAATTATTACATCAGAAATATCTTTGATTGATTTTTCCAAATCTTCAAATAGGCATAAATCTCCATTGATAAATTCAAAATTTTTATGTTTAATTAAATTTGAAGTTGAAAAATCATTATTAAATAATAATTTATCTAAAACTCTTACACTTAAACCTAAAGACAAAAAATACTTTGCTACAACTGAGCCAATATAGCCACTGCCACCAATAAGTAAGATTTTTTTCATATTATCTATTTTTGTTTATTTCTGCTTTAAGGCTTTCGTATTCTTTTGAAATTCTTTCTAAATATCGAATTGTTAGTTTTGTTTTTTCTGTAAAGCCTTTTGGAGTAAGATAATAAATATAATTTAGTTTTCTTGGGTTCTTTTTAAAATTTTTAAATTTTATTAAACCTTTTTTTTTTAAAGCGTTTAAAATATAATTAAATTTTCCAAGACTAAATCCCAACTCTTTTGCAAGCTCTCTTTGAGTTTTTGATGGATTCTTACTAATATTTCTTAATACTTCTAAAAAATCGTTGTTTTTCATTGTTTATCTATTGTTCAAAAATTGAACATAGTGTAATACTATTATCAAATCAATAAAAATATATTTTAAATTTGACCTCAAAATTAAGACTATAAATTATGAAATTCGTTCGTACGCATGATCATATATATTTAAATGAAAACCGGTATAAAAAACCAAAAGAAATGTTTAAATTTATTGAAAAAAAAGCTTTTAAAAAAGATCGATTTAAACAAAAAAATTTAATTTGTGATTTTGGATGTGCAGCTGGAGAATTTCTTTATTATCTCAAAAAAAAAAGACCCGACAATGAATATTTTGGAACAGATATTCGAAGTGATTTATTGAGCAAAGCCAAAAGTATTTTGCCAAAAATTAAATTTTTTAAGAAATCTGTTCTTAAGATTAAATCATTTCCAAAAAAATCTTTCCATAAAAGCTTTTTGTCAGGTGTGCATCCAATATTCGACGAATTTGAAAAATGTTTTTCTAATTTGATATACTGGACTAAAGACTCTGGAAAAATATTTATTTTTGATATGTTTAATCCTTATCCAGTAGACGTACTCATAAAATACCGAAATGCTAGCGATTATAATAAAAAAGGAAATTATGAAAGTGGTTGGAATAATTTTTCCACAAAATCAGTTTCAATATTTTTGAAGAAGCAAAAAAGAGTCAAAAATTTTTCATTCCATAAGTTTGAGATGCCATTTGATTTAAAAAAACAAAAAGATCCAGTCAGAAGCTGGACTATTAAATCTAATAATAAGAGACTGATGATAAATGGACTTAGTATAATTCAGCCTCAAACATTACTAATTATTAGTTTGAGGAAATAGTTTATGAGTTTTGCAATAATGTTTCATCATTTTCACGGTCGATCACATTCAAAGTCCCAAGGATCGATTTCAGGTAAACAATTTCATTTAATGTTAAAATTTTTAAAAGCACGATATAATCTTTTAAGTGCTGAAAAATTTTATAAAAAGACATTAGATAAAACTTTAGAAAAGAAAGATGTCTGCATAACTTTCGATGACTGTTTGAAATGTCAATATGATATAGCTCTTCCAATATTAAAAAGAAATAAGCTGTCTGCTTTTTTTTTTATATATAGCAGTATTTTTGATAAAATACCTAATTACCTGGAAATCTATAGAGATTTTAGACACTCGAAATTTAAAAATATTGAAATTTTTTATCAAGAATTTTTTAAATTGCTAAAGGAAAAATTTAAAAAAAAGAAATTAGATTTAGATAAAAAATACAAAAAAAATTATTTATTTAAATATAAATTTTATACTTCAAATGATAGAAAATTTAGGTTTTGTAGAGATAAGATTATTACTAATAAAGATTATGAAGAAATAATGTTTGATATGATGAAAAATAAAAAATACAATTACAAAAAGGTTAGAAATAAGCTATTTATGTCGATTAGAAATTTAAAAAATTTAAAATCGAACAAACATCTAATAGGACTTCATTCAAACTCACATCCTGTTAATATTTACAAATTATCTTATAAAAGCCAGTATTTAGATTACAGTAAAAATTTCAATTTTATAAAAAAGAAGCTAAAAATAAGCCCGAAGTCTATGTCACACCCTTTTGGAAGGTATAATAAAGATTCATTAAAAGTATTAAAAAAATTAGGAATTAAAATTGGATTTTTATCTTCACCTGTTAAGTTTATTAAATCAAATTTAGAAATAGGTAGAGTAGATCACAATTCATTTATAAAAAAAGCGGTATGAAAGTAACAATTTTTACAAGCAACAGTTTAAGACATAAAAACCTTATAAATTCTATATCAAGAATTTGTGATACTTGTTACGCTATTATTGAAACTAAAACAATTTTTCCTGGTCAAGTCGAGGATTTCTTTAAAAAGACTAAAATTATGGATAAATATTTTAAAAAGGTGGAAAAATCAGAAAAATTTTTTTTTAAAAATAATCAGTTCATTAATAAAAATGTTAAAACCAAAATAATTAAACAGGGTGATTTAAACTTACTAAAAAAAAAGATGTTAAAGAAGCTTTAAATTCAGATATATTTATTGTTTTTGGAGCAAGCTTTATAAAAGGCTGGTTGATAAAATTTTTGATTAAAAAGAAGGCATTAAATATACATATGGGCCTTTCACCATTTTATAGAGGCTCATCATGCAACTTTTGGGCAATTTATGATAATAGGCCGGAATATGTCGGTGCCACAATCCACTTACTTTCTAAAGGACTGGATAGCGGTAAAATTTTGTATCATTGCTTACCAGATATTAATTACAAAGATGTTTTTAAGTATACAATGAGTTCTGTTTTTAGTGCTCAAAAATGTTTAGTTAAAAAGATTAATCAAAAAAAATTAATGAAAACAAAACCAATAGTTCAAAATAATAAATATGAAATTAGATATACTAAAAAAAAAAGCTTCAATGATAAAGCTATAAAGTTTTTAAATAGAAATCGTTTAAAAATTTTAAGAAACAATAATCAAATAAAGGAAAGGATAAATAAATTGAATTTAATCAATTCTTTTAAAGTTTAGATTATTTCATTTATTAAAATAATTATGTTTAATGATAAAACGATACTAATAACGGGAGGCACTGGTTCTTTTGGAACAGCATTTTTTAAAAAAATTATTAAAAATTATAAACCTAAAAAAATAATTATTTTTAGTAGGGACGAACTTAAACAATCTCTAATGAAAAAAAATATAAGCAATAAAATAATAAAACAAGTTAGATTTTTTATTGGAGATATACGTGACAAAGAAAGAGTAAACATTGCTCTAAAAGATGTAGATATAGTTGTGCATGCTGCGGCGTTAAAGCAAGTAGATGCGGCTGAGTACAATCCTCTCGAAGCAATTAAAACTAATATTATAGGAGCTGAAAATTTAATTTCAGCATGTCTTCAGAATAATGTTAGTCATATCGTAGCTCTAAGCACGGATAAGGCTTGCTCGCCTATTAATTTATATGGGGCTACAAAATTAGCATCCGATAAACTTTTTATAAGCGCAAACAATATTCGAGGTAAAAGCAATTGTAAGTTTTCAGTTTTAAGATATGGAAATGTAATGGGTAGCAGAGGGTCTGTCATTCCATATTTTCTTGATTTAGATAATCAAAACAAACCTCTAACTGTAACAGATACTGATATGACGAGATTTTCTTTAACATTAAATGAGGGAATTAATTTTGCAATTAAGACTTTTAAAATGATGATCGGAGGTGAAATGTTTGTTCCAAAAATACCTTCTTATAAAATTTTAGATTTAGTTAAAGCGATAAGTTCAAAAAAATATGTAAAAATTGGTTTAAGGCCAGGGGAAAAATTACATGAGGATTTAATCTCTGCATCTGACTCTCCGTATACATTTGAAACTAAAGACTTTTATGTAATAAAACCTAATCAACTTGTAGCACCGTGGAACGAAACTAAATTTAAAAAGTATAATAACTTAAAAAAGATAAGTTATTGTGAAAAAGATTTTAGCTATTCCAGTCATAATAATAAACATTTTTTAAAATCCGAGGAATTAAAAAAACTAATAAAAGAGAATATTAAATAGATTTAAAATGATTAATTACGGAAGACAATTTATTGATAATCAAGATATAAACTCTGTAATAAAAGTGCTTAAAAGTAATTTGCTTACCCAAGGCCCTCAGGTAAAAAAATTTGAGGATAATTTAAAAAAAATAATTGGTGCAAAGTACTGTTGTGCAGTTAATAGCGGTACCGCAGCTCTTCATTTAGCATGCTTAGCTTTAGATATTAAAAAAAATGATTATGTGATCACTACGCCAACTACATTCTTATCAACTGCAAATTCAATTCTATTTGTTGGTGCTAAACCCGTATTTGTAGATATTAACCCAAAAAATTACTGTATTGACCTGTTAAAAATGGAAAAAAAGATCAAAGAATTTTCTAAAAAGTCAAAAAAAATCAAGGCAGCAATAATTACTGACTATGCGGGACAACCCTGTGATTGGAAAAAAATTAAGATGTTATCAAAAAAATTCAATTTTCAAACTATTAATGATAATTGTCATAGTTTAGGATCTAAATATTATAATAATCAAAAATACGCTGTTAAATACGCAGATATCGTAACACATAGTTTTCATCCAGTAAAAATTGTCACTACCGGAGAGGGGGGCAATATTGCAACAAATAATAAAAGTATATTCGATAAAGTTTCACTTTTAAGAACTCACGGCGTAAGAAAAAACTTAAAGTTAAGTAGAAAGTATGGAAATTGGTATTACCAGATGGAAAATCTTGGATACAATTATAGGTTGGCAGACATAAATGCCGCTCTAGGAACATCGCAAATTAGCAAAATTAAAAAGTTTATTAAAAAGAGAAAATTTATTGCAAATATTTACAACAATTCATTTAATAAAAACAATAATTTTATAATTCCGTTTAACGACAAATACTCTGACCATTCATTTCACATATATCCACTTCAAATTAAATTTGAAAATTTAAAGATCGATAAAAAAACTTTTTTTAAAAAGCTCAAAAAGAAGAAAATAAACTTGCAGGTTCACTATATTCCAATTCACCTTCAGAGATTTTATAGAAAAAAATTTGGTTATAAGCCTGGTGATTTTCCCGTATCTGAAAAATTTTACAAAAGAGAGGTCTCATTGCCAATTTATTATCAACTAAAAAAAAAACAAATTAAATTTATTGTAGATCAAATAAATTTAATTTCTAAATAAAATGAAAAAAAAAATTGTATATTTTGTTCACTGTATTGATACCGAAGGGCCATTATATGAAAGTTTCAAAGCAAAATTTGAAAGGATAAAAGATATTTTTAATATAGATATTATACCTTCAAAAAAAAATTTGGAAAAATTAAAAAATAAACAGTTCCCATTAGGAAGTAAAGAAAAAGAAAGAAAAGTCGCTAGGGTGTTATCGAGTCACTTAACTAACTACAATTATAATTGGAAAAAAATAAAAGAAATGACTGATAGAATTTTCAGTGATAAGTTTAGAAAAAAATATTGTGATACTTTTGGAAATCCGTGGGTGTTTAATTGGTTTTGTCTTGATCATGTCGGTTATAAAACCAACCCTAGGAGAAGAGAATTGGGTCATCACAAAATATTTGATTTTTATAAGAAGACTTTATTAAAAAATAAAAAATTTAATGATGGATTGTTTTGGCATTTTCATCCAATGTCAGTTTATAAAGAGGCTCATAGATGCGCTACATCTTATGTAAATTCTCCAGAACTTCATAATATTTTATGCAAAAAAATTATAGAGAGAAATTATTTTCCCTCAGTTTTTAGAGCTGGATTTCAAGCAGAAAGGCCTGATAGTCACTTATTTTTAGAGCAATGGATACCATTTGATATGACAAATATGTCTACAAGAAATAATAAAGATTTGGATTTGTCTTTAGATTTTAAGTTAGGAAGGTCAGGAGATTGGAGAAGAGCGCCGAAAGAATGGAGCATTTATCACCCAAGTCATGACGATTATCAAAAAAAAGGTAATTGCAGACGATGGATTGGAAGAGCTTTAAACGTAATGAATAGAATTGCCAGCATCGATCAAAAAGAAATTAATAACGCTTTTAAAGAGGCTAATTCTAGAGGATATGCTTTAGTAGGTTGTGCAAGTCATGATTTTAGAGACTTAGAACCTGAGGTAAAATATTTGCACAAATTAATCTCAAAATCCTCAAAGAAATTTAAAAATGTTGTATTTAAATTTTCTAACGCAAAGACAGCATTTGTAGAAACTGCAAAAAAATTAGAAAAAATTAATTTAAAACCATTAAAATTTAAAATTAATTATTATAAAAAAACAAAAAAAGATTTTGACAGAATACAAGTAGTAGTGAAACAAGGTAAAGTTTTTGGTCCTCAACCTTTCTTAGCTTTTAAAACAAAAAAAAACCGCTTCTTTTGTGATAACTTTGACCTTTCACAAAAAAAAGATATTTGGAATTATGCTTTTCACAGCGATACCATACCTATAGAAGATTTAGATATAATTGCAGTTGCAGCTAACGATAAGTTAGGAAATGTTCATATTGAAAAATTAAAGATTTTTAAAAAGAATAAAGTAAAAAAGATAAATTAAATGGAGTCTTTAAGACATTTTTATTCAATAATAAAAAATACTAATTTGCTTGGAACTTTTTATATTTTTATTTTCTTAAGCTTTATCTCAACCTTTTTAGAGATTTTAAGTATTGGGTCAATTTTGCCATTACTCAAAGTAATTGTAGATGAAAATTTTTTTGATAAATACCCTTATTTTCAAAATTTAGTTAACTTACTTTCTCCTTTACAATTTTTTAAAATATCATCCTCTATACACACAAACTCTATTGCCGGGCTATCAGTTTTTATATTGTTAGTTTTTTTTATTAGATTCATCTTTCAAGTATTTATCGAGTATAAAAAAGCAGATTTTATCCATAACTTAGAGTTTTTATTATCTAACAAGTTGTACAATAATTTAATGAACTCAAACTTTATTTTTCACTTAAATGAGAATAGTTCAAATTTCCATAGAGACATACAAAATGATATAGGATATTTCTCGGCTACAGCAAATGCCATCACAAGTTTAATTATTGAAAGCTTAATTTTGATAGGTCTATTAATTTTGATAATTACCACTCAGTTTTCAAGCACACTTTCAGCCTTATTATTTATGGGAATTTTTGGTTTATTATTTCTTAAAATTACTAACAATTTTAATATTAAACTTGGTAACAATGTCCATATAGCATCTAAGGAAAGATTTAAAAGTTTAATAGAAGGATTTGCAGGCATTAAAGATATTATAGTTTTCAATAAAGTAAGTTTATTTATAAAATCTTTTGAAAAAGCTAATAAAAAATTAATTAACGCAAAAAAATACCACACTATAGTTTCTTCGCTTCCTAGGATATTAATTGAAATTCTTCTTATATGTACTTTTGTTGCAATTATTTTTGTTTTTTTATCAAATAATCTTTCAATCGAACAAAGCCTTCCAACATTAGGTTTTTTCGCTGCTGCTTCTTTTAGATTAGCACCCTCAATTTATCGTATCCTAAATTCTATACAAAGAATTAAATTTACTAAAAAACCAATTGAAAATCTTTACTCTCAACTTCGTAATTTAAGCAAAAAAGAAAGATCTAGTAAAAATGATTTATCAAATATTTCATTTAAAAATGATTTACAAATTAATAACTTAAGTTTTTATTATTCAGATAATAAAAATATTTTAGATAAACTAAACCTTAGGATAAAAAAAGGTGATGCAATTGGAATATACGGTGAAAGTGGCTCAGGAAAGAGCACATTAATAAATATATTAGCTGGTCTAATAAAGCCACAACAAGGTGAAATTTTATCAGATAGTAAGAATATTTTTTTAAATATTTCATCATGGAGAGAAAAAATAGGATATGTACCCCAATCAATTTTTTTAATGGACGATACTTTATTAAAAAATATAACTTTTGGTTCAAATGAGGAGGAAGTGGATATTAAAAAATTCAAAAAATGTATTTTAGACGCAGAGTTGGAAAAATTTGTCGAAGAGTTAAATAATAAAGAGCAGACTCATCTTGGAGAAGCAGGTAGTAAAATCTCTGGAGGTCAATTACAAAGAATAGGAATTGCAAGAGCTTTATATAATGACCCTGAAATCTTAATATTTGATGAGTCTACAAGCTCATTAGATTTAGAAACAGAGAGAGAAATAATAAAAAATATTTACAAATTTAAAAATTTAAAAACGCTAATTATCATTTCGCATAAAGTAGATCTTCTTAAAGGATGTAATAAAATATATAAGCTTGAAAATAGAAAGATTAGTAAAAAAAATGACTAATAAAAATTTTATAAGAATTATTCCAAAGCTCGATATTAAAAACGGGATGCTTATAAAAGGAATTAATCTGGAAGGCCTTAGAGTTTTGGGGGATCCATTTAATTTTGCTAAATATTATTATGAAAATAATGCAGATGAAATTTGTTATATTGATAATGTAGCTACTTTGTATGGAACGAACAACTTAAGTAATTTTATTTCTAATACAGCAAAAAATATTTTTATACCAATTTCAGTTGGAGGCGGCATAAGGACTATTAAAGATGTAGAGAGAATATTTAATGCTGGAGCAGACAAAATTTGTATTAATTCTGCAGCAATCGATAACCCAAAGTTTCTTAATAAAATTTCAAGAATTTTTGGATCTGCAAATATAACAATTTTAATTGAATATATTAATATTAATAACAAATATTATATTACAAAATCTACAGGAAGAGATGCTGTGGCTACAGACCCAGTTAAATGGGCAAAAATTGTAGAGGAGGAAGGAGCAGGTGAAATTTTTTTAACCTCAGTTAATCACGAAGGTTTAAAAATGGGTTTCGATATTAAAATAATAAAAAAAATTTCACAAAAGGCTTCAATACCAATAATTGCTCATGGAGGAGCGGGTAAAATAGAACACATTATCGAATTAGTAAAAAAAACAAACGTTTCCGGTGTATCAATCTCAAGTTTGTTACATTATGACATTGCAGATAATTTCAAAATTAAAAAAAAAAGTATAGGTAATTTTAATTATCTGCAAAGAAGATCAAAAAAAAAAAAACCAAAAAATTTCATTAAATTAATTAAAAAAAGTTTAAAAAGAGAGGGTTTTAATGTCAGATTATAATTTTAGCAAAGTAAAGGTCGGTGTAATTGATTTAAAATCACATAATTTATTTAGCATTTTGCAAGCTACAAAAAATATCGGTTATCAGACTTTCGTATTAGAAAATACAAAACAATTTAAGAATAAGGATATTATAATTTTACCAGGAGTAGGCTCTTTCAAATACGCAATGAATTACCTAAAAAAATTTGGCTATTCTGACTCAATTAGAAATCATGTACTAAAAAAAAAACACTTTTTGGGATTTGTTTAGGAATGCAATTATTATTTTCAAAAAGTGAAGAGTTCGGACATACCAAAGGGTTAGATATTTTTGATGGTGAAGTTATAAAGTTTGATAAAAAAAAACTTAAAGTCCCTCATATTGGCTGGAATGGAATTATAAAAAGAAAAAATAGATTTATACCTAACAGTTTATTCAAACAAAAGTTTTATTTTACACATTCTTATTATTGTAAGCCACATGATAATCTAAACATACATACTGAAACTAATTATGGAAAATTAAAATTTTGTTCATCAGTCGTAAAAGAAAATATTTTTGGCACTCAATTTCATCCGGAAAAAAGTGGAAAAGCTGGTTTAAAATTATTAAAGGAATTAATAAAAATAATATAAAATGAAATTTAAAACATTATATGGCTTACCCAAAAAAGTAATCTTTTGTAAAAAAAGTTTAATTTCTAACCAAAGACCTACTTCTGCAATAGAATTTCTTCATACCAGAAAAACAAAAAAAAAAACATTGAATATAGATAAAAATGGTGTTTCGGACTCTTGGAAATATTCAAGACTAAAAAAGAAAATTAATTTCAAAAAAAGAGAGAAACAACTTCTAAAATTGTTAGAAAAACACCGAGGAAAATATGGTGAGTTTGATTGTATTGTTCCAAGTAGTGGAGGTAAAGACAGTTGTTACGCAGCACATCTATTAAAATTTAAATATGGAATGAATCCTCTCACAGTTACATGGCCGCCAAATTTATATACTTCATATGGATTAGAAAATTTTAAAAACTTACTTAGTACAGGAAAATTTTCAAATATTTCAGCAAAAAGAGATGAGAAAATCATGAGGTTGCTTACTAGACTGGCAGTGATAAATTTGATGCATCCATTTCAACCATTTATGTTAGGACAAAAAATATTTCCAATTAGAATGGCGATAAAAAAAAAGATACCTTTAATTTTTTATGGTGAAAATGAAGCCGAACACGGAAACCCTATTAGTGATAACGCAACATCATTGAGAAAAAAATATTATTTTACCCATAATAATTTAAATAAATTATATATCGGTGGAAAAAATTTAAATGAACTTAAAGAAAAATATAAACTTAAAATAAACGATCTTAAAGATTATATTCCCCCAAATGAAAATGAATTATCCAACATACCTCTGGAGGTGCATTATTTAGGATATTATGTAAATTGGATCCCTCAAGAAACATTTTACTATTCTGTGGAAAATTGTGGATTTAGGCCTAGACCATTTAGAACTCAAGGTACTTACAGCAAATACAATAGTATAGACGACAAAATGGATGACTTACACTTTTATACTTTGTTTACAAAATTTGGAATAGGAAGAACTACTTACGATGTTTCTCAAGAAATCAGAAACGAACACTTAAATGTAGAAGAAGGAAAAAAATTAATAAAAAAATATGATGGAGAATTTCCTTCACGTTATTTTAAAGAAATTTTAGATTACCTTAAATTAAAACCAGATTTCTTTTTTAGACATTTGAATAAATTTAGATCTCCGCACTTATGGAAAAAATTTAATAACAAATGGTTGTTAAGACATACAGTCAACAAAGACGGATTTGATGACTAAAAAATTGGTGATTATGACAGCTGTTGGATTTTCGAAACGAGATTATTATAGATTTGGAGTAAAAAAACTTGAAGAAAAATTTAAAGTAAAAATTTTGGATTTTACAAAATTATTTAATCCAAATTATGCTAAAAAATCCAAAGAAAAAAATTTTTTTTCAAAAAATTATGTAAATATCAAAAGTTTAAATCACGCTAAGAAATTATTAAACAAAATAAAACCTGATTACGCCTTTGATCAATTAACAGATGGCTTTAAAACTGAAAAACTAAGAGAACATCTTTCTAAAAACAATATTCAAATTTTTATAATTCAAACTGGGCTTACTCCAATAATTAAAAGAAAGTTTTTAGAAAAAGTTCATAGAATATTTTTTTTGATTGTCGAGCCTTCTAATTTATTCAAAAAGATAAGTAAGATCTTTAAAAATAAATTACAAAAATTTAACGAATTAAAAAATATAAATATTATTCTTATTTCTGGTAAAAAAGGTGAAAATAGTAGTATTAAAAATAAAGAATTGATTTATGGACATAGTTTAGATTTTGAAAAATATTTAAATTTTGAAAAAAAAAAAAAGATAAAAACAAAAACTACAACAGAATACGCTGTGTTTTTAGATCAATTTTTACCTCATCATCCTGGCGCTATAATGAGAGGCGAACATCACAAAGCAACTGAAAATAAATATTATCCTGCAATAAATGATTTTTTTGATATTTTTGAACAAAAAACTAAATTAAAAGTTTTTATTGCTTCCCATCCAAGATCTAATTATTCATCAAATTTTAATCCTTTTAACAAAAGAAAAATAATTAAAGGGGATACAATTAATTTGGTCAAACAATCTAAATTGGTATTTGCACATACTAGTACATCAATTTCTTTTGCTTTGTTGTATAAAAAACCTATAATTTTTCTAACATCAGACGAGATAAGAGTTTCTTACGATGATTTTCGAATAGATAGTTTAAGTAGAGAGTTAGATTGTAAACTTTTTAATATCGATGATAAAAATTATAAAGATACATTTAACTCATTTAATGATTTAAAAAATTTCAATAATAGATTTTATAAAAAATTCATTGACAATTATATTAAACATCCTAATTCTCCAAATTTTTCTATCTGGGATAACTTAATCAATAAATTGTCTAATGTTTCTAATATAAAAGAGCAAAAATCTTGATATAAAGTATAAGATTAATTAAAAGGTTGATAATTATTATTTTATCTTTAAAAATTGAGCTTCAATGACACTTAATTTTCTAAACTTAGTTACAAACCAATATGTAGTTAGTTTGGCTTTTCTTACATTTTCAGGATTCTTAATAAGAACTGCATTGGTTGTCACTGGCCAAAGGTGGGCAAACACTTATCATCACTTAGCTACATGTCTTTTACTTCCTGGGGTAGGCTTTATTATTACTTCGATAATTAAAGATGATATTGCTCTTTCTCTTGGAATGATAGGAGCCTTATCGATAGTCAGATTTAGAAATCCTGTCAAAAGCCCTTTTGAACTGGTTATATTTTTTGCACTATTAACTTTGGGGATTGTTTCAACAACAGGATTAAAACTTTCATTCCTTCTATTAGGGTTGGTTCTTTTTGTAATACTAGGTATTAAAATATTTGATCCAATATTTAAAAAACTTGGAATGCCCCTTTTTCAATATTCATTTGGTGAGGGGAATAGCTCATTTTTGTTAGAAATAACCTCTTCAGAAATGATATCTGAATTTCAAAATGAAAAATCGATGATTTATTTTTATTTTGATAAGAAGGAAAACCAGTTTATTTACAAATTTGTTTTTAAATCAAAAAAAGACCTTCTAAACTTTGAGCAAGTAAATAAAAAAAACAAATCTATTTTGAGTATACGTGCAGATATGCAGGCATAGAAATATGAAAAAAGTTGTTTTTTTCTTTCTTTTTTCTTTTGTCTCTCTTTATTTTTTATTCAATTTTTTTGAAAAAAATGATAAATTAGGGATAGTTAAATCCTCAAATATTGTTTTATGCAAAGATCTTAATTTTGAAAAATCTCAAATAATTCATCCATCAAATTTTCAAAGCTTTGAAATGGACTTAAAGATTTATGAAAAAAGAAAATGGAACAGGCATAATCTTTCAGATGCAATTAAAGCACAAAAAATTGGGAGCTATACAAATAGGAAAAGGGTAAAAGCTTCAATAATTTTTAAAGTAAATGGAAATTTAATTTGTGAAAGTGAAGCTGAAATAAGAAGCCACGGTGATCAAGAAAATCATCGTCAAGGACCAGGTTTACCAAGTCTTAATGTTAATTTAGTGGATGGACATATATTTGGAATAGTAGATTTTGTTCTTTTGAGACCAAAAGTAAGAAAAAATGACAATGAAATTTACGCAACCACAGTTTTACAAGAAATTGGATTATTAGCACCTCGTACGAGTAAGGTAATTTTAAATTATGGGTCTAATTCGCAGAGATTTATTTTTCAAGAAAAAATTGTAAAAGAATTTCTAGAAAATTTTAGATATAGAGAGAGTGCAATATTTGAAGGAGATGAAAGATTTGTTTTTCAAGAAGGAAACAACAATAAAATCAGATTTGTAAATCATAAACTATCAAATGAAAATTGGGCAAAAAAAAATTTAAATAACAAGATAACATCAGAAATAGGTTTATCAATTTTGAATAAACATGGACAAATGCATGAGATGAAAATACCAAAAAATTGGATTATAGATTACTATTCTTTGTCAAAAAAAACTGGATACGAGAAGTATTTTATTAAACTTAAAGTCTTTGACTCTATAATGTTTGCAATTGATGCAATGGGTAATTTAAGTTCTCAAGATAGACGATTTTACTATGATAGTATATCACAAACATTTGTCCCTATTTTTTATGATGGAAAACCAACTCTTTTCGATAAGTTAAATAGATTAGATGAGCCCCAACTTGTTTCAGCAAAAAATCTAAGAATAATTAAAAAAAATAACAATCAATTTTACATCCCAAATTTATTAAATGGCAAAGTAACTCAAGCCGCAGTTGATGGTACTCAAGAGACAATATTATTAATCAAAAAGATAGATATAAAAAAACTTAGAGAAAAATTAAATAAAAGAGGGATGAAAATCAGTAAAGAACAAACTAAAAAATCAATAGAAATAATATTAAAAAAATTATCATATATGTCAAATTTTAAAAGCGAGAGAATATTCAATGTAAAAGCCTTAAACAATTCACCAATTGAAGCCCCAAAAAATTATTTATCAAAAATAAATCGTAAAATT
>MDTB01133802.1_pt1 | contig 31218 bp, 31 predicted proteins | sample 811161 | NCBI WGS metagenome assembly MDTB01 (sample SAMN05326650, study PRJNA326480) | marine metagenome | isolation source: seawater | place: Mediterranean Sea | collected 2009 | reverse complement strand
TTGATAGGCTGGGTGTGGAAGCGCGGTAACGCGTGAAGCTGACCAGTACTAATAGCTCAATTGGCTTGATTTATGCACTGAAAAAAATTTTTTAAAAAAATTAGATTCGTTTCTTAAAATTGATAAAATCATTGTAATCGTCAAATTCATACCAAACTTCTTTTGTGCTTTTAAAAAATACTGGGCAGTTTCGTTTAACTAATTGATTTAAAAATGTTGTTAGATGCATTTTCTTTTTATTTTTCAAAAGTTTATAATTTTTTATAACAATAGATCTGAATTTTTTTGGAATAAAAATTAACCCCATATATTGGTATTTTGTTTCTGATACATCTTTTATTTTTTTTCCTATCTCTAAAATTTTATTCTTATAAACTTTTATATGTTCTGCGTCTTTAAGAGGGTCTTTATTTCGGATTTTCCAAATTTTAAGCCAATTTTTTTTTAAAGGAACATATAATCCGTTTTTTTTTCTTAAAATTTTTTTAAATGATTTATGGGAAAAAATTATATCAGAATAACAAAAAAACAAATCATCGTTATATTTTTTTAAAGCTAAGTAGAAAGAATATAACATATCGGTATTTAAAAACTTTCTATTATAAATATAATCAATTTCTTTAAAACTTAAGAGCTCTTTCTTGATTTTATTTTGTTGAAAGCCTGTAACCACAGTTATTTTTGCTTTTTTATCAGCTTTTTTAAGCTCTATTATAGCTCTAGATATTAAACTTTTTTTTTTTATTTTTAATAAACATTTTATTTTTCCAATTTTTCTGTAGATTCTACTACTTTTTCCTGCAGCTAAAATTATAAACCTCATGAAATTTTAAAATGTTTCAAAATAATCTTATTAACTAATTTTTGAGTTTTATTATGTCTTTCAGGGTGAAACATACAGCATAAAATTTTTTTCTTTTTGCATTCAGCTAATTCAATAGTTTTATCGTTACATTTAGCTAAAATATCAAAATTTTTTGGTAGCTTATAAATTCCATAATTATGAAAAGAATTAATATTCAATTTATAATTTTTAAAATTTAAATTGTGATATTTTCTCACATGCCCTTTGACTTTAAATAATTTACTTTTATACTTTTTAGCTATGAATTGAAAACCATAACAAACACCCAAAACTGGTAATTTTTTTTTTAATCCATAGTTTAATAAAAATCTATCGTTTTTTTCTCTAAGAATATTTTCTTTATTTTTAATTATGGAAGATAAATCATTTCCCCCAGCTAATATAATTCCAATAGGTTTTAAATGATCTAGATCCCTTTTCCTAAAAAGCTTATAATTGATTGGCATAAGCTTTATATTTTTTTTTGAAAAATAGTTTATCCAATTATTTTCTAAAATACAGTTTGAATTCCTATATTTATCTTTTTTTATTTTTGTTGATATTAATATTGTTCTCATCTTACAATTTTAAAATATTTTTGGTTAGCATTTATCTGTACAAAATTATTTTTATTAATTGCCTGAAAATTTTTAGTTCCAATACCAATTATTGCAGGTATCCCTAATTCAAGACATCTAATTGACATATGTGAATTTGCACCACCATATTCAGTTATTAAACCTTTGATATTATGTGAAAAAATAAAATCGTACCCAGGGTCTGCATTTTTGAGTAAAATAATTTTATTTTTCATACTTTTAAAATTTTTTATATTTTCATAATTTATTAATTCACCCGTGATATTTTTATTTGTTACATAATTAGATAAATTATTTTTTAATTCCTGTGAATATATATCGTTAGAAGAGTTTATAAATTCTGGAAATTCAATTAAGTTACTAATTTCTTGGAATGATTTATTTTTTCTAATTTCATACTTCAAAATATTTCTGATTTGATCAATATCTAAATTACTATAAAGCTCTAAAATTTTTTTTATAGATATATATTCAAGGTCATCCCTCTTAATATGAATTTTTTTCGATAAATTCATAAGACTATTAAAAATCTCATCAATTGATTTTGAAAATACCATTTTTGATAGCTCTCTTAATTCGATGGATCTTCTTGCAAATTTAAAAAAAGACTTACAATTAATATCTAATTTATGATTTTTAAATAATTTGTCGATATTTCTTATTTTTTCTTTATCTAGTATAAATTTTTTATAATTTTTTTTGGATGCATTGTTTTTTGTGGAAAAATAATTTTTAAAATTTTCTCTATAGTTTTTTGAAGATATATTATACATCGAAGGTCTAATATGGCCATATTTTCTCAAAAAGGCATTTCTTGATGATGAACTTTTTTTTATTATTGAGCTTTCGTCGCAAATTTTTTTTGCTATTGTTTGAATAGATTCATAGAAATTTTGATGGTCTTTTTCATCAATTATCCCTAACTCTAAAATTGTTCTAAGCAATTTTGTTGAAATAAAAGCACACCTAGCAATTCCAGCAAAAGGCAATGTTCCATATTTTTTACAATATTTTACGAAGAAATATATTTTTTGAATATCACTTATATTGTCATTATTTGTTTGAGATATCTTTTTTTCAAGAAAAGATATTTTACTTGTTTCATTTTCTAGTATTTTATTTTTATTAGAAATAATATTATTTAGCTGGTTTTTTAAGCATTTTAAGTAAATATTAGTTTCTTTTTTATTTAAGAATAATGCTATTTTATCTCTACTTTTGAAATCGTAACAAGTTTCCACAACATCAAATTCAATTTTATCCTGTAGTTTTGGATTTTTCTTTATTTTATTTAAATAATAATTAATAGCTTTTTTTTGAATTTTGTCTGGTAAGCTTGCTGGAACGAAAGAATTAAAATCTACTCTAAGATCAATATAAGGAGAACCACCAAAGTTAATCATTAATGGATTAGGTCTAACGTCTTTATAACCATAATCTTTTCTTTGTTTAGCCCAAACCTCATCAGTTATTAATTCAGAGTATAAACTATGAGCAAGAACAGACGGTCTTACACCAATCATTTCTGCAGGATTCCAATCACTCATATTGCTAAAACAATTTTTATTTCCTATTAAACTATGAATTGGTTTAGTGAATTTCTTAATTTTTTTTTGAATATTTTTTAATCCAATCCTTAAAATTTTGTCATTTTTTAAATTTGTTGACCTTTTTTTTAATGGACGACATTGAAGCAAATAAAAAAATTTTTTTTTTATACAAAATTCTATATCTAGCCTATCATTTTTTATCTTTTTTTCTAAAAAGTTAATTTTATTTAAATATTTTTCCCATAATCCATTTTTTAAATTATCTTTATAAATATAAAGAGTTCTCATCGTAGGATTGTTTTTTCCACTTGTTATTAAATTAGTTTTTCCAGATTTATCATAATTGATTACATAATATGGGGAGTTAGAAATAAAAGATCTAGTAAAAATTACACCGGCAATATCTGGATTAGATATGAATTCTTGAATTAAAATTTGATCTTTTAAATTTTTAAAATCTTTAATCATTACTTCAATGCTAGAAACAATTTTTTCTCTATTTTTTGCATTAATGTTTTCAAATGATTTATATTTTCCAGCATTACTTTCCTTTGATGTATCCTCATTTAATGCTGAGGAACGAATAATAATCTTTTTATTTTTAAAGCTTTTTTCTATTTTTAAAACTAATTTTTTAGAATTTTTTTGAAACTCTCTTTTAGTAAAAAAAATGGATTTTGGGATCTTAATACCAATCTGATTTTCGAACTTTTGAAGATATTTTAGTGTTTCTGCTTTTGAATATTTTTTCATTTCTATGAAGTTTTTACGATGGGCATTTAATAATTATTTTTTTTATTAATTTTTTTGATAATGCATTAACACTTTCTTTAAAATTATTGTTAATTGTAATATGAGGATATTTAGGAAATTCGGGCTTAATATTTATGCCCACTACTTCTTTGCCAGTAGAATAGAATTTTTTATCTTTTCTTCTAATTAATTTTTTTAGATCAGTTTTTAAATAAATTTCACAATAATTTTTAATATTCTTCTTATTCCAAAGCCTTGCTTTATTAAATAGACCAACTACTGCAAAAATAACATTAATATTTTGTTTAGTTAAAAATAGAGACAATTTACAATATTTCATAACCAAGGAAGATCTTTCTTTATAAGAGTATCCTTTAAAATTAAATATGTTTCTTATATCATCCCCACTAATGACAACTGTGGGACCATAGAGCTTTTCAACATTTCTCTTAATTTTTTTTGCTACGGTAGTTTTTCCTGAGCCGGATAGGCCAGTTATCCAAAATAAATAGCCATTTTTAAGCTTTTTTCTATTAACTTTTTTTTTCACCTAATTTTTTTCTTTACTGTTCAATTTTTGAACGATATCTTGTTTTTTTACATATTTATTATAAATAATCAAGAATTTTATTATGAATAAAAAATAAGGATACATCTAAATGCTTAATGAAAAACGTATATCAGTCATTATTCCCGTATTTAATCAAGAAAGATTTATAGGAAGATGTCTTAGGTCTATACTAAGCCAAAATCTTCATAAGTCCGAATATGATGTAATTGTAATTAATGATGGAAGCAAAGATAATACTTCAAAAATTTTAAAAGCTTTTGGCAATGAAATTATAGTTTTAGAAAATAAAAAAAATAAAGGACTTCCTTTTTCAATTAATAAAGGAATTCTAAAATCAAAATCAAGATTCATAGTTAGACTAGATTCAGATGACTATGTTAATAAAAATTTTTTACATATTTTGAAAATTTTTTTAGAGGAGAACAAAGATATTGATGCAGTAAGTTGTGATTACTTGTTAGTAGATGATAAAGAAAAAATTTTGTCTAGGAAAAATTGTATTAAAGAACCAATAGGATGTGGAATTATGTTTAGAACTGAACATTTAATTAAACTAGGTATGTATGATGAAAAATTTTTTAGTCACGAAGATAAAGACCTACGTATTAGATTTAATAAGAAATATAGTATTTCTAGAGTGCCATTACCTCTTTACAGATACAGACGACACGCAACTAGTATGACACGAAATAAAAAAAAGATGAAAAAACATATGAGTAAACTAAGGAAAAAACACAAGATTAAATAAATGACAGTTTTTAATTATTCAAAAATAAAAAAAAACAAACAATTTTATTTAATTGCCGAAATAGGAGTTAATCATGAGTGCTCAGTCCCAAGAGCAAAAAAATTAATTCTACTTGCGAAAAAAGCAGGAGCACATGCAGCTAAATTTCAAACATACAAAGCAAACAAAATAGCCTCGAAAGAGTCAAGGGCATATTGGGACACTTCTAAAGAAAAAACTAAATCACAATTAGAACTATTTTCAAAATTTGATAAATTTAATTATAAAGATTATAAAATATTATCAACTTTTTGTAAAAAACTTAAAATTGATTTTTTATCTACCCCTTTTGATTTGGGTGCCGTTGATATGATAAATCCTTTGGTCCCATTATTTAAGATTTCTTCATCTGATATAACCAATGTTCCACTGTTGAGAAAAATTTCGTCTAAAGGAAAACCAGTTTTACTATCAACTGGAGGCTCTAATGAACAAGAAATAAGATTTGCACTTAAAGTTCTTAATTCAAAGAAAAAATTAAAGATAGTATTAATGCACTGTATTCTTAATTATCCCACAAAAGATAGAGATGCCAACCTTCTAATGATTGAGCATCTAAAAAATAATTTTAGAGGTTATCCTATTGGTTATTCTGATCATACGCTGCCTAATAAAGATATGTCAAATATTACAACTGCCTATTTACTTGGAGCTAATGTTATAGAAAAACATTTTACAAATGATAAAAAGAAAAAAGGAAATGATCATTATCATTCTATGAATTCTGATGATCTAAAAATGATTATTGAAAAAATTAATCAAATTAATAAAGTTTTAGGAAAATCAAAAAATAAAAACTTTATAAAATCTGAAATAAAATCTAGAAAAAATGCTAGAAGAGGGATCTTTATATCAAAATCAATTCAAAAGGGTGAAAGATTGGATAAAAGTAATTTAATTACTTTACGACCAAATATTGGAATTTCAGCAGAAAATTGGGATAAAATTTTGAATAAAAAAGCAAAAAAAACTTTAAAAACAGGAACCAAACTTAAATGGAAAAACATAAGATAAATTTTTCAAAAATATTTGATCAACTATTTCCCTTAAATAGAAGCATCTTAGGCAGTGGGTACAAAAAATCATTGGAAATAATAAGTAATTTTATACCCTTTAATAAATTAAGATACAAAAGTGGAAAAAAAATATTCGACTGGGTTGTTCCTAAGGAATGGGAGATCAGAGAAGGATTTATAAAATATAATGGAAAAAAAATATTAGATTACAAAAAAAATAATTTACATGTTTTGTCATATTCAGATAGGGTAAATAAAATATTAGATTTAAACCAACTTAAAAAAAGAATATTCTCTTTACCAAAAAAACCTAAGTTTATTCCTTATGTTACAAGCTATTATAATAGAACTTGGGGTTTCTGCATGTCCTTTAACCAGAAAAAAAAATTAAATACAGGACGCTATCATTGCGTTGTAGACTCATATTTTAAACAGGGTGAACTTATAAATGGGTTTGCACAAATTAAAGGTAAATCTAAAAAAATTATTTTGATATCTACTTATTTATGTCATCCAAGTTTAGCTAATAATGAACTCAGCGGACCATTAACAATGATAGGTCTTTATAATAAGATTAAATTATGGAAGAACAAAAACTTTACTTATATTTTTTTAATTAATCCTGAAACAATAGGAAGCTTATGTTTTTTATATAGTCATGGAAAAAAACTAAAAAGATTACTGGACTCTGGTTTAGTGCTCACTTGCTTAGGAGGTCCAAAAAAAAAAATTATCTTATAAACTTTCTAAAAAAGGAAATTCAACATTAGATAAGTTATTCATTTATCTTAATCAAAATAAAAAAATCTTACTAAGGGAATTTGACCCATCGGAAGGAAGTGATGAAAGACAATATAATTCTCCAGGTTTTAATTTGCCTGTAGGAAATATTTCCAGAACTGTTTATGAAAAATATAATCAATATCATAATTCTGGAGATGATAAAAAATTCATGAATATTTCTATGATTGAAAAATCAGTAAATCAATTGAGTAAAATTTTAGAAATTAATGATTATTTGCTGCCAATAAAAAGAATAATGCCTTACGGAGAGCTTATGCTCAGCAAAAGAAATCTTTATCCCACAATTAATTTTCAAGGAAAAGATAAAGATATTAATAATTTTAATATTGTGGAAAAAAAAATATTACTTAATATCTTAAATTATGCAGATGGGAGTCTTAATATTCTAGAGATTTCAAAATTGAGAAAACTTAATTTTTATAAAGCCATAGAAGTTCTTAAAATTTGTTTAAAAAAGAAGTTAATTAAATTTTTATGATTACAATTATCACTGGAGATCATCCTAGACATCAATTTTTAGTAAAATCTATAGCTGAAAATAATATTATAGATACTTGGATAATACAAAAAAGAGAAAATTTTCAAACAAATAGCTATACAGAAAATAATTCTTTATCAAAACTAGAAAAAATACATTTTGATAAAAGAGATAAAGCTGAACATGATTTTTTTAGCAGTTATAAAAAAATTAATCAGAAAAATATTAAAAAAATAATAAAGATTCAAAAAGAAGATATAGAAAATGGAAATTTAGCAAAAAAACTTAAAAAATTCGAAAATATAAATTTAATTACTTATGGATGCCAAAAATTAGGCGATGAAATTTTAAATTTATTTAAACTAAATAGATTAAATATACATGGAGGACTATCTCCTTGGTACAGAGGTAGTGCCACTCACTTCTGGCCGTCATATCTTTTAGAACCAGAGTTTACTGGAATGACTTTTCATCATCTTACACAAAATATTGATGGAGGTGATATAGTTCATCAAACTGTAGTAAATTTAAATGCCAAGGATAACCTCCATGAAAACGCTTGTAGATGTGTTAAGGATTTTATTATTGAATTAAATTTATTTGTAGAAAAAAAAGTTTTTGATGAAAAAATTATTGGAGTTAAACAAAAAACAACAGGACGAATTTGGACTTCCAAAATGTGGCACCCAGCTCTTCTTGAAGTTATCTATAATAAATTTGAGGACAAAATTAACAAATTTTGTTTAGAAAATAAAAAATTAAGAAAACCAAAAATACTGAGTAACTTAAGCAGATGATATCTTTTGTAATACCAAGTCATAATTATGGTTATCTGATAACTAATTGTATTTTAAGTATACTGAAAAATGAAAAAAAACTCGTTAAAGAAATTATTATTATAAACGACTCAAGCAATGATAATACTGACCAAATTATAAAAAAATTAAAAAAAAGATACAAAAAAATTAAATACTTTAAAAAGGGATTTAAAAACTTGTCTAAAACGATGAACTTTGGAATATCTAAAACTACTGGAAAAATTATATGCAAAGTTGATGCGGATGACTCAATTAACCCATCATTTGCTAAAAAAACTTATGATTTTTTTTTAAAATCTAAAAGTGATTTTGTTTATTCAAATGTAATCATTAACGATAAAATTAAAAAAAAAAAATACATAAAAAAACAAATATCTAATACTTTTATTAAGAATTTATTTTATCCATTAGGAAGTGGTTGTTTGTTTAAAAAAAAAGTATGGGAAAAAGTTGGAGGCTATAATGAAAAAAATTTTTATCAAGATGATTATGATTTTTGGTTAAAAATAAAAAAAACTAAGGGAATTAAAATTAACCATTTTGATAGAGCATTATATATTTATAATAAACATGAAAATAATATGTCAAAAAATATTTTAAAAAAAAATTTAACTAAAATTAAAATTCTTCTTCAAAATACTTTTAATTAAATGATACTAATAACAGGCAGCTCAGGATTTATTGGAACTAATATAGTAAGATATTTTTTAAACAGAAAAGTTAAATTTTATGGAGTAGATCTTAAAAAAAACAGGTACCTGAAATTTAAAAATTTTTCAAAATTAGACTTATCTAATGAAAAAAAAGTTGCAAAATTATTTAGTAAGATAAAACCAAAACTAGTAATTCATTTAGCAGCTATATCAGGAGTAAATACTTGTAACGAAAATATAAATGGAGCATATAAAAACAATATTCAAGCAACATTTAATATTTTGTTAAATTCTTCTAGGTTCAGTTGTAAAAAAGTTTTAATAGCTTCTTCTCAAGCGGCTGAGAATTTTTATAACAATCCAAGTTTTTATGCTCTAACTAAGAAAACAAATGAAGATATGTCAAAATCATTTAAAAGAAATTTTAAACTAAATGTATCTATTCTAAGATTTTCAAATGTTTATGGACCTTACTCCCTTCATAAGTCGAGCGCCATCCATGAAATGATAAAATGTTTAAAAAAAGATAAACTTTTTAAGATTCATGGAAATGGTAAACAATTAAGAGATTTTATTTTTATTGATCAATTAATTAAGAAAGTTTTAAAAATTTCTAAACGAAGAAATTTAAACAATTTATATAATATAAAAACAAATAAAAAAAATAGTATTAATTATATTATAAAAAAATTAAATAGTTTTTCTAAAAAAAAATTAAAAATAAAAAAGATTAAAGCTCCTTCAGGATATGATGTAAGTTTTTTTAGTAGATTTAAAGAAAAAGAAAATTCAAATTTAAATTTAAATTTGAAAAGAACATTTAATTGGTATAACTCTTGAACAAAATGAAAATATTAATTTTAGGTGGAGACGGGTATCTTGGTTGGCCTACAGCATTATTTTTTTCAAAAAAAAAACATGATGTAATCGTAGTAGATAATTTTATTAAGAAAAAGATGGAGCTAGAATTTGGATACAAACCACTAATTCCTCAACTAAGTTTGCAAGAAAGAGTTAAAAAATGGAATTTAAATCAAAGTAATCCAATTAAGGTAGTTATAGGAGACTTGCTTAACCATAGATTTATTAGGGATATTTTAAGTGAGTATAAACCTGATGCAATAGTACATTATGCTGAACAACCTTCTGCTCCATACTCGATGTCAAATAGAGAAAGAGCAGTATTTACTCAACAAAATAACGTCATAGGAAATTTGAATTTATTATTTGCGATTAAAAAAAATTGTCCATCTGCACATTTAATTAAATTAGGGACTTTGGGAGAGTATGGCACTCCCAACATAGATATAGAAGAGGGCTGGATAGATATCGAACATAAAGGAAGAAAAGATAGAATGCTCTATCCAAAAAAACCAGGAAGCTTCTATCACCTATCAAAAGTTCACGATAGTGCCAACATAGAGTTTGTTTGCAGAAACTGGGGTTTAAAATGCACAGACCTGAATCAAGGAGTAGTTTATGGAAACTATACAGAAGAAATATTAATGGACTTTGAAAATTTAAGTACATCTTTTCATTATGATGAAGTTTTTGGAACAATAATAAATAGATTTTTAACACAAGTAATTACGGATTATCCTTTAACAATTTATGGGAAAGGAACTCAAAGAAGAGGTTTTATTAATTTAATTGATACAGTTAACTGTATCAATATTGCAGCAAATAATCCTCCAAAGTCTGGAGATTTTAGAGTCTTTAATCAATTTACGGATTTTAAATCTGTAAATGAACTCGCCTCAATGGTAATTAAAGCTTCTAAAAAAATTGGATATAAAGCTTCTTCTAAAAGCATTTCAAATCCTAGAAAAGAAATGGAAGAACACTATTATAATCCTAAAAACACATCCTTAATTTCTCTAGGTCTTAAACCAATTAATTTTAATGAAGAGATTATTAATAAAAATATTAAATTAATTGACAAGTATAAAACAGAAGTTAACAAAGACTATTTTTCACCGTCAATTAAATGGGAAAAATAATATTTTAAAATGTTAAAATTAAAAAAACCTTATTTGATTGCAGAAATTGGTAGTAGCCATATGGGTAATCTTAAACTAGCTTATAAGTCTATTTTCGAAGCAAAAAAAGGAGGAGCAGATTGTGTTAAATTTCAGATTTATGATGAAAAAACTATTGTTCATCCAAACTTAAAAACTCTTAGCTATATTAAATATAATAAATTTAAATATCAGGCTCAGAGATTTGCTAAAATGAAAATTTCATTTTCTAACTTAAAGAAACTTCATCTTTATGCAAAAAAAATAAAAATAGACTTTTGTGTAACACCATTTGATCCTAATTTGGTTAAACGTTTATCTAAATACGTTAAGTTTTTTAAGGTTGCTTCAGGAGATCTTAATTATTATCAACTTCTTAAAGAAATTAAAAAAACAAAAAAAATGGCATTCGTATCAACAGGTATTTCAAAATATAAAGATATTGAAAACTCCTTAAAATTTTTGAACAGAAAAAAGGTTATTATTTTTCATTGTGTATCATCTTACCCAACAAAATTAGAAGACATAAATTTATCAAATATTAGAGAATTAAAAAAAAGATTTAAAATTGAAACAGGTTTTTCAGACCATACGCAAGGTATAGAAGCGACTATTGCGTCAGTCTTTTTTGGTGTAAAAATAATCGAGAAACACTTTGTTCCATCTATAGGATCTAGTAAGTCAGCAGATTATCCTTTATCAATTAATTTTAAACAAATGCAAGTCTTAAGAAAAAAAATTGACCAAGCATTTTTAATGATTGGTAATAAAAAAGATAAAATTTTGAATTGTGAAAAGTACGGAGAAAAAAATCTAAAGAGAAGTATTTATTCATCTCAAAAAATTAAAAAGGGTAGTAAATTTAACAAGCTTAATGTAATTTGTTTAAGACCATTCAATAATAAAGGCGAAAAAATAGAAAATTTTTACAGTGTCCTTAAAAAAAGAGCAAAAAAAGATATTGGAATTAACAAACTAATTAAAAGAACTGATCTAAAATGAAAAAAAACTGTTATTTGTGCAAAAAGAATACATTTCACAAAATAGTAAACAAAGAAATAAGAGGTAAACAGAAATGTGATGTTTATCGATGCCAAGTATGTAAATTAGAATTTTTAAATAAAAAATTTGTCAAAAAGTTTTTAACTCATTCTTTTTATAGAAAAGAATATGTAAAATTATACGATAAAAAATTTTTTTCTAATAAGAATAATCATTATAACAAAATTTTTTCAAAAATTAAAAAATATACTAAAAATAAAAGAGTTTTAGAAATTGGAGCTGGGGGAGGTTATTTATATCACTATTTAAAAACTAATGTAAAAAAATATGAAGCAGTTGAATTGAGTGGAGTTCAAAGAAAATACTTATCAAAAAAATTTAATATTAAAACATATAAAGAAATTGACGATGCTCCAAAAAATTCATTTGACGTAGTAATTATTATTTCAGTTTTAGAACATGTCACTGATCCAATTAACTTCTTAAAAAATTTAAAAGTTCTTTTAAAGAAGAGAGGAAGAATAATTATAGAATGTCCAAGCATCAATGATCCTTTAGTACAATTATATGGAAATCAAAGTTATAAAAATTTTTATTATAGACCAGTACATATTAACTATTTTAATAAAACTCATTTAAAAAAGATTGTTAAATTTAGTAATCTGAAATTAATAAAGACATTTAGTGTTCTTGTTTATAGTATAACTAATCATTTGGGCTGGCATTTTAATAACAAAGGCTCAAGTGACTCAGAAGGAGCAACTAATATAAAGTTTAAACATTTAAAAAAACAAAATTTACTACAAAAAATTTTCTCCAAAATTAATGATGTTTATTTTCATGAATTAAGTAAGCAAGATTATGCAGATATGGAGATCGTAATCTGTGAGAAAAAATAATTTTTTTTTTATAGTTGAAACAAGAATTACCTCTAAAAGGTTGCCTGGTAAAGTTTTAAAAAAAATATTTAAGAACTATCTTGCTTTAGATTACGTTATCAAAAATATTTTACGAGCAGGAATTAAAAAAGACAAGATAATTATTGCAACTCCAAACAACAATAAAAATAGAAGTATTTGGAATTTTGTTAAAAAAAAATACAAAATTAAAATTTTTAAAGGACCAGAAGAAAATGTTTTCAAGAGAGTTTTTGAATGTTGTAAAAAGTATCAAATTAAGTATTTTGCAAGGATTACCTCAGATAATATTATGTTAGATCCAATATTTATTAAAGCTGCTATTCAGCAATTTATAACTGCCAAAGCTGATTACATTTCTTCCAATACAATAGAGCATTCTCCAAATTGGAAAGGTCGCTCCGAGTATAATGAAGGAACTTCTATCGAAATATTAAATTCTAATTTATTAGAAAAAATTAAGAACTCTATTAGTAAAAAAAATTATGAATATCCAACTTGGTTAATCTTTTCAAAACCTAAACGATTTAATTTACAAAAGATGAAATTAATTAAAAGATATCGAGGATACAAAATTAAGAAATTTAGAACTACATTGGATACTTTTGAGGACTTAGAATTTCTCAGAACTGTAAGTAAAAAACTTAATTTACTTCCAGGAAATAACAACTTTTTAAGATTGATTAAAAAAAGTAAAATTGTTCATCCGTTTCTGAAGATCAATAAGAAAGTAGAAAAAAAACTCGCCTATAAAGTGATTAAAAGAAGATAAATAAATTAGCTTTACTTGTTCAATGTTTGAACATATAATGTTCAAATAATGAACAAAAAAAAATTTAGCCAAGATCACTTAAATGTAATGAGAAAAATTCAAAAAGAACCAAATAAATCTCAAAGAGATTTAGCTGGCGAGTTAAATTTTAGTCTTGGAAAACTTAATTATTGTTTAAAAGAATTAAAAAACAAAGGTCTTATAAAAATAAAAAACTTCAAAAAAAATCCTAAAAAAATTAACTACATCTATATTTTGACTCCCAAAGGAATGATCGAGAAAACTAATTTAACAATAAATTTTATGAAAAGAAAAATGAAAGAGTATGAAGAACTTAAGAGCGAACTTGATAAAAAATAATGTGGGTTATAGCAAAATACGAAAAAAAAAAATTAAATTTTTTTATTAATAATTTAAAAAAAAACTTAGGTGAGGATTTTGTAATCTATAGTCCTTTCATGGAAGTAAAATCATTTGTTAAAAATCAAGTTATAAAAAAAAAGATTAATATTCTTGAAGATTACATTTTTTGTTATAGCAAAAAATTTAGTAAAAAAAATACTTTTAACCAACTTAGATATCTTAAAGGTTTAAAATATTTTTTAGAGGGATTTTTTGAGTCACAAAATGAAATTTCAGAATTTATAAAAAAGTGCAAAGACTCAGAAAATATCAATGGAGCAATATCTTCAAATTTTTTTGAATTAATATTAAATAGAAAATATAAATTTAATAGTGGACCATTTCTTAATGCAGTATTTAAATTAGTTGAAATACGTAAAAGAAAATTAAAAGTATTGATTGGAAATAAAGTTACAACGATTAATAAAGATATTTTAGTTAGACCAGTTTAAAAAAATGAAAAAAATGAAAATGTGTATTTTTCAGAGTGCGGAGCTTTGCCTAGATTAAAATGAATAACAATATTTTAAAAAAATTATTCGATAGTTTAAAAATTATCTTAAACAAACAACAAAAAAGATCAGCATTAAATCTTTTTTTTATAATGGTTATAGGAATGATTTTAGAAATTTTACTGTTAAATAATCTTTTTATTTTATTAAATTATTTATCAAATACGAATTTAGAAGTTCCAGAAATAATTAAATATATTTCAGATACAACAAACTCACAAAATATTTCTCTATTAGTTTTACTACTTTTTATACTTACTTTTTTTGTAAAGACTGTTTCCACAATTATCGTCAAATGGAAAGAGGGAGAATTTGTCTTTTCTTTAAAAGCAAAAATATCTGAACGTTTATTTATTGGATATTTAAATCTACCGATGATATTTCATCAAAGAACTAACACTGCTCGCACTCTTAAAAATATAACTACAGAAGTAGATCAATTCTCATATTTAGTAAATGGAATATCTACATTAGCTCTTGAACTTTTGGTTTTAGCCGGTATTTCATTTTACCTTATATTAATAGATCCAATTATATCTATTTCATGCATAATATCTTTTGTAGCCTTTGGTTATTTCTTCAACATGTTTAATAAAGGAAAAATAAAAACTATGAGTGAAAATCGATTGGTTCATCAAGATGGAAAAATTAAATCAATTATGGAGGGCTTAATTGGCATGAGAGAATTAAAAATTTGGTCAAAAGAAAACTCATTTCTAAAAATGTTCAGTGTACATAATAATGAAATAGCAAATATTTCAACTTCCACGACCTTAAGAAATAATATGTCTAAGCCTGCTTTTGAGATTTTTATGCTTATATTATTAAGTATTTTCTTAATTTATTTTCTTTCAAATGATTTACTAAATGCTTCAGTAATACCAATGTTTGGATTATATCTAGCAGCTGCATATAGATTAGTTCCATCTATAGCAAAAATTGTCCAAAGCATTCAAAATATACAGTTTAATCTTAGGTGTGCAGAAAATCTTACAGAAGAAATTGAAAAATTTCCAAGCTCAGAAGTTACAGAGAAGAATTCTAAAATTAAGATTAATTTTTTTAATGAAATTAAAGTAGAAAATTTAACTTTTTGTTACGATTTAAATAAATCATCCAAACAGAATGCTAACGTATTGGAGAACATTAATTTTGAGGTTAAAAAGGGAGAATGTGTAGGAATTGAGGGAGAAAGTGGCTCTGGAAAAAGTACTTTGATAGACCTTTTAATAGGTTTGCAATCTCCAACTAAAGGAAAAATTTCTGTAGATGGCATAAATATCAATGACTCGATTAAAAATTGGCAAAAATTAGTAGGATGTGTTCCCCAAGAAGTCTTTATTATAGATGACACTTTAAAAAAAAATATTGCTTTTGGTTTGTCCGATAAAAATATTTCAGAAGAACAGGTAAAAAAATGTTTAGAATTTTCTAATTTAAAAGAATTTTCTGACACTCTAGAAAATAAGTTAGAAACAGTTATAGGTGAGAGAGGCGCAAGACTTTCAGGAGGTCAGAAACAAAGAATTGGTATAGCTAGAGCTATTTACCATAATCCAGAAATCTTAATATTTGATGAGTCTACAAGTTCACTTGATTTAGAAACAGAAAAAAAAATATTGAAAGAAATTTATAGTTTTAAAAAAAAGAAAACTATTTTTATTATTTCTCATAAAAATAAAACATTGGAAAATTGCGATTATATTTTAAAAATTAAAGGCAAAAAGTTAGAAAAGATATAATTATATTTAATTTGTAAAACATAAATTTAATGAATTTCAGAAGTTTATACAAAATAATTTATATTTTTTTTAATACAAAAATAACTTTTAAATCCCCAAAAAAATCTGATTTAGTTGTTTTTGATGTGAAATCATTAAATGATGCTAAATATTTTTTTGATAGATATGATTTTTTTTTATTAGAGACTAGAACTAGTATATTAAAAAAAATTTATTTTTCTCCAAAAGTTATATTTCATATGATTAAGAATTTTTATCTTGGTAATATTTTTACTGTTTATTTAATATCTCTTATAGACATCATTAATCCTAAAGTAGTTTTAACAAAAATTGATAATGCTATTAAATTTTCAGAAATTGCCAAGCTTCGTTGGAAAAACTATAAATTTATAGCTATACAGGCAGCCGCAAGATATGATTATCTTTACCAAGATTATTTTTTTAAAAGCAAAAAAACATCTACAAACTTTAATGAGAAAATTTTTATTCCACATTTTTTTTGCTTTGGAGATTATGAGAAAGAAAAATTCAAAGAATTAAATCTAGATATAAAAAATTTTTATCCTATAGGTGATTTACAATTTTCAGATTATTTAGAATATAAGAAAAATAATATTAAGATTAACAAAAAAAGTGATATTTGTTTCATTTCTGACTATGTACATAAAATCTTTAATCATGCTTACTTAGGATATGACAGTACGACTTTTAAAAAATTTAATGATAAAAATGATATTAGAAACATAAACATAAAGCTAGGTCCTTTAAAACTTTTAAAATATGTTTTGAAATATGCTAAAGATAAAAATTTAAAATTAGAAATTCCTTTAAAAAGAGATCCAATCCTTAATCCAGATCTATCAAAAATTGAAATTGATTTTTTTAAAGAAAATTTATCAACTAAAGAATTCCAATATTTTAAAGAATGCGTAATAGTTAAGAATAGAGCTAAATATACAAGTTTAGAGTCCGTATTTAATAGTAAGGTAGTTGTAGGTTGGGCTTCAACCTTACTCAGAAACAAGATTGGTATAGGAGGGAAAGCTTTATCATGTAATTTCATAAAAGATAAACTTTATGATTTTCCTATAAAAGGTATTTGTCACTTAGAAGACTGCTCCTATCAAGAATTTGACAGCAGAATGAATGAGATTATAAAAATTTCAGAAAAGGAATTTCAAAAAAAAATTGATAAGGAAACCGGTTATGTAATGAAATTCAATGAACATATTTCTACTTCAGACGTTTTAGCAAAGAAAATATCAGAATTTGGAGTACATAAAAAAGCATGAAAGAAGCTTATCTAATTTGTAGTTTTAAAAATATTAATTTTCTTATTAATTCTCAAAACTTAAATTTGAAGAAATCTAATAAGCTAATTATTACGGATAAATTAGCAATTTATATTTTTTTAAAAAAGGAGGGATTTAAAAATATTCAATGCCTTGATCACAAATTTAAAGGCTCAATTAAAAAAAATCTTTTTATTAAAAATTATAGATATTTCGATCAAAAACTAATGTCCATCGGAATTAAGAATAAGATTAAAATAGATAATGTAAGGATTAATAGTATTTACAATACTTTTTGCTTTGATTTACCTAGGTTATATGCAGGTGTTAAATTCATACTAAGCTCTTTAGACCAAGTTATAAAAATTCATAGAATTAAAAGGATTAATTATTTAGACGATTTAGAACATGATTTTTTAAGTAAAACTTTTTATAGAAAGGTATTTCAATTTCATCTTAAAAAAAAAAAAGTATTTTTCAGCACATTTAGTAATACAGAAAATAATTTTAATTTTCTGTTTATGTTTAAAAAGATCTTTTTACAATTTTTTTTCATCTTAAATGAGATTAATGTTTCTATAATTATAGTAAAATTCAAAAAAATGTTTTCAGATATTTACTTTTCAAGTATTAAATCAAACGTAATAATCGAACCAGCATTAGATTTAAATTATTCAAATTATAATATAAAAAAAACGAAGTTTGTAGATACAAATGAAAAGTTTTTAATTCTTTTTGAAAATATTTGTTTAAAAAATTTAAATTTTGAAAATATAAATTTTAAAGATTTAGAAAGTATTTTTATTTCCTACATCTTAGAAATAAATAAATTTTTTGAAAAATATTCAAAAGAGTCTTTAGGATATTTGGAAAAAAAAATTGTTTTTAAAAAGTTAAAAAATATATATTGGGGTCAATCTCCTAGTTTTCTTATAAGAAACTTACTTATATTATTAAAAAAAAAATATAAGATTTTTGGAGTTCAACATGGAGGATCTTATTTTGTAACCGAAAAAGACCTGATGCATAAACATTCAGATTATTTTTTTTGTGACACTTTTCTTTCCTACGGTATAAGTAAACTTTTTGATAAAAAGAAATATTTAACTAAAACAAAACTTTTACATACCGGAAGTTTTAAAGAGCCTTACATAAGCGAAGTTACAAAAATAAAAAATCTTATAAAAAGCAATATTATGTATTTACCTATAAGTTTAAATAATTTTTTTAAACCAAATTTTCAATCATCTCAAACAGAAAGATTTAATGATCAAATAGAGATTTGTGAAATTTTAAATAAAAAAAATTCTTATAGAACTTTTGTAAAAGTATTGCCAATGTCGTTTTATAAAAAAACTTTGATAAATTTATATAATATTGAAACAAATCCAATTTATATTTACTTAGAAAAATTTAAAAATCTAGTTGTGAGTCATAATACCCTTCGAACAGCAGTAAAGAAAATAAGGCCAGGAATTTTAATATGTGATTTTTTCAGCACACCAATTTATGAATTAGCAAATTCAGATATAGAGATAATTTTAATATTAGATAAGAACAATATGCCTAAAAAAGATATCTTAAAAGTAATGAAACAGAGGTTTTATATTATTAAATCACCTAAAGAAATTAATTTAACCTTAAAAAAAATTAAACAAAAGAAAAACAAAAAAAGTAATGATTTTCATGATCTATATTATAAAAGTAAATTAAACTACAGAATTAATTAAATACTATGATTAAAGAAAAAAGAACAGCAATGATTTTATGCGGAGGTAAAGGAACTAGGCTAGGAGCGCTTGGAAATAGAATACCTAAAACTCTTGTTAAAATTCATAAAAAAGAAATTTTATGGTTTATGATAAATTTTTTAAAAAAGAATAATTTTGATCATATTATTTTACCTTTAGGATACAGGGGAAATCAAATTAGAAATTTTATAAATAAAAATAAAAATTTTGATTTATCTATTGATCAAGTAAATACAGGTGAAAACACTAAAATTGGTTTGAGAATACTTAAGGTATTAAAAAGAATATCTTCATCAGACGTATTGATAATAAATGGAGACTCAATCTTAAATTTTGATCTAAATAAAATTTTTATTAAGCATGTTCGTAATAAATATGATGTAACTTTTTTAAGTAACGAAAATCAATATCAATTTGGTACAGTTTGTTTGCAAGGAAGTAAAATTGTTGATTTTAAAAGAAATATTATTTTTGACTCGGTAAATGTAAGAAAAAAAAAAAAATTATATAGCGTATAATTATGCAGGGATAATCATTATAAAAACAAAAAAACTATTAAAACATTCAAAAATTTTTAAAAAAAGTGATAATTTTGAAAAAGATTTTTACCCAATTTTAATAAAAAGGTATAAATCGAACTTGGTTAAAATAGATGGTTTTTTTCATTCAGTAGATAATATGAAAGATATTTATATTGCAAATCATAAATTTTCTAAAAATATTTTTAAGAATATTTCTACTATTAAAAAAAAATATATTAAAAATTTTTAAGAGACTTAAAATATTAAATAAAAAATTTAAATGATAAAAGGAGTTAAAATTACAAAACTTAAGATCATTCAAGATGATAGAGGAAAAGTTATGCATATGCTTAGAAAAGATAGCGAAGTATTTAAAAATTTTGGTGAGATTTATTTTTCAACTATTTATTTTGATAAAATTAAAGCTTGGCATTTACATAAAGAGTCTACTTTAAATTATACTTGTGTTAAAGGAAAAGTAAGACTAGTTCTATTTGATGATAGATCTGATAGTTTATCTAAAGGTTCAATACAAGAAATAATATTATCACCAAATGATTATAATTTAGTTACTATCCCAAATAATATTTGGAATGGTTTTAAAGGTTTAGACAAAGACGAGTCAATTATAGCAAATTGTCTTGATATGCCTCACAATGAAAATGAAATGGTTAGAATAGATCCATTCGATAAAACCATAAAATATAATTGGAAATAAAGTGAAAGTAGTCTTGTTAGTTGCTGGTGGTAGAGCGGGTTCAGATTTCTTTCATAGCTTAATTGATGATCACCAAGAAATTTTACAACTACCTGGATATTTAAAAATAGATGATAATTTATCAAATATTTTAAGTAAAAAATTTCCAAATGATATTTCGAAAGAGTTTATAAAATCCTACCCAGTTTTTTTTGACTCTCGGATAAACAAAGAAGAGAGATGGGATAAACTAGGAATTAAAAAAAATAAATTTTTTAAAGTTGATAAAAAGAAATTTTGTGAAAAGTTTAAAATTTTATCAAAGAACAAAACCATAAATAAATTTACAAATCTAAAAAACTTGCATTTAGCATATGCATTAGCTCGAAACAAAGACGTATCCAAAAAAAAAATATTTTTTGTTCATACTCATTTACTTCAATGGACCAAGCTTTTTCTGAAAATTTGTAAACTAAAAAACTTTGAAATAATTTACACTACCAGACATCCTTTAGCTTCCTTAAGTTCTGCTTTTAAAGCTTGGATTAATTATGATAAAGGAAGTAGTTTTTTTCCAAAGGACTTACACAATGAGATTGGAAGAATAATAAACGATTCTTTTGAATTAAATAAAATTGGCAAGGTTAGTATTATTAAACTTGAAAAAGTACATCTTGAAAATAAAAAAACTATGAAAAATTTTTGTAAAAAATTTAAAATTAAATATGAAAAATCTTTAACTCAATCTACCAAAAACGGCTTAATATGGTGGGGAGATATTTTTTCAAGAAGATATTTATCAGGGATCAATAAAAATTTAAAGATCAAGATTAATGAAAAGTATTTTTTTAAAAGAGATTTAATTTTTTTTCAAAATTTATCATCAGATTTAATAAAGAATTATCATTATAAGTTTCTATATCCAAAAAAAAATATTTTATTTAACTTAGCTCCGATGAAATGTGAGTTGATTGTTTGGCGAAATACAATAAAAAATCTTTTTTATAAAGGGTTTAGATGGAAACATCTACTGTCAATTCCTTTTTTTTATATTTTACGAATATTATTATTTAATAATATATTAATAAGAAATAGAAAAAATTTTGTCACAAAATCAATAATTTAAAAGAATGATGAAAGTTGTAATTTTATGTGGTGGATTGGGTTCAAGATTAGCTGAAGAAACTAAGCTAATACCAAAACCTATGGTGAAAATTGGAAAAAAACCAATAATTGATCATGTTATAAATATATATAAACACCACGGGTTTAAAAAATTTATTTTAGCAACTGGATATAAAAGTAAGATTATTGAAAAACATTACGCTAATAAAAAAAATATAAGCTGCGTCTATACCGGTAAAAAAACTCTTACTGGAGGTCGATTATTAAGGTTAAAGAGATTTTTTGGTAAGAATGAGGATTTTTTATTAACATATTCAGATGGACTTACAAATCATAATTTAAATAAAGTAGTAAAGTTTCATAAATCTCATAAAAAAATTGCAACTCTCACCTCTGTTAAACCTCCAACAAGATTTGGAGAGTTAAAAATGAATGGTAATAGAGTAAAATCTTTTAAAGAAAAACCTCAATTACAAAATGATTGGATTAATGGAGGCTTCTTTGTTTTTAATGCGAAAATATTTGATTACATTTCTGGTGACGATGTAATGTTAGAAAGAGAACCATTGCAAATACTCACTAGAACTAAAAACTTAATGGCATATAAACATTACGGTTTCTGGCAATGCATGGATACCATGAGAGATAAAGAATTACTTCTTAGATTGATGAGAGAAAAAAAGGCACCATGGCTAAAGCTAAAAAAAAAATAAAAATACTTATTATAGGAGGTACTGGCTTTCTCGGATACCATCTTGCCGAGAGATGTTTAGAAAAAAAATGGGATATAACTATTTTTTCTTTAAATAAACCTAAAAAAAAACGATTCCTTAAAAAGATCAAATATATAAGAGGAGATATTTCAAAAATAAAAAGTTTAAAGAAAATTGATAAGTTCTATAATTATATTGTAAATTTCGGCGGTTATGTAAATCATATAAATAAAAAGGAAGTATATCGGTCACATGTTTTGGGCTGTAAAAATTTAACTAAAATATTTTTAAATAAAAATATTAAATTATTTTTACAGATCAGTAGTGGAGAGGAGTATGGAAAACTAAAGTCTCCTCATGATGAAAATGATTTTTGTAAACCTAAATCGATTTATGGAAAAGCAAAAAATTTAGCTACTAAGCATTTACTACAAAAATACAAAAGAAATAATTTTCCATGCGCTATACTACGTCTGTATCAAGTTTTTGGTAAAAAACAGGACCTAAATAGAATTATTCCTTTTGTCATTGAATCTTGTCTTTTTAATAAGAAATTTCCTTGTTCTAGCGGAAAACAATTTAAAGATTTTATAAATGTAGAACAAGTAATTGCAGCAATTTTAAAAACTTTAAAAAATAAAAATGTAAAAGGTGAAATAATTAACATTGGTTCAGGAAAACCTATACAAATTAAAAAGCTAATCAAAATGATTAATAATAATATAGGAAAAGGTGAACCAAATTTTGGGGCAATTAAGTCAAGAAATGAAGAAAATTTGAAATATTTTCCAAGATTAAGAAAAGCAAATAGATTGATAAATTGGAAACCAAAAAATTTTTTTTTAAAGCAACTTTTAAATCAAATAAATTATCAAAAAAAAGATATAAAACTCAATGAATAAAAAGAAAAAGATAAATGAAATATTACAATTTCAAGAAAAAGAATTAATAGTTCTAAGTTGTTTTGGACATGTTGCAATTGACTACGTAAGTAATTTATTTGATAACAATAAACAAATTATAAAAATACCACCATTATCTTTTTTTAGAAAATTAATGGTTTTAAAAAGAAGAAAAAAGATTTTTATTGATCAGTATAAAAGTAAAAAAATTTTATCTATGTTTATTAGAAAAAACTTTTTGAAGAAAAGTCCCATGAAAAGTTATAATTTTTTCAAAAATAGTGCTCAAAAAAAAAAATTTGATAAATATTTTATTGACTTTTTAAATACAACTCAAGAAAAGAAATTTGAAAAAAAAATATTTTTAGCAATTAATTACAGCATAGCTAAGATTCATCATATAAATATTTTAAGCAAAAAATATATTTTTACCCAAGAAGATAGACCTAACTATTGTCATTTTTACTCAAAATTTTTCAATGTTAAATATCTTTTTGTAGTCAGAGATCCAAGAGCTACTTTTTCTGGATCATTCAAAAGTCAAAAACTTCATAAAATTGGCAAGACTTATGGATTCGATAGGGTTTTAGGCAATTATTTAACAGCTGCCGAATTTATTGAAAAATTTTCGAGTAAAAAACTTTACCTTCTTAAAAATGAAAGTTTTCAGGGGAAAAAAAATCTTAGAAAACAAATGAAAAAAATATGTAAATGGTTAAATATAAGTTTTTCCAAATCTTTACTTCAGCCAACTTATTTTGGAAAAATATGGTACGGAGATAGTGCTTACCTTGGAAAAAGAGAGCAAAAAAAACCTCTACCAAAGAATTATTATGAATTGAAGAATATTAGAAAAAGATGGAAAAGTAATTTAACTTCAAATCAAATACTTGATATTGAAATGTTGCTATTTAGATTAATGAAAAGATACGGATATGTTCTTGAGAATAAAGTTAGTTTAAAAAATTTAATTAAAGCTTATTACAGAGCGCTTTTTTTATATAAGGATGATTATAGTTTTTTGAAGAATATTTATTATACTTTTAAAAATGTAATCCGAAGAAGCATGATACTCACAAATGCACTTTATGCTTCAAAATTTGTAGATTTAGATTAAATATAATTTTTTACTAATGAAATCAGAAAAACCTAAAGTAAGCGTTATAGTAAATTGTCATAACGGTGAAAAATATCTTAAAGAATGTATAAAAAGTATAATAAATCAAACCTATAAAAATTTAGAAATAATTTTTTATGACAATTTTTCTAATGATAAAAGTGTTTTAATCGTAAGAAAATTTAAAGATAAAAGAATAAAAATTTTTAGATCAAAATCATTTTTATCCTTATATGATGCAAGAAATAAAGCTATAAATTTTAGTACAGGAAAATATATTGCTTTTCTAGATACAGATGATTGGTGGCTTAAAAACAAAATTAAAGAACAAATCAATTTTTTAAAAAAAAATGATGAATTTAAAATTATCTGCACAAATATTTTTCTTTACAATGATGGTAATAAGAAAAAAAAGAAATGGCATTTAAACTTACCAAGCGGAAAAATAACTCAGAAACTTTTAGATAACTACTCTATTGGAATTTCCTCAATACTAATTGATAAATCAATTTTTAAAAATAATATGTTTAATAGAATTTACAATATAATAGGAGACTATGACCTTTTTATCAAATTAAGTATTTCTTACAAAATAGCTAGTTTAAATACTCCTTTAACCTTTTATAGAATACACGATTCAAATTTTTCAAATAAAAAATTAGACATATATTATTTAGAACTTAAAAGTTGGTTAAAAAAAAATGAAAGAATATTTAAAAGAAATAAATTGAGAGTCACTAAAGTAAAATATTTGTTATTTAAATTAAGAGTAAAAACAATAATTAGGAAATTAAAATTAACTTTTTAAAATTATTTTAATATAAAAAATGATCAACAAGGTGAAAATAATTAAAAGGGCGTGTAGTTCAATGGTAGAACGCTACGTTGACATCGTAGAGGTCATAAGTTCGATTCTTATCACGCCCACCATTTATGTTGTTAAAAGATGATTATAAGATATAAGTAAAAATTACATAGAACTTAAAAGATTATTTACATTAAATGAAATATAATTTCTGGAAAAATAAAAGAGTTTTAATAACTGGCCACACCGGTTTTAAAGGTAGCTGGCTTACCTTAATTTTGAAGACATTAGGCTCTAAAATAGCAGGATATGCATTGAATCCTATTTCAAAACCTAATTTTTTTGATGGATTAAATCTAAATGTATATTTAGAAAAAGATTACAGAGAAAATATTTTAAATTTTAAGAAACTTAAGTCTGTTATTAAAGTATTTAGACCACAGATAGTTATACACCTTGCAGCACAATCAAGTGTTTTAGAAAGTTACAAAACTCCTAGAGAAACAATTATAACTAATGTCATTGGCACAACAAATATTTTAGAGGCTACAAAATCTTTTTCTTTTATTAAATCTTTGATAATTGCAACTACTGATAAAGTTTATTTAAACTTAGAAAAAAAAATACCTTTTAAAGAAAATGATAACCTTGGCGGTCATGATATTTACAGTGGTAGTAAAGCAGCAAAAGAAATAATTTCTCAAAGTTATAAAAAATCTTTTTTTGATAAAAAGAAATCATGCAATATCGCAACGGTAAGGTCTGGCAACTGCATTGGAGGGGGTGATTGGACGAAAGATAGAATTATCAAAGATTGTGCAGAGTCATTTTTAAAAAATAAAAAACTTGTTATAAGGAGCCCTAAAGCAACCAGACCTTGGCAACATGTTATTGAGCCTCTTTTTGGATATTTAAAATTAGCTCAAAAGCTTTATGTTAGTAAAAAATTTGAAGGAGCATGGAATTTTGGACCCAAGATAAGAAGTAATCTAAAAGTAATTGAAGTCGCCAAATTTGGAAAATTAATTCTTAAATCCAAGTCAAAAATTATAATTAAAAAAAATAAATTTTATGAGTCTACGAACTTATCATTAAACAGTAGTAAATCTTCGAGATATTTGAACTGGAAAACAAAAATGAGTGGAAAAAAGGCACTCCAGTTGTCATTTGACTGGTATAAGTTTCATAATGAAAATTCTAAAAAAGATACGATTAAATTTTCAATTAATCAAATCAAAGACTATATGCAAAATATAAAATAGCATGAAGTGTAGAAATTGTAGATCAAATAAATTTAAAAAGATAATAAATATAGGGAGCCAGCCTGTAAGCAGTAAATCTTTTAAAAAAAAGATAAGACTTAAAAAATATCCACTTGATTTATATAAATGTAATATTTGTGATTTAGTTCAACTTTCAAAAGTAGCTCCAGCTAAAGATATGTATGGTTCTGGTTATGGATATTGGACAGGTTTAAGTGATCTTATGGTAAATCATATGAAGAAAAAAATCAAAAGATTAAAAAATTTTAAAAAGAACTCTTATATTTTAGATATAGGTTGCAGTGATCCAACATTTTTACATTTATTAAAACAATCAAATAAAAAATTAAAACTTTTTGCTGTAGACCCATCTTCTGAAAAATTTAGAAACAGTTTCGAAAAAAAAAAGATTAATTTAATTGTAGATTATTTTTCAAAGAAAAAAATAGATGAATTTTTAATAGATAAGAGTCTTCCTAAAAAAAAGTTTTCTTTAATTACTTCTTTTGCAATGTTTTATGATATTGAAGATCCAAATTCATTTTGTAAAGATATTAATAGTTTGCTAGATGAAAAAGGTGTTTGGATAGTTGAGTTTTCTTATTTTCCTCTTCTACTAAAAAATCTTACCTATGATCAGATAAACCATGAGCACGTTACATATTATACCTTAACCACATTTAATAAAATTTTAAAAAAAAATAACCTCAAAATATTAGATGTAAACTTTAATGAAATTAATGGAGGAAGTGCAGAAGTGATTGTGGTTAAAAAACAATCTAAGAAAAAAATCAATAAAAATAAAATTTTTAAAATTTTTGAACAGGAAGCTCTTATTAATGACTTATCATATAAAAAATTTAATCTAAGATTACAAAACGTAAAAAAGGTTATTAATAATTTTCTTGATAAAAAAAGGGAAAAAATAATTGGTTATGGTGCCTCAACAAAAGGTAATATCATTTTGAATCATTGCAAAATAAGCAATAAACACCTCAAATTTATTGCTGATGGAAATTCACAAAAATGGGGGCGATACACACCTGAGTCAAATATTAGGATCATCTCTAAAACAAAAATGAGAAGATTAAAACCTCGTTATTTATTTGTTTTAATCTGGTCCTTTAGGTCAGAGGTAATAATGCAAGAAAAAAAATTTATATTAAGCGGAGGTAAGTTAATTTTTCCACTTCCAATTTTTCATATTATTGATAGGGATAACTATAAATATTACTTAAATGAAAAACTAAGTGCTTTCGGATTTGATATTTAAATTTTGATTATGAAGAATTTAAAAGTAAGACTATCTACACCTACAGTCAATTACAAAGAGCTTAATAAGATTAAAGCTATATTTAAAAATTCTTGGTTAGGCTATGGTCCGAATGTAGAAAAATTCGAAAATCTATGGAGTAAATATTTTAATGTAAAGCATTCTGTAGGTTTAAATTCTTGTACTGCCGCACTTCATTTATCATTAGCAGTTAATAATTTTAAAAAAAATAAAAAGGTTTTAGTACCAGCTATGACATTCAGTGCCTCTGCTGCTTCCATTTTATACTGTGGTTTAAAACCAATATTTGTAGATATAGATCCTAAAACTTTAGTTTTAAGTTTTGATGATCTGAAGAAAAAATATACTAAAGACTGTGTCGCAATCATAGCGGTCCATTTCAATGGGCAGCCTTGTGAAATGGAAAAAATTGTTCCTTGGGCCAAGAAAAAAAAAATGATCGTTATAGAAGATTGTGCTCAGACATGTGGCGGAGATTATAAGGGAAAAAAATTAGGAACATGGGGAGATTTTGGTTGTTTCAGTTTTCAAGAAATTAAAATTATGACATCCGGAGGTGATGGTGGAATGATAACAACCAACAATACAAAATTAATAAAGGATTTAAAAACTTTAAGTTACCATGGCTGGGATCAAGATCCTTTAGCAAGGCACAAGAAAAGTTTAAAAGGTAACAAAAAAATTAAACACTGGAATTATTCTATTACTAAACTTGGTTTCAAGTATAACATGACAGATTTAATGGCATCAATTGGGATGGTTCAATTAAAAAAATTAAGTTTTTTCAATAATAGAAGATCAAATATAATTAAATCTTATGTGAAGTCTTTAAAAGATTGTAAAAAAATCAAGGCAGCTTTTCCATATGAATTTAAAAAATCTTCATTTTGGATGTTCTCTATTAGATGCAAGAAAAGAGATTTGTTAATTGATTTTCTTAAATCAAAAAAAATTGCTACTACAGTATATATTAAACCCTTACCATTACATCCTCTTTACAAAAAATTTAAATCTAAAATACCTAATTCTCTCAAAATTTGGAAAGAACTCGTTACTGTTCCCACTTACCCAAATATGACTAAATCTCAACTAAGATATGTTATAAAAAGTTTAAAAGAATTTGATCGAAGTTTATAAAAATGATTAAGCTTGCAGATAGTACAATAGATAAAAAAGATTACAAAATCTTAATTAAATTTTTACAAAAAAATAGTTATTTAAATCAATCTAAAATTACAAAAAATTTTGAAAAAAAATTTTCTAGAGCAATAGGTACGAACAATTCTATTTTTGTAAATTCTGGTTCCTCAGCAAATTTATTAATTGCTCAAACTTTATTAGAGGGAAATTTTCTAAAAAATAAAACTGTAATACTGCCATCCTTGTCCTGGTCAACTAGTGTAACACCTTTCTTACAACTAGGTTATAAAGTCATATTATGTGATTGTGATAACAAAACTTTAGGGTTAGATAGTAAACACTTAAAAATTTTATGTAATAGATATAAGCCAGGATTAGTAGGAGTAGTTAACGTTCTTGGTCACTCAAACAATTTTAAAGAAATATTAAAATTAAAGAAAAAATTCAGATTTGAATTAATAGAGGATAATTGTGAAAGCTTAGGTAGTAAATTAAAGGGTAAGAGTCTTGGAACTATAGGACTAGCTTCTTCCCATTCATTTTATTTTGGCCATCACATTTCAACCATTGAAGGGGGAATGGTTTCAACAAAAAATAACAAATTTTACAACATTTCGTTAGCTATTCGATCACATGGCTGGTCAAGAGATATGGAAAATAAGTATAAAAAGAGTTTAGAAAGAAAATATAAAGTAGATGAATTTAAATCTCTTTTTACTTTTTATTTTTCTGGTTTTAATATCAGATCAACAGATTTTAATGCCACTCTAGGAATTGAACAGTTAAAAAAGTTAGAAAAAATTTCAATCATAAGGCATAGAAATTTTTTATATTACAAAAAACTATTAAAAGATTTTTGGTTTCAAGATAGTAAGCTTAACAGGATTTCAAGTTTTGGTTATGCTACTTTTATAAAAAATAGATTTAAGGTATTTAAATATTTAAATTCAAAAAAAATACAAACGAGGCCATTAATTTGTGGAAATATGGCTCAACAGCCTTTTTTAAAAAAGATCAATTTAAATAAAACAAATTTATCAAATGCCAGATTTGTCGACAAATTTGGCATCTATTTACCTAATCATGCAAACATGAGCTTTAAAGATATTGAGTTTGTTGTTAAACATTTTAAATCTGTTGCTAAACCTATAAAATTTTAAATAGTCTGAATATGCTTATCTCTATATGTATACCAACATATAATAGGTCTCAAAGTCTTTTAAATTGTCTTAATTCTCTTAGCCTCCAAACCAATCATGACTTTGAAGTTTGTATCTCAGATAATTGCTCTAACGATGACATTGAAAGCTTTATAGAGCCTTATAAAAAAAAACTAAAAATAAAATTTTCCAAAAATACTGAAAATCTTGGAGCAGCATTAAATTTTTTGAAAGTTGCTTCAATGGCTGAAAATGAGTTCGTATGGTTTATAGGAGATGATGATCTATTAATGCCAAATGCAGTTGAAGACATTACCAACTTGATAAATAAAAATAGAGATTGTGATTTTTTTTGGGTTAATTCCAATCATTTAAATTCTGATTATTTAAAAAAGTTTGAATATCCTTTTAATACGAAGAATCTTCCTAAAAATATGGAAACATTATCCAGACTTAAAAATGATGAAAAGTTAAAGTTTTTTGACTTAATAAAACATCGAATTGCTTTCGATTACTTGCTTGGAATATATGTTTGTGTTTTTAAGAGGAAAGGTTGGTCAGAAAATTTACATGTTATTGATTATGAAAAAATAAAAGATAAAAATTCTTGGTCTAATTTTGAAAATACTTGTTTTCATATCAAAATATTTTGTGAAGCTTTTAACAATTCAAATGCATATTTTTGTGCAAAGCCATTAAGTATAAATTTACATGGTATAAGAGAATGGACAAATTTATATCCGTTAGTCGAGATTATTAGAATACCTGAAGCTCTTGATTATTATAGAAAAAAGGGATTAAACATTTACCAATATATTTATGAAAAAAACTATTCACTAAGAAATTTTTTTAATTATTTTTTTAAAATTTTTATAAATGGAAAAAAAATGGGTTCAGAATACGTTAATTTTAGAGAGCATTTTTTTAAAAATCTAATTTATCCAAACTCATGGTTATCAATTTTTTATTTTTTAAAAAAAAGATTTAAAATGCTCCTAAATAAAATTTTTAGAATTAATTAAATTTTTAAATACACGTACAATTTTTGTTATTTAAAGCTAATAATAACCTGTTTACAATTTTTGATAAAGATATTATAAACTCTTGCCTGGTAATTATTGCGAAGGGGCCACACCCGATCCCATTCCGAACTCGGAAGTTAAGTCCTTCAGCGCCGATGGTACTTTGTCTTAAGATATGG
>MDTB01014008.1_pt1 | contig 31232 bp, 30 predicted proteins | sample 811161 | NCBI WGS metagenome assembly MDTB01 (sample SAMN05326650, study PRJNA326480) | marine metagenome | isolation source: seawater | place: Mediterranean Sea | collected 2009 | reverse complement strand
CGCTGGCTACGTCATCGTTGCCAGGAAACAGGTGTCCACCATGACCCATATCCGTCCTGCCTGGCGATCCGTACGTCGGCTCCCCAAGCTCTCAGTGGTTCGTCCAGTCAGTCGATCCACACCTCGAGGCGTTTAGAATGGCAGACGCTGATCGTAATGGGGAGAAGGGCGGTGAGAAGGATGTCGAATTGTTTACCGACGGTGCCTGTCGTGGCAACCCCGGTCCAGGAGGTTGGGGCGCTCTGCTGAGATTTGGTGAACATGAGAAATCACTGTGGGGCAGCGAAGCAACGACGACAAACAATCGTATGGAGCTGATAGCGGCAATCGAGGGACTGCGCGCGTTGACCCGGTCCTGCAAAGTTACGCTCACGACAGATTCACAATATGTAAGGCGTGGTATGACGGAGTGGCTGGCAGGATGGCGAGCCAATGATTGGAAAACGGCGGGAAAGAAGCCAGTCAAGAATGTTGATCTGTGGCAGGCACTTGACAGGGAAACGCAACGTCACAAGATGTCATGGCACTGGGTGAAAGGCCATAGTGGTCATCGAGAAAACGAGATAGCCGATCAGCTTGCAAACCGGGCGATAGATGAAATGTTGGCAGCGTCATGAGACAGGTCGTACTGGATACTGAAACAACCGGACTGGAAATCGAAGAAGGCCATCGCGTTCTTGAACTCGGTTGTGTCGAGATGGTGGACAGGAAGATCACACGTCGATACTTTCACCACTATATTAACCCGCAACGTGAAATCGACGATGGGGCACTCGAAGTCCACGGCATCACGCGCGACTTTCTGTTGGACAAGCCGAAGTTCGGAGATGTCTGCACGCAGTTTATAGAATTTGTCAAAGGCGCAGAACTCATCATCCACAACGCGGCGTTTGATGTACGATTTCTGGATGCGGAGCTCAAGCAGGTGCCAGGTTTTGGTCCGATTTCTGACTACTGCTCAGTTGTGGATTCTCTGGAACTGGCACGACGCAAACATCCGGGACAGAAGAACTCCCTGGATGCGCTTTGTAAACGTTATGACGTCGACAACTCCCAACGCCAATTGCATGGTGCCTTGCTGGACGCAGAGATCCTGGCGGATGTCTATCTGTTGCTGACAGGTGGTCAGGTATCGCTTGTGCTGTCCGATTCGGAAGGTACCGGGACCATGTCGACTGATATCAGACGTCTGCCTTCCCATCGTCTGCGATTGAAAGTTGTCCGGGCCACCGAAGAGGAACTGGTTCGCCACGAGAAAAAACTGGCCGATATCAGTGAACGCTCCGAGCAGGGATGTATCTGGCATCGACTCGACGGTGCTGCCCACGATGCTCGCTCGTGAAATCATCCGTTAACTGACGAGGAAACATGAGCTTATTTGTCTGGCCGGAAGCGAGTCGCGATTTCGTGTCGCTCAGTGACTCATCGCAGGTGTCTGCCTCACCCAGGGACTACTATCTGTATCGCGGAGCAGAGATCCTTGTGCGCTTCGACGACCAGAACCAGTTTCAGCCAGTACCGGGTGATGATCCACTGATCGCGGCCCTGAATCCCGAGAAGACACACTATCTGGGTGAATTGGCAGGGCGCCACATTTTTACCAGCGAAATCAGCGATACAGGTATTCAGGGGGACACACTGGGTCTGCGTGCATTATTTGGTCGGATTGAGAGGCTTAAATTCAACGTGGCGTCCCGGGCGATCCAGGTGCTCAACTGGCACCAGAGCCACCAGTTCTGTGGGCGGTGCGGTGGTCGTAATGTCCCCCATGAACGCGATCGGGCCATGGTATGCCGAGAATGCAGACTTCACGTCTACCCGAGGCTGTCGCCATCGATCATCGTGCTTGTGCACCGTGAGGATGAGGTGCTCCTGGCACGTAATCACCGTTTTCCAGAAGGTATGTACAGTACGCTGGCGGGTTTCGTGGAACCCGGTGAATCCATCGAGCAGACCGTGGATAGAGAGGTATTCGAGGAGGTCGGGGTGCAGGTTGTTCCTCCTGAGTTCAAGGGTAGTCAATCCTGGCCGTTTCCGGATTCCCTCATGCTGGGCTTCCACGCGGAATACTCCGGCGGCGATATTGTGTGCCAGGAGGACGAAATCGCGGACGCACGATGGTTTCCCATCGACGACCTCCCGGACATCCCGGGCAAGATGGCGATCTCGCGATGGCTTATCGACAGCTACCTTTCCCACCGAGGGGTGGCAATCGCTGACGAGTAGAACCGGGCATGCGTCCTACCTCACGACCTCGTCCGCCGAAACCGGCGTCCCACGAAACGCGTACAACAGCAGCTGGCTATAGACGATGTGTCCATCGGACCGATAACGTTCAGCCATGAACGCGTCCATCCCATCGATTGATCCGTCCAGCAGGCCTCTCAGGGTGTTTCGCTCGTCCAGATAGAGTGTCAGCGTCGGTGGCCGTGTTTCACCTTCGACGAACGTGACGTCATCCGGCGTCACGATCAAATGCATAGGAGGATCGATCCTGAACTGGCACCCGACGATGACGGCCTCGTCCCCCAGAAAACCAGGCTTGTATGTCCGGGAAAACTGACGATTGAAGTCAGCGGCAATAGGTGTTGGCACGATATTCATGGGTACTCCAGGTAGGGCGGCGCAGCATACATTCGTGATAGGATTCGCTCCCATTATTTCTGATTCGCCAGTGTTATGGAATTTCTGATCGACTACGGTCTGTTCCTTGCGAAGATGGTGACCCTGCTGATTGGGCTGGTGGTCGTCGTACTGATTGTCGCAAGTGTCAGCCAACGCCAACGACCCGCCGATAAGGGTCACATTGAGATTACTAATCTCAATGAAAAATTCTCCCAACTAACCTTGTCACTGAAGCAAATGCTGCTGAGCCCTGAAGCAGTCAAACAGCTGGCCAAAACGGAAAAACAGGAGAAGAAATCGCAAAGCAAAGCGCAAAAAAAGGCGATAAAGGAAGCGCAAAAAGAAGGGACGGAGGCGGAGGCCGAGCGCAATCGCGTCTTTGTCCTGGATTTCAATGGCGATGTCAGGGCGACGGAAGTCTCCCAACTCCGAGAGGAGGTCACGGCAGTGTTGTCGGTGGCCAACAAGGGTGATGAAGTGTTGCTGCGTCTGGAGAGCCCAGGGGGTGTTGTGCACGGCTATGGACTGGCTGCGTCTCAGCTCAGCCGTGTTCTAGGGCAAGGTTTAAATCTGACCGTGGCCGTCGACAAGGTGGCTGCGAGCGGCGGTTACATGATGGCATGTATCGGAACCCGGATTCTGGCTGCTCCGTTTGCCGTCCTTGGGTCCATTGGTGTCGTGGCGGAGCTACCCAATTTCCATCGGCTGCTCAAGAAATATGATGTCGATATGGAAGTCATGACGGCCGGTGAATACAAACGAACGTTGACCATGTTTGGGGAGAATACCGATCAGGGCCGTGAAAAATTTCAGGAAGAAATTGAAGATGTGCATGATCTCTTTAAGTCGTTTGTTGCTGAGAACAGGCCGTCCGTGGATGTTGAGGCAGTCTCAACTGGAGAGGCCTGGTATGGGCAACGAGCGTTGGACAGAAACCTGGTTGACGAGCTGAAGACCAGTGACGAATATCTGGTGGAATGCTGTGATGCCGCCGATGTATTCCATGTTCGTTTTGTGGAGCACAAGAGTAATGTTGATCGACTGATGGATCGATTCAACGGGCTAGTAAACAGATTATTTGAGGGGCGTCATGGAGTTTGAAGCGTTTCGTGTTGGGAAGACAGATTCCGGCACAGAGCACAGTGTTGTCACACGGTCCGTTGATGATCTGCCCGATGGTGATGTACTCATCCTGGTGCAGTATTCCTCCGTCAACTACAAGGACGCGTTGTCCGCGCGTGGTATGCCGGGAGTGACGAGGAACTACCCTCACACACCGGGTATCGATGCAGCTGGGATTGTTGCTGAAAGCAGTGATGCTGCCTTCAAAGAAGGTGACGAGGTTATTGTCATCGGCTTCGATCTTGGAATGGACACCGATGGTGGCTATGGGCAGTACATCAGAGTTCCTGCAGGGTGGGTGACCCACTTACCCGATGGGCTTTCAGCTCGCGACAGCATGGTGCTGGGAACCGCCGGATTTACAGCAGGGTTGTGCGTCCAGAAGCTTCTGCAGATGAATGCGTCACCTGAAGATGGTGAGGTGCTTGTATCAGGTGCGACCGGTGGTGTCGGTTCTGTCGCGGTCGCGTTACTGGCCCATCTTGGTTTTGATGTGATCGCTTCCACTGGGAAGTCATCGGCTGAAGGCTACCTGAAGTCACTAGGTGCATCTGGCGTGATCGACCGGTCACTGCTGGCCGAAGACAACCCGAGGCCGATGCTGAAACCGGTCTACGCCCACGCCGTTGATACCGTCGGCGGCGTTCCTCTGGCCAATATCATCAAACAGCTCAATTACGGCGGCAGTGTTGCCATCTGTGGATTGGTCGCCTCAGATGACCTGCCTACTTCGGTGCTTCCATTTATCCTTCGAAACGTGAACGTGCTGGGTATCGACTCAGTCGAGCTTTCGCTCGATCAGAAGAACGCCTTGTGGCAAAGGCTCGCCAGTGACTGGCATCTTGATCTTGAGGGAACGGTGACTGTGACAGACCTGAAAGGTCTGTCAGCTGTTCTTGATAGTATCTTAGCCGGCCAGGTTACGGGCCGCACGCTGGTCGAGCATACAACCTGACGATTAAGCGCCAGGCTAGTCTCGGCGCAATCTGCTGTCCACCGCAATCGGTGACTGGTAGCGGAACACGACCAGGTAGGACGAAAACAGGAATGTGAGGATCGCGGTAGCCTGTATCAGGTGTGCGGCGTTGTCGCCGAGAAGTCCTTCCGCAACCGCAAGAAATGCGATCAACAGGGAAAACTCGCTGATCTGGCCCAGCCGGAATCCGATTTCCCAACCACGACCTGGCGAACGCGTTGCGCCATCCAGTAGTAGCCGAAACACGACAGGTTTGACGATGAGTACCGCAGCTGTGAGGAACAGTGCAGGGACGATCACTTCCGGCAGTAATGCGAGGTCGAATCCTGCCCCGACAGAAAAGAAAAACAGAACCAGAAAAAAGTCACGCAGGGGTTTGAGGTGATCCGCGATGTAGAGGGCGATCGGGCTCGTTGCGATGGCCACCCCGGCGACGAACGCACCAATTTCGTGAGACAGTCCACATCGATGCGCGAGTTCCGCGAACCCCATACACCAGCCGATGGCCAGCAGAAACACGTATTCGTGAAACGCATCGAAACGGGCCAGCAGTTTCAACAGGACAAAGCGCACAAACAGGTAAGCCCCTCCGATCAGCAACGGTAGCGTGATCAATACTTGCGCTATCTGCATAAACTCGCCGGTTTCCCAGAGGTTCCCTGTCAGAACCAGCAACACGACGATGGCGATGAGGTCCTGGATAAGGAGGAGGGCGACCACGAGTTCGCCGGTCTGGCGGTGATGCAGCACGGTCGTGGGCAGCAGTTTTATACCGATGATGGTACTCGAGAACATCATGGCGACTCCCACAATGATCGCCGAAGTCATATCGAAACCAAACAGTAATGATGTACCTGTGCCTAGGGCAAAAAACACGCTGCAGCTGACAAGCCCGACGACCAATGACCGGCCGAACATATTGGCGAGCTTGGCGGGTTGCATATCCAGTCCAAGCAGAAACAGCAGAAAGATGATCCCGATATGGGCAATGCCCGCGATCAGGGTTGGCTCACTAATCAAGCCCGTGACGGACGGACCCAGCAGGATACCTACCAGGATGTATACGACGATCAATGGTTGCCTGGTGAACAGGGCGAACGTCGCCAGTACAGCGGCCGTCGTGAAAATGAGAATAAAGGGGAGGAGTGTTGCGTCGCTATTCATAGGCGCTCAACAGATATCCTCCTTCAGGTTCAGATACGAGGGACGCGTCTACGTCATCGAGAGCGAAACAGTGGCTCGGTGCGATCAATGGCAGCCTGGTAGCTGTGGCTGAATCCCGTAAGCCCCTGCAATGATGCCTCGATGTCCTGACCCTCGGCCATCGCGTAGGAGTTGAAACCGCATCGTTGCATCTGTTCAAGCTGATCACGGCGAACGTCACCGATCGCACGGATTTCCCCTTCGAAGCCATATAGGCGACGCAGGATATTTGCAGATGATAGCGCGCGGCCGTCGTTGTACGAGGGGAAATTCAGTGCGACGACACTAATCTGTTGCAGGTAATCGGCAATCGTTTCGATATCTTCACCCGCGTCGAGCCACACTCCCAGGTCGGTGCGCCCCTTGAGATCGGCAATGTGTTCCTCCAACGTTGCCACTGGGAGAATTTGTCCCGTCGCCCCAGGGTCAGTCACCTCGGTCACGACGTTATATTCCGTGTCGACAATCGACTGATCGCGAATGATCTGGCTCATTAGCTATACACCTTGTCTTTAAACGGCTGAACACCAATCCTGTTAAAGGTATCGATGAACTCCTCATCACCGTCGCGTTTATCCAGGTACTCCGTCAGGACCTTGCGGATGACACCAGGAACCTCGTCTCTGGCGAATGATGGTCCGAGGATCCTTGCGATTGCTGCGTTCTCGTCCGCGGCACCGCCTATGGAAATCTGAAACCACTCCTCACCTTTTTTGTCGACGCCCAGAATTCCGATATTCCCCACGTGATGATGGCCGCACGCGTTCATGCAGCCGGAGATATTGATGTGAAGTTCCCCGAGGTCGTAGAGGTAATCGATGTCGTCAAACTCTCGTTGAATGGCTTCTGCAACGGGAATGGACTTGGCGTTTGCCAGACTGCAGTAATCGCCGCCCGGACAGCAGATTATGTCGGTCAGAAGCCCGAGGTTTGACGCTGCCAGTTCCTGGGCGACCAGTTTTTGCCACAGGCTGTACAGATCATTTTGCCGGACGTCTGCGAGTGTGACGTTCTGCTCGTGGGTAATGCGCACCTCACCGAAGCTGTACTCGTCTGCGAGATCAGCGATCGCTTCCAATTGCTCGTCGGTGACATCGCCCGGTGCGACACCCGTTGCTTTCAGGGCGATGTTGGCAATGGCGTACCCGGTTTGTTTGTGGGGTTTCACGTTACGTGTGTACCAGGCCTTGAACGCAAAATCAGTTCCCAGCGCATCTGTCAGCGCGCTGGGGTTGTCTTGCGAGTTTTCATAGTCCGGTGTTGTAAAGAAGCCGTGGACACGATCGATTTCGCTCTGGGTAAGCGTCTGCGGTCCGTCCTTTAGGCCTTGCCACTCTTCGTCCACTTTCTCAGCGAAAACTTCGGGGGTCATGGCACGAACCAGGATTTTGATGCGCGCCTTGTACTTGTTGTCCCTTCGGCCATAACGGTTGTAAATCCGAAGCGCTGCTTCGAGATACGTGAGCAGGTGTTCCTGCGGAAGAAATTCGCAAATTACGGAACCGATGACCGGTGTCCGACCCAGACCTCCTCCTGCAAGTATCCGAAATCCCGGTTCGCCGTCTTTCTCCGTCAGAAGTACCCCAATGTCATGGACGAAAACCGCGGCGCGGTCATTTTCTGATGCACTGACCGCAATCTTGAATTTGCGTGGTAACCAGTTGAACTCAGGATGGAAGGTGGACCATTGTCGAATCAGTTCAGCCCACGGACGAGAGTCGGCGCGTTCATCTGGTGCGACACCCGCATATTGATCTGTGGTGACGTTTCGAATGCAGTTGCCACTCGTCTGCACTGCGTGCATCTGAACACTTGCGAGGTCCTCGAGAATATCCGGTACTTCCTCCAGCTTTGGCCAGTTCAACTGGAGATTCTGGCGGGTGGTGAAATGACCGTATCCCCGGTCGTAGTAACGCGTAATATGTGCGAGTTTTCGCAGCTGGTAAGATGAGATCAGCCCATAGGGGATGGCAATGCGAAGCATGGGTGCCAGCCGTTGGATGTACAGGCCATTTCTGAGCCGTAGATCCTTGAACTCATCTTCCGGAATCTTCCCTTCCAGGAACCGCTCGGTCTGACCGCGGTACTGTGCAACACGTTCCTCGATGATGCGCTGGTCGTATTCATCATATTGATACATTGATTGTCGTTACCCCTAGGGACGTCCCTCAAAGAAGATGTCTGGCGGTTCGTCGAGCACCGTTTCGTGGCGTCCGGTTGCCTGAAAGCGCGCTACTATATCAAAAATTGTCGTGAGAATTTGGCCGGGCTTTCGAATCTCTGCACATATCCAAACTCACCCTGCACTCGTATAATGTCACTTGGTCAGTCACTTCTAAGGCTGAGTTCAAGAAAGACAAGAGGTGAAAAATGTCTGACGATAGTTCCCATGATGCGTCGCAGGACGATGATAGCCAGGATACCGCGTCGGACGTTGTGGGCGCCCTTGCGGTCGTGCTCCTGGCGACATGCCTGATGATCTACTGGGTCAGTCAACAGTAGCTGCCACGGTTTATCAGCGTCCGGGCTAGTCCAGCACGGGCGCAAGCCAGCGTCGAGCATCCTCGATGGTATCCCCTAGTCGTTCCGTGTAGGCCTGTAACTGGTCTTCGCCAATTTTTCCGATGCCGAAATACTGTGAGTCCGGATGTGAGAGATAGAAGCCGCTGACAGCAGCCGCAGGTGCCATCGCGAAGTGTTCCGTCAGCGTGACACCACAATGCTCTTCGGCATCGAGCAACGCGAACAAGGTAGCCTTTTCACGGTGGTCGGGGCACGCGGGGTATCCCGGGGCAGGGCGGATACCCTCGTACCGCTCCCGAATCAGCTCTTCGTTGGTTAACGTTTCTGTGTCCGCGTAACCCCAGAATTCCCGGCGTATCCGTTCGTGCAGTCGCTCTGCAAAGGCTTCTGCGAGACGATCAGCGATAGCCTTCAACAGAATCGCGTTGTAATCATCCTTATCGGCTTCGTATTGCGCCACCAACGCGTCGACGCCGATGCCAGCGGTGACCACAAAACCGCCGATATAGTCCGCGAGACCAGATCCAACCGGTGCGACATAGTCAGACAGGCAGAAGTTGGGTTGCCCGTTCGGCTTGTGCGTCTGCTGACGCAAATGGTGGAGCCTGGTTCTCTCGGTGGTCCTGTTTTCATCTTCATAGACAATGATGTCATCACCTACTGATGCTGCTGGCCAGAATCCGTATACCGCGTTGGCGGTGATACGCTTGTTCTCCGCAAGATCCGCCAACATGGTACGGGCATCTTCGTAGAGTGAACGTGCAGTCTCGCCCACCACATCATCCTCGAGAATCGCAGGGAATTTTCCGGCCAGTTCCCACGTAATGAAAAAGGGTGTCCAGTCAATGTAGTCGATGAGCTCTGCGAGGGGATAGTTTTCCGCCACCTGAAGGCCCAGAGCCTGGGGTACGGGTGGTTGGTAGCCCGACCACTCTATCGCGGGCGCATTATCGCAAGCAGCTACATAGCCCAGCCGCTTCTTTTTTGGCTGCCTGGACGCGTTTCGTATCCGGATCTTCTCGTACTCGGCGCGTGTACTCTCGATCAGCTCGGGTTTCAGTTCCTCACTCAGTAGCCTTGTTGCCACCCCGACTGCACGTGATGCATCGGGAACGTATACAGTCAGATCCGTTGAGTAACAAGGCTCGATCTTCACACTGGTGTGTGCTTTTGACGTGGTCGCACCACCAATCAGCAACGGCAAGTCGAACTCGAGGCGTTCCATCTCGGAAGCGACATACACCATCTCGTCGAGTGACGGGGTGATCAGTCCGGACAAACCGATGATGTCGACCTCATGGGCTTTGGCTTCTGCCAGGATGGTCTCCGTCGGTACCATCACGCCAAGGTCAATGACCTCAAAGTTATTGCACTGAAGCACGACACCGACAATGTTCTTGCCAATGTCGTGAACGTCACCCTTGACGGTGGCCATCAGAATTTTGCCCTTGGACGAACTGGCTGCATCCTTTTCTTCTTCGATATAGGGGATCAGGTGAGCCACCGCCTGTTTCATGACACGGGCACTTTTGACCACCTGTGGCAGGAACATCTTGCCGGAGCCAAAGAGGTCGCCTACCTCGTTCATGCCCTCCATCAGAGGTCCTTCAATCACATGGATCGGACGTTCGGCGGCCCGGCGTGCTTCCTCAGTGTCTTCAACGATAAATTTGTTGATGCCCTTGACGAGCGCATGTGCGAGTCGTTCCGTCACCGGAAGTTCCCGCCAGGCATTGTCTTCTGCGGTGCTAGAGGATTTTTTACCCGCGAACTGATCTGCAATGGCAAGCAGTCTGTCGGTCGCATCATCTCTTCTGTTCAAAACAACATCCTCAACGCGCTCTTTCAGGTCGGGAGGGATCTGATCGTAGTGCGTGAGCTGACCCGCGTTCACAATCCCCATTGTCAGCCCTGCGCGAATCGCGTGATACAGGAACACGCTGTGGATGGCTTCTCTGACGTGGTTGTTTCCTCGAAATGAGAATGAAACGTTGCTGATGCCACCGGACGACATTGCACCCGGTAGTTCATCCCGGATGTACTGACACGCCTGGATGAAGTCGATGCCGTAACTGTTGTGCTCCTCAATACCTGTCGCGACCGCAAAGACGTTGGGGTCAAAGATGATGTCGGAAGGTGAAAAGCCAACCTGATCAACCAGGATGTCGTATGAGCGCTTGCAGATTTCCTGTTTGCGTTGCGCCGAGTCCGCCTGGCCGGTCTCATCGAAGGCCATCACGACGACTGCGGCGCCATGCTTCAGGCATTCGGTTGCCTGAGCGATGAACTCTTCTTCACCGGCTTTCAGGCTGATGGAATTGACGATGGATTTACCCTGGAGGCATTTCAGTCCTGCTTCAATGACCTCCCAGCGGGAGGAGTCAACCATCACCGGAACGCGGCATATATCCGGCTCAGATGCGATCAGATTCAGAAAGCGGACCATCGCAGCCTTCGAATCGAGCATGCCTTCATCCATGTTCACATCGATGATCTGTGCGCCGTTGTCTACTTGCTGACGCGCAACCGCCAGCGCTTCCTCGTAGTCATCCTCTAGGATGAGACGGGCAAATTTGGTGGAACCAGTCACGTTGGTCCGTTCACCAACGTTCACGAACAGCGAATCATCGTTAATGGTGACCGGCTCCAGACCGCTGAGCAGACAGTCCTTGCGGGCGCCAGGAATCTTTCGGGGACCAAACCGCCGTGCCAGTGCCGCGAATTCGCCGATGTGTTCAGGTGTCGTACCGCAGCATCCACCGATCAGGTTGACCAGGCCACTTGAGACGTAGTCCTCTATGGCACTGACCATTTCCGGCACGGTCTCGTCGTATTCACCAAATTCGTTCGGCAGGCCTCGATTGGGATATGCGCTGATACGTGTATCAGCGATGCGTGATAAGGATTCCACATAGTGACGCAGTTCATCGGCACCCAATGCACAGTTGAAACCAACGGCCAGCGGTTTCGCATGCTGCATGGAAGCCCAGAAGGCTTCGACGGTCTGACCGGACAGTAATCGACCACTCGCGTCAGTAATTGTCCCTGAAATGATGATCGGACATCGTTCGCCGGTGCGCTCAAAGTGGCTGAGAGCGGCATATATTGCTGCTTTTGCATTCAGCACATCAAAAATGGTCTCGATGAGCAGCAGATTTGCGCCGCCGGTGAGCAGGCCGTTGATGGCTTCCCCATAGTCAGCCACGAGTTCGTCAAAGGTGACATTCCGAAACCCGGGGTCGTTCACATCTGGAGAGATACTGGCCGAACGGGTTGTCGGGCCGACGGCGCCAGCGACAAAGCGGGGCTGGTCATCCGTCGTTGCATCATCGGCCGCAGCTCTTGCAAGACGGGCCGCTTCAAAATTCAGTTCATAGATCAGATTTTCCAGACCGTAGTCTGACTGGCTCACGCCATTGGCGGTAAACGTGTTGGTTTCGATAATGTCAGCGCCCGCATCCAGGTACTGTTTGTGTATGTCCCGGAGCAGGCCCGGCTGGACCAGGGCCAGGAGTTCGTTATTACCCTTAAGATCTGAGGGGTGATCCGCAAACCTTTTTCCTCGATAATCAGCTTCGTTAAGTCCCAGCTCCTGAATCATGGTGCCCATGGCACCGTCCATAACGAGGACACGTTGATTCAGAGCTTGTTCGATGTTCATGACGGCGATGACCAAAGTTGCTGACGATGGATGTTGATGGTCCAGATGGATTTATAGGCAGGGACGATGCGCATTGTAGCAAGCACGGTGCGACTCAGTTTTGAATGTTTTACCCGGCGAAGGTGAACACACCTCATAGTCCGAAAGGGGGCACTGATGGATGATCCGAACGAAACGATAGACGGCCCTTTCGTCAATATCTCGCCGTCCGCCGAACAATACCTTATAGACCTGCTGTCAAAGCAAGACGGTGATGACACGGGGGTACGCATATTCATAACCGACCCAGGTACCCCTATGGCGGAGACTTGCATTGCGTATTGTCGTCCCGAGGAGGTCCAGGATACCGATCAACCCTATTCCTATAACGGTTTTACAGCCTGGATCGACGGTCCGAGCATCGCTTACCTCGCAGAGTCCGAAGTGGACTTCGCTGAAGACAAAATGGGTGGCCAGTTGACGATCAAGGCACCCAACTCCAAGGTTCCTCGGGTCAGTGACGACAGCCCACTCGAAGAGAAGATCAACTACATCCTCCAGAGTGAGGTCAATCCATCACTGGCTTCTCATGGTGGCATGGTGAGTCTTGTCGAACTGGTCGATGAGGATGTAGCAGTGCTGCAGTTTGGCGGTGGATGTCAGGGCTGCGGCATGGTTGATGTGACCCTGAAGGACGGTGTTGAGAAGACGTTGCTTGAGCAGCTCCCGCAACTCCGTGAGGTCCGTGACATCACGGACCATACGCAGGGTGAGAATCCGTACTACTAGCAGACCGGTCAGGTGCCCAGCGCGCCTGTTTATGCACTTTTCTGGTCATCGTCTGACGCAGATGCTCTGGTCTTTAGGGCGCCGCGGACCTTCTCTCGAAGACCTCGCAGCATCTGCTCCGTGGTGTCCCAATCGACGCATGCATCCGTGACTGAAACGCCATACGCAAGCTGAGAGGGGTCCTCGGGGATCGACTGGTTCCCGGCGCTCAGGTGAGACTCGATCATTAGCCCGACAATTGACTCGTTCCCCTCTATGATCTGGTTGGCAACATTGTCAATGACAAGCGGTTGCAGCTCATGGTTCTTGTTGGAATTGGCATGGCTGCAATCGATCATGATGTTGCTGTCCACACCTGCTTTTGCGAGTTGTTCCTCGCATATAGCCACGTTGACCGAGTCGTAGTTGGCACCCCCTGTACCTCCACGAAGGACGATGTGGGCATGCTGATTGCCACGCGTGTGGATGACCGAAACCTCTCCTTCATGGTTGATGCCCAGGAACCGATGGGGTGCCGACACGGATTTCAGTGCGTTGATGGCCACCTCGAAGCCACCATCGGTGCCGTTCTTGAAGCCAATAGGGGATGACAAGCCGCTGGCCATTTCCCGGTGGGTTTGCGATTCCGTGGTGCGCGCGCCAATAGCGCTCCAGGCGATCATGTCCTGGAGGTATTGGGGAGTGACAGGGTCGAGGGCTTCGGTGGAGGTCGGTACGCCCATCTCTGCAAGGTCGACAAGCAATTTCCGCCCCATATGCAGACCATCAACGATGTTGAACGTGTCATTCATGTAGGGGTCATTGATCAGCCCCTTCCATCCCACCGTGGTCCTGGGTTTTTCAAAGTAAACGCGCATGATTGGCAGAAGCGTGTCATCAATGTCAGGTGTCAGCGCTTTTAGCCGCTCTGCGTATTCCATCGCGGCGTCAATATCGTGGATGGAACAGGGACCCACGATGACAAACAGTCTATGGTCTTCCCGCGCGAGGATTCGGCGTACGGTCAATCGGGTGTTCGAGACGACCTGGCGCGCGTTTTCTGACGCCGGGACGGCTTCCTTCAGTGCCACCGGTGTGACGAGGGTTTCTGTACTTAACACGTTGAGGTCTTCCACGGTGATGTTCATATTCGGTTTCTTGTTTTGCTGTCGTAAATTTGTTCTGTTCGGCGGCGTTGTACTGGTTATGCGTTCTCGTTCCGTGCTCTTGTTTCGCGCTCTCGAAAAATCGATGTCCCATAACGAAAAACCCCGAATGGCGTCGCCATTCGGGGTTGCAGTTGTTGCTTCCTGAAGGCGGCGATGACCGCCTCCAGTTTGGCGATCAGTCAGTAGTCCAATAGTAGAAACCCAGCCAATTGTCCCTGGCTGGGCTCTTAAACTGCTCAAACGACACCGCTCGAGACTCTGCCATTCGAGACTCTTCCACTCGCGAAGGCTTCGTTGAGTTGGTGACTGTCACACGCTGTTTCATGGCAGGCATCATAGTCTCACTGTATAGTGGCTGTCCACAGCGTACGGGTCACACTGTTCAGAATAAGGAAGGTCAATCGAGCGATGAAGAACAGTCGTAGGGTCCCTGCTGAGGCAAGGACATCAGGCGCGGTGGTTGAGCGCGTGTTGTTGCTGTGGTTGGTCGCGGTGCTTGCGCCGTCCTGTGGGCATGCACAATCATCCGAAGAAGAACTGTCCGATTTGAAACGCCTTGTGGCGCCCTTGTTTGAGGTTCCTCACCAGGGTATCAGTGAAATGAGCGGGCTGACGCGTTCTCACAACTATCCGGGCGTGTACTGGGTTCACAATGACAGCGGCGATGATCCTCGCTTATTTTCAATCTCCGGCGAAGGCGAACTGGTCTGGCCTCCCTTTGTCGACAGATCATCGTGGGACGGCTTGCCGATCGCAGTCGCTGCAAACGTGGACTGGGAAGATATCACCACTGACGGAGAGTACCTTTATATCGCGGAGACCGGTAACAACGGGAACGCCAGACGTGACCTTGGTGTCTACGTTGTGCCGGAACCGAATCCTCGTGCCATTGAAATCACGCGATCTCTGAGGTTTCTACCGGTCGCGTATCCGGAGCAGACCATTTATCCCGGACGACAATGGCATTACGACAGTGAAGCGATGTTTACCGCGGGTGGAGAGCTTTTTCTCATTACGAAACATCGTGTCGAAAGCAAGATTTCGGCGTTCGAAAAAGGAGCTAACCTTTATCGTTTAGCGAGTCGCCACACCGCTATTGTCAATGAGCTGGAGTTCATCGCAACCGACACCGAGCTGGCGATCGTGACAGGCGCTGATGTGGCGCCAGGCGGACAGTACCTCGCGGTCTTGAGCTACGACGCGTTGTGGGTGTATGGTGCGCCCGCGGACAATCGCGCGTGGCTGGCGAATCCTGTTGGCCACATCAAGCTCGATCGGGACTATACGCAGCAGGTTGAGGCGATTACCTGGTCGGACGACGAGACGATTCTCATCGGCAATGAACAGGGCACTGTGTTTAAGGTAGAACGCAGATCTTTGCCTCAACCCTGATGCGTGAAGGTACTCCGGTTCACGAGCGCTCCGCTGCGACTCAAAGCAGCACTTTTCAATCAACCTGCTACTATATCGCCCCGGATATGATCGCCTGCCCGGCAACACCTGATTGCCTGATGGATAACACCGTTGATCTATGAACTGACTATGCCACTGATTCTGATACTTGTTTTTGCGGGTATCGGAGGTGGATTCATCAACACACTGGCCGGCGGTGGTTCAATGCTGACAGTGCCTGTGCTCCTGATGCTGGGAATGCCGGCGGATGTCGCCAATGGGACCAATCGCATCGGTGTGCTGTTCCAGTCGATTGCCGGCGTCAAGGGATTCAAGGACCACGACAAGCTTGACACCGGCGCTATCACACCAGTGCTCGTGATTGCACTCGCTGGCGCGCTCGTAGGATCCCTGGCAGCCTCCTATTTTCCTGTCGTGTGGTTGGAATACGCGTTATTGGGCGCGATGATTACGATGGCGGTTGTCATGCTGTTGAGACCAGATGTCGTCATGCCCGATGAAGGTACGATCCCCAAACATCTGACGGAGAGTCCAGGTGCTGCAGCGGGCCTTTTTCTGGCTGCTGCGTACGGCGGATTTGTTCAGGCGGGTGTGGGTTTTCTGTTGATTGCCGCGTTGGCAGGGGGGCTTCGATATGATCTGGTCAGAACCAACGCGTTGAAGCTTGTGTGCACGGCTGCGTTCAGCGTCATTGCGCTGGCAGTTTTTGTGATTAACGACCAGGTGGCATGGGTACCCGGTTTGATTCTGGCGGTGGGTACGGTAATTGGCGCGATGCTCAGTGTACGTTTTGCAATCAAGGTGGAACAACGAACGATCAAGTGGTTCTTGCTGGTCATGGTGGTTGCAGCGGCGGCCGGGGCATTGTTGATATAGCCGGTGCGTAATGCGGGTTCTTTTTCGCGGGCAGATGCCCACGGTACGACCCGCCTCGGGTCGACACCACTAGTCAGAGCAGTCAGTAGATAGAGTGAACATGTCAGTCGATGGAGATGCTGGAACGATTCCATGAGTGAGAAGAACGATAACGAAGTCGAGAACGAGGGGCGCTATCCACCCAATTTTATTCGCAATGTGATCGAGGGGGACGTTGCCGCGGGCAAAAACGGCGGAGCCGTGATGACCCGGTTCCCACCTGAGCCCAATGGATACCTCCACATCGGTCATGCGAAAGCGATCTGCCTCAGTTTCGGCATTGCAAGGGAATTCAGCGGGGAGACTAACCTTCGCTTTGATGACACCAACCCGCTGAAGGAAAGCACCGAGTTTACTGAAGCGATGAAGCAAGATATTCGCTGGTTGGGGTTCGAGTGGGCAGAGGAGCGGAACGCGTCTGACTACTTTGGAGAACTCTATGACATGGCGGAACGTCTCATCCAGGAAGACCATGCTTATGTAGATTCACTCACAGCGGATGAGATTCGTGAATATCGCGGCACCTTGACGGAACCTGGCAAGAACAGTCCCTATCGGACAAGGACATCGGAAGAAAACCTTGATCTGTTTCGCCGAATGCGCGCGGGTGAATTTGCTGACGGCGAAGCAGTGCTGCGCCTGAAGATTGACATGGCATCTCCCAATATGAATATGCGGGACCCGACGATCTACCGGATCCGTCACGTCACGCATCACCAGACGGGTGATCAGTGGTGTATTTACCCCATGTACGATTACACCCACTGCATCTCCGATTCGTTGGAAGGTATTACCCATTCGCTCTGTGATCTCAGTTTTGAGGATCATCGACCACTTTACGATTGGGTCCTCGACACGCTGGCGCTGAACTGCCATCCCCAACAGATAGAGTTCTCCCGGCTGAATCTTCAGTACACCCTCACCAGTAAACGCAAGCTGAAGTTGCTGATTGACAACGGCTGGGTCAGTGGCTGGGACGACCCTAGGCTACCGACGCTTGCAGGATTGCGTCGTCGTGGATACACGCCCGCAGCGATCCGTGAATTCTGCCGTCGTATCGGCGTCACAAAGAGCGACAACAACGTAGAACTGACGATGCTGGACAGCTGCCTGCGTGATGATCTTGAGGATAGTGCACCAAGGCGAATGGCGGTACTCGACCCGGTCAAGATTGTGATTGACAACTTCCCTGATAAAGCCGAAATGATCGTGGCGCCCAACCATCCGAAACTCACTGACATGGGTGAACGCGGGGTGGAGTTCAGTCGTGAGGTCTATATTGATCGCGCCGATTTCCGGGGGTCTGCCAACCGAAAGTACAAACGTCTCGTGCTGGGTGACGAAGTCAGGCTGAGGTACGGTTATGTCATTCGTGCGAACGAGATCGTAAAGGATGACGCGGGCAATATTTCGGAAATTCATTGCACCTATGATCCGGACACGCTCGGGAAGAACCCCGAGGGAAGGAAGGTCAGGGGGGTCATTCACTGGGTGTCTGCGGAAACCGGGATCCCTGCAGAAATACGCTTATTCGAACCGCTGTTCTCAGTGGACTTTCCGGATGGTTCCGGGGAGGAACTGTCAGCGTTGCTCAATATGGACTCCAGACGTGTGACACAAGGGGTCGTTGAAGCCGCGCTTGCAGACGCGAAGCCTGATGATCGTTTTCAGTTTGAGCGGGAAGGTTACTTTTGTATGGACAAAGTGGACAGCGTTGCGGGCCAACCGGTGTTTAATCGCGTTGTCGGGCTCCGCGATTCATGGGCCCGCATGGAGAAGAACACGGGTGGGCAATAGGCGGTGGTGGCACTTCGTCCGAAGCATGGTCTGAACCTCGACATTAGAGACGTCCAGGCGGCATCCGAACGTATCCGGCCTCACATTCATCACACACCCGTTGTCACCAGTTCGCGCCTGGATGCAGAGTCCGGCGCCCGGTTGTTCTTCAAGTGTGAAAACCTGCAGAAAGCCGGTGCGTTCAAATCGAGAGGTGCCTGCAACGCGGTCTATCAGTTGCCTCCTGAAGTGGCCGCACGCGGTGTGATCACACATTCTTCAGGCAATCATGGGGCGGCGCTGGCGCGTGCGGCACAGCTTCGCGGTATCGGAGCAACCATTGTCGTTCCAACGAATGCCAATCCAGTAAAAAAGGCCTCCATCGCATCCTACGGCGCGTTGATTGTTGAATGCGAGCCGACCCTTGAAGCCCGGGAAAGTGGTGTGGCGAAGATCGTTGAAGAGACCGGCGCACACTTGGTACCACCCTACGACGATGACCGAATCATCGCGGGGCAGGGAACCGCCGCGCTTGAAATGGTGCGGGACATCAAGGATGGGTTGGATCTTCTCCTTGTGCCGGTTGGCGGTGGTGGACTGCTTGCGGGTACGAGTCTGGTGGGTGCAGACCGGGGACTAGCCGTATTCGGTGCAGAGCCAGAGGGTGCGGACGATGCCTATCGTTCGCTGGCAACTGGTATTCGGGTGACCGAGCAGGTGCCAAAGACTGTGGCTGATGGATTACGAACAACACTCGGTCAACGAAATTTCGAGATTATCCAAATGCTTGTCTCAGGCATATTGAGAGTGTCAGACCTTGAAACAGTGGCTGCCATGAAGAGACTATGGACCCGTCTCAAACTGGTGGTCGAACCCTCGTCAGCAGTGACGTACGCGGCCATTACACGTTATCCGGAAGTCTTTCAGGGACGACGTGTTGGGGTCGTACTGAGTGGCGGCAACATTGACCCGGATGACCTGCCGTTCAACGCATTGAGCTAGTTTTCAGCGATAGTTTTTCAAGACCATGCGTGACCGAACCTGAGTGGAGAGTCTTGATTGGCGAACCGTTGATTGGCGAGCCCCCGATCAAAATTACGTCCGTCCATATGCTCAGACGCTCAATCTGCTCATTTATCCTGGTGTAGCCAGGCATTGAAGATGGGCTCACGACGTTCGCGAAATGAAGCACCGCCTTCCTGGGCGTCTGGATGGTGGTCACTGATCGCCGTTTTGGAAGCTATTTCGTCACAAGCCTGGTCGAACGACAGTTCAGCCGCCATATAGACCGATCTTTTCAGCAAACGCATGGAAACCTGGGGCCCGTTGGCAAGGTCGGTCGCCAACGAGTTCACACGATCACGCAGTTCTTCATCCGCAACGACCTCGTTCAACATACCGAGTTCCAGTGCTTCGTCTGCATCCACGATGCGTTTGTTCATGAGGAAGTCCATGGTTTTGGCGAGTCCTATGTGCTGGAGCACCAGGTACTGGCCGCCTTCGTCAGGCAGGAGGCCAAATCGCAACGTCGCACTTCCCAGTTTGGCGCTGCTGGCCGCAATCTTGAAATCGCAGGCGAGCGCGAGGGAGAGACCCGTTTGTATGGCGTAGCCATTGATCGCGGCGATGGAAAGCTTATCGAGTTCCCTGATCTTCCGGTTGACTGCCTGTGAAATGGTCCGCAGCCCGTTGTAGGTGCCAATCGGCGAATCGTGTCCGTGGTCAATGGGTGGGACCAGTGGATTGTCGCCCTGTGGTCTTGAGTTGTAACCCTTCAGATCATCACCGGCACAGAATCCTCGTCCTTCTCCGATAAACACCACCACGCGTACCGCGTTATCCATCTGCGCCTGAGTCAGAGCCTCCACCATGTCCCGCTTTTTCGCGGCACTCATCCCATTCAGGTGCTCCGGTTCGTTGAATTCGAACCAGCAGATCCCGGGCTCCGTGATCCTGATGTCAAAACCTGTGTAGCTTCCTGTGTCCATGGGGCTCTCTCCTTGAATCTGATCAGGTGGTCAGTTGGCTCGTTTGTGTCGCCATGAAGACGTCATTTGCGGCGATTCCGCCCGCCGTGTGGGTCCACCACCGGACCGTCACCTTGCCGTATCGAATCACGAGTTCCGGGTGATGGTCATACTCATCCGCCAGGACTGCTATACGTTCCGCGAACGTCATACAGGCGTTGAAATCCTCAAACGAAAACGTGGCAGCGAGGCAATCGATTCCTTCCGTCGAGTCTCTTTGCCAGCCTTCCAGCGCCATGATTGCGGTATCCAGCAATTCGGTGGTCAGCGGTTCTTTAATGAGACCGCGGATAAAGGTATCAAACGCCGGTGTCGAGTCCGTCATAGTGGTTCTTGATGTGTACGAAACGTGATGAATTCTGCTCATGGGCACCATGACAACCTCCCGGTTTAATTTCAACCAGCCCACGTTTAAACTCGCGCTTTCCGCGACTGGCGAATTTGTTCTTACAATCCTGTCCTGTGGTGATGCCACAGCGCATTTTTATAAGGGCAACAGGTGGAGATAACCACCAGGAAGCGGATCCGTCTCAAAGTTGGTGGTTTTGAACCTGGCGATTGATGCCTGAGTCGATGCATGAACGGGGACACGTTGACCATTTAACCGCACGCCTGGGTTAGGGTTGTTCCATCAGTAAGGAGATGATCCATGACGACCAACCTTGAATTGCTAGAGAAGAATGACCCTGCGGTGTTCCATGCGCTACAGGGCGAAGAGGACCGCCAGCGGTCCGGTATCGAACTCATTCCTTCTGAAAATTACACCCACCCCGAGGTGCTTGTGACACTCGGGAGTGTCTTTACCAACAAATACTCAGAGGGGTATCCGGGTCGTCGGTATTATGGTGGTCAGACTTACACAGACGAGATAGAAAACCTGGCGCGGGATCGCGCCAAAGCCGTATTTCGATGTGAACATGCCAATGTCCAGCCACTGTCCGGCTCCGCGATGAATCAGGCGGTCTATCTGGGACTGCTTGAGCCGGGGGACTCAATTCTGGCGATGGACCTGTCTCACGGTGGTCATCTGACACACGGTGCACCTGTTTCGCATATGGGTAGCCTGTTCAATTTCGTACGGTATGTCACTGACCCCGTTGATGGTTCAATCGATTTTGATCAGGTTCGTGCCGATGCTCTTGAGCACAAACCCAAGCTGCTCCTGACCGGGTATACGTCGTACCCCCGCGATATTGACTACGCGGCGTTCAAGGAGATTGCTGACGAGGTCGGTGCCCTCACAATGACCGATGCGTCCCATTTTGGTGGCCTGGTCGCAGGCGACGCTATGAAGAACCCCTTCGACTTCGGGTTTGACATCGTGACGACCACCACCCACAAGAGCCTTCGAGGACCACGTGGCGGAATGATCCTGTGCCGTAAGCCGTTCGCCAAGAAAATTGATAAATCTGTGTTCCCGGGTCTCCAGGGAGGTCCGCACATGAATGCGGTGGCGGCCATTGCGGTTACGCTCCTCAAAGCTCAGGGAGAGGAATTCCGCCAGTATGCCCAGCAGGTGCTAAAAAATGCCCAGGCCCTTGCAAGCGAATTGCTGAATCATCAGGGGCATCTTGTCACAGGTGGCACTGACAACCACATGATGGTGCTCGACACCATGAAGACCTACGAACTTGATGGGCGTGTTGCCGAAGAAACACTCGATACGGCGTCCATCACCACCAACAAGCAGATTATTCCGGACGACCCCAATCCGCCACTTCGTCCAAGCGGTCTTAGGATTGGTACCCCGGCGGCGACTGCTCGAGGTATGAATGAAGAACACATGGTGCAGTTGGGCCGATGGATTCATGATTGCCTGAGCAATCATGATGATGAGGAACACCTGGCTGAGGTTCGAGTTGACGTGGAGGCGTTCTGTCAGCAGTTTCCTGTGCCTGGTATCTAGGCTACGACAGTGGTTGAAGGTGTCCTTTTTGATTTGTTCGGGACGCTCATTGAGTATGAGGCTGGTCGAGGTGGACAGGACTTTGGCGCTTTTTGCAGCGTGGCGCGTGACCTGGGTATCCATGGGACTGATACGGATATTCTCTCGCGATCCGATACGTCGTTTGCTCAGCACGAAAAAAGCGCAGCAGATTCGCTGATTGAGTTCAGCATGGCCGACAGCATGTCGACCTTTGCGCAACAGTCGGGTGTTGCCCCGGATACGGATTCGGTGACCCACCTGGTCGAATCCTATATCACGTGCTGGATGCAATCGGTACGGCCGCTAGCCGGTATCGATCGTCTGGTGGGGCGTGTGGCAAAAAACCACCGGGTCGGTTTGATCAGCAATACTCACTATCGTCCGTTGGTGGACCGTCTGCTGCAATCAGTCAATCTCTATGACGTGTTTGAACATGTCACGACTTCAGTTGAACACGGATACCGTAAACCACACCCCAATATCTTCACGGACACGCTGGATGTCATGGGACTGGCACCCGTAGACGCGGTTTACGTTGGGGACAACTACCTGGACGACTACAGGGGTTCAGGAGACGCAGGGATGTCCTGTTTTCTGATTGGTCGTCATGCGCGGGTCCCGCTTAATCGGCAATTGCGGACCATCTTTGATCTGCCCCTGGATCTGGACAGGGTCCTCGCACGTTAGTCGGTCGCTCAGTTGTGCTAGAACACCAGAATTGCGCGACCCGCGATCTTCCCGCTCTCCAGATCCTGTGTGGCCTGATTGATGTCATCGATGTTGTATCGCGCCGTCACCATCTGGTCCAGATCCAGTCTGCCCTCGTCATACCATTTCAGATACTTGGGAAAGTCTCGGTCAGGTGAACAGGAACCGCCGATGCTGCCAATGAATTTCTTCTCGTTGATCAGAATGTCTGAAGCGTTCAATTCAACGGAGGTCTGAGGTACACCGACCAGGACTGCGGTGCCACCGGGTTCAGCGCCAAAAAAGCCACTGCGTACGGCAGGGACGATCTGCTCCATCGTCTGTTTCAAACCGATACAGTCAAATGCGTAATCTGCCCCGGAGGTTGGGTTGCCACCCATGTTGCGTTTCTCCGCATTGGCCGTCAGGGCTTTGATTGCCTTGATGGGGTCTTCTTTACCGGCGTTGATCGTGTGCGTTGCGCCAAACTGGCGGGCAAATTTCAGCTTTTCGTCATCCAGGTCGATGGCGATAATCGGGTCTGCTTCCAGGGTTGCCGCGGCAACAACGGCGGATAGTCCGACACCACCAACACCGAAAATGGCAACGCTCTCACCCTTGGTCACCCCTGCGGTGTTTTCAACGGCACCCGCACCGGTCATGACAGCGCATCCAATGATGGCTGTGACCTCGCGATTGACATCGTCCGCAACCTTCACCACGTATTGCTCATCGGCGATGGTGTGGTCGGCCCAGGTGAATACGTTCTGGGAATAGGCCATGCCGCCACCTGGAAGATCGACGGTGGCCGCCCAGGGTGTAGCGGTTGCCTCCCTCGCGTTGCGAGGTACCCAGGTGACCATCACCGTGTCGCCTTCTTTGACGTGATTCACCTCGTCGCCTGTCGCGAGGACGACGCCGGTTGACTCGTGACCCAGGATGACGGGTGCCATGCGCGGGTTGTGCATCTGATGGAGTTGACTGTGGCAAACACCACTTGCGTATTGCTTGACCACGACCTGCGTGGGTCCCGGATCCGGCAGGGTGACATCTTCAACGGTAAGTGGTCCCTGTTCCTGGGGTACGACAATGACACGAGCGGCAGTAGGCATATTTTTTCCTGTAGAGGCGTTAGGAATCGATGATGTTCTTCCTAGTAGCCATCATGCGTACGATGACAAATAAAAGTCAATTGGTGCGCGCATGCTGCGTTACCATCTACCACCAAGTGGTATGAGCGTCCTACCGTAAACAGCAGGTTGCAACTTTCATGGCTGATACAGGAATGAAGTCGTTGTTGATCCCCATCGTGGGGGAGGTCCACGTGGTCGACCAACCTGACATCCTGCAGCGACATGGGAAGGATGAGTCGTTTCATCAGCCCATGCCTCCGGATCTCGTGGTGTTTCCTGAGACCAATGAGCAGGTCAGTGACATTGTGAACCGCTGCGCTGAGCGACGCTGTCCGGTCATTCCCTTTGGTACCGGGACATCACTCGAAGGTCACATCGCGGCGCTTCAGGGTGGGGTGTGTATCGATCTGTCCCGAATGGACAGAATTCTGGCAGTTCACACGGCTGACCTCGACTGCCGCGTGCAGGCTGGCGTCACCCGAAAGTCGCTGAACAGGGAACTCGCCAGAGATGGACTGTTCTTTCCCGTTGATCCCGGCGCCGACGCCTCCCTAGGTGGCATGGCGGCGACACGGGCATCGGGTACCAACGCGGTACGATATGGCACCATGTCAGACAACGTTCTTGGTCTGACAGTTGTGCTTCCAGATGGACGTATTTTTACGACCGGATCGCGAGCGCGGAAAACCGCTGCAGGTTATGACCTGACCCACTTGATGTGTGGGTCGGAAGGGACACTTGGTGTCATCACAGAGGTCAGCCTTCGATGTTACGGGCTCCCCGCTGCTCAGAGCGCTGCCGTTTGTTCGTTCAGAGATCTTGCAGGCGCGATCGATACCGTGATTGAGACCATTCAGTGCGGCATTCCTGTGGCACGAGCCGAACTCCTGGATGATGTGCAGATGACCGCTGTGAACCGATATTCTGATCTGAGTTATCCCGAGCTAACGATGCTCTTCCTGGGGTTTGACGGCACCGAACAATCTGTTAAAGAACAGAGCGAATGGGTAGCGTCGCTCGCAGCAGGGCATGGTGGGAACGATTTTGCGTGGTCAACGCTGACTGAAGAGAAAACGCGTCTGTGGCAGGCGCGATACGACGCGTATTATGCCGCGCGCGCGATGCGTACCGGGTGCGAGGGCTGGGTCACGGACGTTTGCGTCCCGATCAGCTCCTTGACGGAGTGTATCGTTGCGACCCGCGAGGATGTCGACAGGGAAGGTATGCTGGCACCCATCGTTGGGCATGTCGGAGACGGCAATTTTCATGTGCTGCTGCTGGTGGACCCGGGCTCCGCCTCTGAGATGGCAACAGCCCATCGAATCAACGATCGCCTGGTAGAACGGGCGCTGTCGGTTGGTGGTACGTGTACCGGTGAGCACGGGATTGGCTACGGTAAGCTCAAACACCTTGAAGCGGAACATGGTGCTGGTGTGGACGTGATGCGCCAGGTTAAAACGGCTCTTGATCCCCTTGGCATCATGAACCCGGGAAAGGTGGTTTCTGTCAGCCACAACACACACTAACTGCCACGGATCAGCTGGTTTTCACATATTACGGAAGGGGGCCCCGCGGCCATGTCAGATGAGTTTGCGTGGATGGACGCATCTGTACTGGCCGAGCGGATAGACAGCGGAGAGCTCGGTGCGCATGAAGTCATCGAGGCTGCGCTCGCACAAATCGGCGCGATGAATTCGCAGCTGAACGCGGTGGCTGTCACTGACAGCTTCATGGAGTCAGGACAACAGCAGGGCCGACTTGGTGGGGTTCCGATGCTGATTGATGATCTTACTCAAACGGTGGGTATGCCCTGCAGCCATGGATCCAGACTCTGGGAAGGAAATATTCCGATTCGGGATGATTATCTCGTCATGCGTTTCCGGCATGCGGGGGCTGCGATCGTAGTAAAGAGCAACGTCTCGGAACTGGCTATTGCGCTTACCACCGAGCCACAGTACCTGGGAGCCTGCACTAATCCCTGGGATACCACACGATCACCCGGCGGTGCTGCGGCTGCAGTCGCATCAGGTATGGTGCCGTTAGCTCAGGCGACAGATTCGCTAGGGGGCCTAGGGATCAATGCGGCAAGTTGCGGGCTTGTAGGCCTCAAACCAACCCGCGCGAGAACGCCTCTCGGCCCGGACGATCTTGCTGAATGGCCTGGACTCACAGCAGCACACATGGTAACGCGCTCGGTACGTGATACTGCGCTGTTTCTGGATTGCGCCTAGGGACCCGCGCTGGGCGATGCCCATCAGGCACCTGCGATGGGCGCCAGTGCAATGTCTGCGCTGGAACAACCGCCTTCGGAACTTCGCATTGTGGTTGAACTGCAACCGATGAACAACGATAAGATATCCGGACCCGTCAGGGCTGGGATCGATGCAGTCTACCGTCAGTTGGAGGAACTGGGCGACGCGGTCATGGTCCGTTCAATCGACTACGATCGTCAAAGACTGCCTGAAGTTCTGACCACGCTGGTTGTTTCCGAAGTGCGTAATCGCCTGTGGGGTCGCAGCGAGCAGACAGGTATTGAGATCTCGGGCAGCGTACTGGAGCGGTGCACACTGTCGATGATTGAAGCAGGCGCAGCGATCACGGGTGATCTCTATGCACGTGCGATGCACGAAATGTACAGGAGTGCCCTGACCCTGGAACGTGTTTTCTCGGATTCAGATATCGTGATGACACCGACGACGAAAACGCTTCTTCCCGCGCTCGGTCACCTGGATACAACGGTCGATTCGGATGTCTACCTCGAACGTGCCAGTGAGTTTTCGTGTTTCACCAGTCTGTTCAACCTGAGTGGGCATCCGGCAATGACATTGACGCTCCATTGGACCGAAGATGACATTCCCGTCGGGATCCAGTTTGTGGCGCCTTTCGGTCTTGAGGACCGGTTGACTTAATTTGGCGCGCAGTTGGAGTCAACGATGCCGTGGTCGCACAAAAGACCCCCTGTATTCGAAATCCCTGCGTAGCTAGGCAGCGGAAATCCACTCGGCGGCGACCCGCGCAGCTTCGTTATAGATCGATTCCTCTGATGTGCGGGTGCGTTTCAGAATCTTGTAGCCGTGGTCCCCGGTGTGCAGTGGATGAAGTGTCGCAAGTGGCAGTTCATCAACGACCGTCTGTAACAGTGTCAATTCAGCCATTTTGTCTCTCGTGCCCGACAGAAACAGCTGGTGTACGGTGACCGATTCAAGATGCGACGCACGCTTTCTGTCAGGTGCGCCAGAATGCAGCGGAAACGAGAAGTAGATCAGGCCCTCGATGCCTGAATCGTCACCGTATTCAGCACCATAGAGGGAAGACATCCGTCCACCAAAGGAATGACCTCCCATGAAGAGGGGACCGCCGTCAGCAAGATCGAGCGCGACATTTCTAGCGTTTCCGAATGATTCCAGGCAGACGGCCGGTTTGTCGGTGCGTGGTTTCCCCGCCTGCATATACGGAAAATTGAATCGGAGTGTACTGATCTGACGGCGCGCTAGTGACTCACTCAGGGACTGCATATGAGCGTGACGATGGTCGGCTCCTGCACCATGTGCCAGGATCAGTGTTGCCTGGGGAGCGTTTGCGGGTTGAAACGTTGCATCGACGGTTGCCTCTGATGTTGCATCGAACGTCATATGCGTCGCGGTTTGCAGAAGACTGTCCATATCCATAGGTGAATATCCATTGCATGATCGGCAGGTTTAGGCGCTGATTGCCTGACTCGATTGTCTTGCTTCAGTTGACCGGTAGTATACTCCGCCGACATCCAACACCGAGTGCTTCACATGAGCCCTGAAAATCCGTTCGAAAAACAAGGCAATGGCCATGGTGACCTCGGTGTGCTCGCCGGTGGGGTTGCCATTGTCACGGGCGGTGCGTCCGGCATAGGGCTAGCCCTGGTGGAAGCCGCCATCGCACATGGTATGCACCCGGTGATTGCAGACATCGAAGCAACCGCGATCGCGGAGGCAGAAAGTACGTTGGCCGAAGCTGCGGAGGCTGCGGGGCTCACAATACTGGGCTGTCATTGCGACGTCTCGTCCGAAGAAGCGGTTCAGGCTATGGCAGAACGTATCGATGCCACGTTTCCTGATCAGCCGATTTCACTGCTGGCCTGTAATGCCGGTGTTGGCGCGGGAGGGGGCGTACTGGCCGCGCAGCAATCAGACTGGGATTTTGTTCTTGGCGTCAATCTGATGGGGCCGGTCTATTGTATTCGCACCTTTGTTCCGAAAATGCTTGAGCAAGGTTCGCCGGGTTCTGTCATGGCAACGTCTTCCCAGGACGGCCTCTGCGCCAGCCAGGGTGTCTATGGTGTCAGTAAACACGCGTGCGTCGCATTGATGGAAGGACTGCATGGTGAAGTGGGTGAGCGACTGACAACCCACGTTCTGTGTCCCAATGTGGTGGCGACCAATATCGTGACGTCGGAACGTAATCGTCCAGATCGTTATGGCGGTCCGAGACAAGCGCATCCGGGTGCGATGCATATCCAGGACCGTTTCAAAGAACATGGGATTCCACCGTCCCAGTGCGCAGCCCAGGTGTTTGAAGCCATGCAGGATGGTACTTTCTACGTCATGGCAGAGTCAGAAGATGACCCGGGCTACGTCCATCTGGAAGTGGAAACCCGAATGAACTCGATCCTATCCCACGAGCGCCCGTTTCGACCCCAAAGCCAGTTGATCAGAAAGGTGTTCAGCTCCGGTTAGGCAGCGTTCAACGATGCCGGGCGCATCTGACTCGCGATTTGACGCAGCACTGTTTGAAGACGTTGTGCGGAGGCATCAGAATCTGCGACCAGCGCCAGAACGCCGCCGGGAATTGGCTCGATAAAGACGCGATGGCCGGAGAGCTCCGTAGACTCACGCTCTGCGCTGATATGCGGAATCAGCATCACCGTGATCTGTTCCTCACCGTCTTCGAGCACCAGATGTGCAGCCAGCTGGCCCTTGACGACAAACTTACGAGCGTAGCGGAAGCGGCCAAGCCGCTCTCCCTCAACCAATCGTTGATCGACGGATTCGATCACGACGGCCAGTTCAGGGTCCGTAACGTCCGCCAGCATCATCTGAATCTTGCTTTGTTCCTCCATGACATGAGATAGGACATCTTCGGCATCCGCGCTGGCTGGCTCGGTTTGAACCAGAACCAGCGTGATTGCCACGAGAAAAGTTGCGGCCAAGCTCAACCAATGCCAACGCGTGGGCCTAGGCGTTTCGCTCTGAATGGAGTGGTTGAGTAGAATCTTGGCCGCAAACCCGTCGGGGGAACAGGCACCGTGAAAGCCTGTTTCAAGAGTCCGTCCATATCGTGAATGTCGTCCGAGAAGCGCCGACACGTCGGGCACTGACATGAGCATCTGCCTCCTTATTCGGCGCGTCGGGTTCCGCCAGGCGAAGCCTTCGGAACTCAAGGCAATTCATGGGATGTCTCCGAATCTGCTTCCAGTGCGCTGTGGAGTTGCTATCTGGCCTGGTGAAGTCGGGTCGCCACAGTGTTCCTTGGGAGATCAAATCTGACGGCGATCTCCTAGAGGCTGTAGCCGTCGATCACCTGTAACATGAGGGATTCCATGTACTTGACGATTAGTTGTCGGAGCGTAGCTCGCAGGGCCAGTAATTCGGGCCTGGCATAAAAGTGCTGGTGTTCGGAAGCCACTGTACCGGTATCCACATCACTGTATTCCAGCCGCTTTCTCTCGTATTTCCGGGCGTTTTCCCGGCGTAGAATGGTGGTCAGCCAGCTCTTGGCGGAAAAGGGGATCGAGGAAGCGCCAGGCTCGCAGAAATTTCTCCTGGACCAGGTCTTCAGCCGCACCCGGTTCACTCGACAGCCAATATGCATAGCGGTACAGCCAGCTACTTTAGGCGTTGACAAGATTGTTGAATCGGGTCTGCTTGCTTTGCGTATTAGTGTGGACTGAGTTGTCACCTGGAATATTCCCACCGCTGTTTGCCCCATGGGCGGTGGGGGTATGTTCATGTTGCTGACTTTCTTCATTCGATATATTGATCTGTCGTCACCAGCCACTCGGAGGTTCAATCAACAGACAACGCGAAGAGCCCGTTGCTACGGCCACACACGCGGCCGCTCGCTTGCATGGATCGTATATTCCGGGTTTACTCCTCGTTGTCTGAACGAATGGAACTGACAATGTCGGCAGCTGAAGCAGAACAAGGGGCTCTCCCGGTTGTACCGTGGTTGAAACAGGATGATGACGGACCGTATCTTGAAGGACATCGGTGCGGCTCCTGTGGGGCGGTTTACCTCGGTGAACGTGACCAATGTTCCAATTGCGGAGCTCGTGGTGGGATTGGCGCAGAGAAACTGCAGAATCGGGGCAAACTTTACTCCTACTCGATCGTGCACCGGAGCTTCCCGGGTATTGAAGTCCCCTATATTTCGGCTATCGTGGATCTTGAAGGTGGCGGGTCGATCAAGGGGAATCTGATAGACGTCGAGCCTGATCCGGCCAAGATCGCTTTTGATATGCCGGTGGAGGTGGTATTCCGCGACGCGCTGGGTCGGAAGGACAGCGACGGCAATGCCTACATCAGCTATTTCTTCAAACCTGCGTGATCTGAAGACCAAGGCCCGATTGCCGCGCAAGTCGGTGATCCGACAGGATACAAAACGGGAACTAAGACGGGATATTAATAGGAGCTTGATATGAGCGATGTGTATGTACTGGGTGTAGACATGATCAGGTTCGGGCGCTTTCCTGATAAGACGGTGCCTCAATTGGGCGCACAGGCCGCCCTGATGGCCCTGGACGATGCGGGGCTATCCCTGCCTGACATGCAGGCGTTGTACTGTGGAAACCTGGGCCAGGCCAGTGGCATGGTAGGCCAGCGTATTCTCCAGGAAATTGGACAGACCGGGATTCCGGTTGTGAACACCGCGAATGCGTGCGCGACAGGCGCGACCGCTTTCCGTGAGGGCTGGATGTCGATCAAGGCAGGCGTCTATGACATGGTCCTGACCGTCGGCGTTGAGCAGATGGGTAAGGGTTTGCTGGGTGGCGGAGGCGGCGGTACCGGTATCTCCAAGGAAGGACTGCTTGGTTCCGGTACCATGCCGTCTGTATTCGCAGAGGCCGGCATGGAACATACGCGTCAGTACGGAACGACGTTCGAACAGTTCGCAAAGGTTTCAGTCAAAAATCATCATCACTCGACCCTTAACCCCAAGGCCATGTACCAGATTGAAACCCCGCTCGAAGAAGTGATGAATGCGGAGATGATCTCCTATCCAAACACCAAGCTCATGTGCTCGGTCAATGTTGATGGTGCCGCGGCAGCGGTCCTCGTCTCGGAGAAGAAAGCGCG
>MDTB01109533.1_pt1 | contig 31234 bp, 28 predicted proteins | sample 811161 | NCBI WGS metagenome assembly MDTB01 (sample SAMN05326650, study PRJNA326480) | marine metagenome | isolation source: seawater | place: Mediterranean Sea | collected 2009 | reverse complement strand
TGAGGTAAGAGCTCACCGGTTTTTTGGTAACAAAAAACGCATGGCAAACCCCACTGGGAGCAAGGTTAAATAGAGAAGACGTGGCATTTAATGCAAAAAACAGTCTTTAGTTAGTCTTCTGGGTTAACCGCTTGAGCTTAAGTGTGAACTTAAGTCTAGAGAAATGATATCTTCAATGACAGAACCCGGCTTATAGATTATCTGGCAGTTAAACCTCAATATACGTTCTACTTTTGTACTCTCAACCTATAATATAAAAACATTGACTATTATTTAAAAACCCATACTATCCCAAATAATCCCAATATGGAGGATGATTTGAAAAATTATGTTTTTATCAAGTTACGAAAACAAAATAGACAAGAAAGGAAGAGTTTCCGTGCCAGCAACCTTTAGATCACATCTAAATTCATTGGGTTACAATGGTTTTATTACATATCCATCTTTTAATCACACTGCGCTTGAGGCATGCTCGCAGGATAGAATTGAGAAATTATCGAACACAATAGACTCATTGAATCCTTTTGAAGAAAAAAGAGATTACTTTGCAACATCAGTTTTATCTGAAAGTGAAAACTTACAATTTGACACAGAAGGCAGAGTCTCAATATCAGTAAAATTATTAGATCACGCAAAAATAAGAAATAACATATTATTCGTTGGACTAGGTAAAACTTTTCAAATTTGGGAACCTAATCATTTTGAAAAATTTAAAGTTCTTGCTAGAAAAAAAGCTTTTCAAAATAGATCTAATTTAAAATGGGAAAATAAACTGAAAGGGGAGTAGAAATGAGTATAAATGTAGGAGGAGGAGAGCTAAGAGAATTAAAACCAAGAATATTGGTAATTGGAGTTGGCGGTGCTGGTGGAAATGCTATTAATGCAATGATTGAAGCAGGTATGCAAGGGGTAGAATTTGTAGCAGTAAATACTGATGCTCAAGATCTTAAAATGAGTAAAGCAGACGCTAAAATTCAAATTGGAATGAATTTAACAAAAGGATTAGGAGCAGGAGCAAAACAAGACATAGGTCAAGCTGCTGCAGATGAATCAATTAACGAAATCATAAATTACATTCAGGGAAGTAATATGGTTTTCATTGCATCAGGCATGGGTGGAGGAACTGGAACTGGAGCATCACATGTAATTGCTAAAGCAGCAAGGGAAATGAACATTTTAACTGTTGGAGTTACAACTTTACCATTTGCTTATGAAGGACCAAAAAGAATGAGAAGAGCAGCATCAGGTTTAGAGGAATTAAAAAGACATTTAGATACAACTATTGTGGTTCCAAATCAAAATTTATTTAAAATTGCAAACGAGTCAACTGGATTTGAGGAGTCTTTTAGCTTGTCTAATGATGTTTTAAAACATGGCGTTCAAAGTATTACTGACCTTATGGTACGACCAGGGATGATTAATTTAGATTTTGCTGATGTTGAAACAGTGATGAGCTCAAGCGGTAAAGCTATGATGGGCACTGGCGAAGCTGAGGGAGAAAATAGAGCTATGGCTGCTACTGAGTTAGCGTTAAATAATCCACTGATTGATGAGTATACTCTTCAAGGAGCGAAAGGTTTATTAGTAAATATTACTGGCGGAAGCGATATAAAACTTTTTGAGGTCGATACCGCAGTTAATAAAATTAGAGCAGAAGTAGATCCGGAAGCAGAGTTAATTTTTGGTGCAATTAAAGATGAAAATATGAATGGTAAAATAAGAGTATCAATTGTTGCTACGTCCTTGAAAGGGTCAAATATTTATCCAGATACCAAACCAATTTTTAATGTAGTTAATGGATCTAGCGATAGAAACAATAATTTTAATGATAATTTGTTTTCTAAAAATAATATTGAAAAAAATGTGATAAATTCTATTGATGGTGCGACGGCTCTTAAGCTTGATGAGAATTATGAAATTAAAAATAGCGAAGAGCAAAATGCTTTAATTGATAATTTCGAAAATAAAGAAGAAAAGATGATCACTAAAGATTTTGTGAACAAAACTTATCAAGATGAAATTCCTTCAGGTGTTTCTATTGAGAGTGCATCGTATATGGAAAATCAATCTGAAACTGAGATAGAACACGAAAAAGTCTTTAACAATAATCAGAATATTGAGAATAAAGATGAAGAATATACTCCTAAACTTTTCTCTGAGGATCAAAATAAAGTTGAAAGTGAAGAAATTCATGAGGATATTAATAGCGAAAATCTTTTCGATCAAGACACAAACGAAGAAGAGGATTTTGAAATCCCAGCTTTCCTAAGAAGACAAAAGTTTTAATGATTAATTTTTGGATTAATGAAAACTCAAACATCATCACTGGAATTTTCCCATTTTCCAGTGATGTTGAGTGAAATAATTCAAATTTCCTCGCCTACAAATGGAGGATTATTCATCGATTGCACTTTTGGCGGTGGCAATTATTCTAATGCAATTTTAAAATTCCCTCATACAAAAGTAATAGGAATAGATAGAGACGATGCAGTAGTTTCTATAGCTCAAAAATTAGAAAAAAAATTTAAAAATAGATTTAGATTTTTTAAATTAAAATTTAGTCAAATAGACAAAGTTTTAGAAGATTATGCAGACACTATTATTTTTGATCTTGGCCTCTCATCTATACAATTGGACAATTTAAAAAGAGGATTTTCTTTTAAGTCAAAAGATAAATTAGATATGTCAATGGGTCTTTCAGAAATATCTGCTGAAGATGTTGTTAACAAACTAAGTGAAACCCAATTAAAATTGATTATTAAAATACTTGGTGAAGAAAAGGAAGCATCAAAAATTGCAAAAAACATTGTCAAAGAAAGATCAAATAAAAAAATTACTAAAGTAAACGAGTTGGTTTCAATTATTACAAAAAGTAAATCAAGAGATTTTTCTAAAAAGATAAATCCTTGTACAAAAACGTTTCAAGCTCTTAGAATTTTTGTAAATAAAGAAATTACTGAACTCATAAATGGTTTGATAAATGCTACCAAATTTTTAAAACCAGGAGGAAAAATTTTAATAGTAAGTTTTCACTCAATTGAAGATAGAATTGTAAAGTATTTTTTTACAAATTTTTCATCTAAAAGATCAAAACCCTCAAGGTATTTTCCTGAAGAAACTAATTTAAATAATCAATTATTTGAGAAATATATTAATAAAATTATTAAACCCTCTGTAATTGAACTTGATAAAAATAATCCATCTAGATCTGCTAAACTAAGATTTTCAATAAGAAATAAAAATCAATTTGTTTACCCATCTAATTTAATAAAAAAATTCAATAATTATCTTAATATAGAGGCTATTAATGTTTAGACTTAGCATATTTTTTTCAATCATAATCTTTTCATCTTTAGTAATGGGCACTTCCTTTATTAAAAACCAAACAAGAGAAATTGAAAAAAAAAATCTACTCTTTAAATAAAAAAATTTATAAAAAGGAAAAAGATTTTAATGAGTCATCATTAGATTTTTTTTACTTAACATCACCTTCAGCGATAGAGAATAAAATTGAACTTTTAAATATCAATCAATATTTCCCAATTGAATATTCTAATATTTTCTTAAATATGTCAGAATTTTTAGATATTGAAAAAAAAATAGTTAATCAGGAAAATTATAATGAAGAAAATATCCAAAAAAAATAAGCATTTTAATAAAAACCAAGAAAGTTTTTATTTCGAGGATTATTTAGAAACAAATAAAAAAAAAGATTCTGCTCTAAATAATAAATTATTTCATGATAGAATTTATCTTTTATTTTTTTTATTTTTTTCTTTAATTTTTATTTTTAGCATAAGGATAATTCATGTTTCACTTACTAATATCGAACTTTTTAAACAAACATCTATAAATCAGTTTACACTTAATAGACGTGATATTGTAGACAGAAACGGAGTTCTAATATCTAGGAATATTAAATCTTATCATGCAGCTATCAGCCCAAATCTAATTAAAAATAAAAAAAATTTTTTAATTAAATTAAGAATAAATTTTCCTGATATGCAAATAAAGGAAATACAGAAAAAAATTAAAGGTAACAAATATTTCTATCTAAAAAAAAGAATTAATCAGGATGAAAAAGAAAAATTATTGAGCCTAGGAGAAAAAGGTTTAGTTTTTGAGCCATTTCAATCAAGAATTTATCCTCAAGCAAATTTATTTAGCCATCTAATTGGACAGGTTAATTACGATAATTATGGAATTTCTGGCTTGGAAAAATATTTTGATAAAGAACTAAGAAACAAAAAACTAATAAAAAAACCACTTAAATTAACGTTAGATACTAATATTCAATATCTAATAAACAAAGAATTAAATAAGGCTCTAGATACATTCAATGCTACGGGAGGTGGAGCTCTGTTAATGGATGTTAATAATGGAGAAATTTTATCGTTAGTTTCTTTGCCTGATTTTAACATAAATCTTAGAGAAAATAATAGAGATACTAGATTTTTAAATAAAATTACAAAAGGAGTGTACGAACTAGGGTCAATCTTTAAAACTTTTACTGTTGCTTTAGCCTTAGATAATAATTTAGTAACTCCTGAAACAATTATTAAAGATATTCCCAAGTCTGTAAAATGCTCGAAGTATAATATTTCAGACATAAAAGACTTTCCAAAAAGAATGTCGGTAGAAGATATCTTAATAAGATCTTCAAATATCGGAACTTTATTAATCGCTAGAAAGATAGGTGAGGAGAAATATAAAAAATTTATTGAGGCGTCCAATTTACTAAAAATTCCAGATATTCAACTTGAGGAAGTTGGCAAACCGACTAAATTTAATTGGAATAAGTGCAAACTAGAAACTGTTTCCTACGGCCATGGTATCACAACAACCCCATTACAGGCGACCGCTGTATATGCTGCATTAACCAATGGAGGGAAAATAATTAGACCTAATTTAGTAAAGAATGAAGAAGAAAAGAAATATTTTAAAAGATTGATTTCAGCGCAAACTAGTGAAAGTCTGAATAAAATTTTAAGAAAAGTTGTAACTGAGGATGAAGGCACCGCGAAACTTGCAGATATTTATGGATATTTTGTTGGAGGAAAAACTGGAACTTCTCAAAGCTACAAAGATAAAAATGAAAATTTAAATACATTTATATCTATTTTTCCTGCAAATAAACCAGAATATGCTTTATTAGTTATGCTCGAGAATCCTCAAATTGCTAAAGATTTAATTTACAATTATAAAGGAGTCAGAATAAAAGGCTTTCGAAATGAGGCTGGTTGGAATTCTGTTTATGTTGCTGGCGAAATAATAAAAAAAATTGGTCCAATTTTAGCCATAAATAATAAAGATTTTAATACAAAAAATGTTGCTGAAAAAACTTATTAAAAACGTACCAAAAGAAATTCAAACAATAAATGTAAAAGGATTAGCAATTGATAGTAAAAAAATTAAAAAAGGTTTTATTTTTTTTGCAATTAAAGGTAAACTTTCTGACGGTGAATATTATATTGAAGAAGCGATAAAGAATGGAGCTGTAGCAGTTGTATGCTCTAAGTCGAGCAAATACAAAAATAAAGTAATACCTGTTTTTAAAACTTTAGATATTAGAGCTTTTTTAGCCACGGTATGCTCAAAATTTTATAGAGAGAAACCTAAAAATATAATTGCAGTTACAGGAACAAATGGAAAAACATCTGTAGCAGACCTATTTTACCAAATTTTAAGTTTGAACAAAATACCGGTTGCATCAATTGGCACTTTAGGAATTAAGTATAAAAAGAAAATTATTAAATCAAATTTAACTACGCCTGATACAATCTTACTTCACCATTCACTTTCAAATATAAAAAAAGAGAAAATAGACAATGTTATCGTTGAAGCATCAAGTCATGGTCTACATCAAAAAAGAATGAATAATCTTAATTTAAGGGCAGGAATTTTTACAAATTTTAGCCAAGACCATCTTGATTATCATAAAACAATGAGATCTTACTTTAATTCAAAATTAATCTTATTTAAACATTTGCTAAAAAAAAAAAGAATATAATTTCTGATAAATCTATTAAAGAATTTAAAATATTAAAAAAAATCTCTAGGTCAAAAAAACTTAAATTAGTTGAAATAGAGTCGATTAAAAACAGATTAGAAAAAAACTTTAAATTTAAAGATAAAGGCTTTCATATTAAAAATCTTTCAATGGCTATTGCAGCAGCCAGATTATGTAGAATCAATGAAAAAAAAATATTTTCCACTTTAAAAAAAATTAAAGACGTAAACGGGAGACTAGAGTTGGTAAAAGTTTTTACAAACAATGTTAAAGTATATATTGATTTTGCTCATACACCTGATGCGTTGAATAAAGCTATAGAATCACTTAAAAATATCGAAGCAGGTAAAGTTTCTTTGGTTTTTGGATGTGGTGGTAATCGGGATAAAAGCAAAAGGCCACTGATGGGAAAAATAGCAAGTGATAATTGCGAAAAAATTTATGTTACGGATGATAACCCTAGAAAAGAAAAACCAGATACGATTAGAAAAGAAATAATAAAAAATATTAAAAATAAAAATTGCTTTAATATAGGAAATAGAGCTAAAGCAATTAAATTTGCAATTTTAAATGCTGATCCTAACGAAATTATTTTGATTGCAGGCAAAGGCCATGAAGATGAACAAATTTACAAAAATAAAACAATTTCAATTTCAGATAAACAACTAATAAAAAAACTTAAACTAAATATTAAGAAAATATCATCGCGAGATCAATTATTCTTAGAAAACAAAAATATTTTAAGTAGTATTTTAAAAAAAAGAAAAAATGAAAATTTTCATGGTCTAGCAATTGACTCAAGAGTTTTGAAAAAAAACAACTTATTCTTGACTATTAAAGGTAAAAATAATGACGGGATAAAATTTGTTTCACAAGCATTGAAGAAAGGTGCAAAATATATTATTTCATCAAGGAAAATTAAAAAATACACTCAAAAGATTATTGAGGTAAATGATGAAATTAAATTTTTAAATAATTTTGCAAAAAGTAAAAGAAAATCGACTACTGCCAAAATTATTGCAATCACCGGCAGTGCAGGTAAAACTTCATTAAAAAATTTAACAAAAGATTTATTAAATAATTATGCAGAAACTTTCTGCTCCCCAAAATCTTATAATAATCATTTTGGTGTACCATTGAGTTTGTCTAATTTAAGAACAAATCATAAGTTTGGTGTTTTTGAGGTTGGAATGAGCAAAGCTGGAGAAATTAGTAAACTTTCAAAATTCATCAGACCTCATGTTGGAATAATTACTAATATTGGTGAAGCCCATATAGAAAATTTTAATAATTTAAGAGGTATAGCAAAATCAAAAGGAGAAATAATAGATAATATTTTAAAAGGAGGCACTTTAATATTAAATCGTGACGATAAATTTTTTAATTATCTAAAGAAAAGGGCATACAAAAAAAAATTAAAAGTCGTTTCTTTTGGAATAAGCCAAAAATCTGATGTATTTCCGAAGTCAATCTTAAAAAAAAAATCTATTACAAAATTAATTCTTAAAATTTCAGATCAAGTTTTAAATGTTGAATACAAAGACTTAAATATTTATAACGTTCTTTCTTCTATCGCTTTGTTAAGTGTATTAAATCTTAATTTAAATAAAGCATCAAGCCATTTCAAAAAATACAAGCCAGTTGAGGGCAGAGGAAAAATTCATAATATTAAAAGATATAACAAACATTTTAAGTTGATCGATGAGAGTTATAACGCAAATCCGCTTTCAGTTAAAAATGCTATAAATAATTTCAATTCTATAAAAAAACAGAATTTCAAAAAATATCTTTTGCTTGGAGATATGCTTGAACTAGGAAAAAAATCTGATTATTTGCACAAAGATTTGTCAAAAGTTATTAACAATTCTGATATCGACAAGGTATTTATAAAAGGAGACAAAACTTTTACGACTTATAAAAACATTAATAAAGAAAAAAGGGGTAATATTTTTCAATTCTCAGAAGATGTAGATTTTACATTAAGAAATATTTTATCTAATAATGATTACTTGATGATTAAAGGATCTAATGCAACTGGATTAAACAATATAAGCAAAAGGATAATAAAAGGTAATTAATGCTATTTCACTTTTTTACTTCTTTGATAGATCAATATTCTTTTTTCAACGTTTTTAAATATTTAACTTTTAGAACTGGTTTATCAGTTATAACCTCACTTGTGATTGTTTTTATTATTGGCTCCCCTTTGATAAAAATTTTTTCTGAAAAAATGATTACTGGCCCAATAAGACAAGATGGACCTATAGATCATATAATAAAAAAGTCTGGCACTCCTACAATGGGAGGAGTAATAATTATAATAGGGATAATCTCAAGTACACTGTTATGGGCAGATTTAACAAATGTATATGTTTGGACATTGATATTTGTATCTTTAAGTCTTGGAGGGCTTGGCTTATTAGACGATATGTTAAAAATTAAATTTAAAAACTCAAGTGGTTTAAAGTCTAAATATAAATTTTCTGGTCAATTGATTATAGGAGTTATAGCTTTGTTTATACTTATAAATATTTCTAATCATGAATTTTTATATAATCTTTATTTTCCTTTTTTTAAAAATTTAATTTTAAATTTAGGTTTATTTTTTGTACCTTTTGCTTTGTTCGTTTTAATTGGGGCTTCAAACGCAGTTAATTTAACAGATGGTTTAGATGGATTAGCTACTGTTCCAGTAATGCTAGTTGCTTTATCTTTCACTTTAATTTCATATGTCGTAGGAAATACGATATTTTCTGAATATCTTCAAATTCAATACATTCCAGACGTCGGGGAACTTTCAATTTTTTGTGGTTCAATCGTTGGAGCTTGTCTTGGATTTTTATGGTATAACGCTCCTCCTGCAAAGATTTTTATGGGTGATACTGGCTCACTTTCTTTAGGAGGTTCTCTCGCAGCAATAGCTATAATAGTAAAGCATGAAATTGTACTTGCTATAATTGGAGGATTATTTGTTTTAGAAACTGTTTCTGTAATAATTCAAGTCGTATCTTTTAAATTGACCGGTAAAAGAATTTTTAAAATGGCTCCAATTCATCATCATTTTGAAAAAAAGGGTTGGGCAGAGTCAACAATTGTAATACGTTTTTGGATTATAGCAATAATCTTGGCTTTAGTAGGTTTAGCGACTTTAAAACTTAGGTAATAGATGGTTTCAACTTATGATCTAAAAAAAATGTCATTCTTAGTTTATGGATTAGGAATGACTGGTAAATCTGTTGTTAAATTTTTCAAAAAGCATAAAATTAAAAATTATAAAGTTTGGGATGACAAAAAAAAACATTTATTTAAAAATAAAAAAACCTTTAATCTTAGCAGATCACTTAAAGAAGTAGATTTTATAGTTTTAAGCCCAGGGGTAAGTTTAATTAAATCAGGCAATAAAAACCGCTTAATAAAATATAAACATAAAATAATTACAGATATTGATTTAATATTTTTATTAAAAAGGTTTCTTAAAAGTATTGTTGTTACCGGCACTAATGGAAAATCAACCACTTGTAAAATTTTAGCTCATGTACTAAAAAAAAATAAGTATAATATTCTGTTAGCCGGCAATATAGGAATACCTATTTTAAATCAAAAAATTTCAAAAAAAACTATTTTAATAATTGAGGCTTCATCTTATCAACTTGCACACTCAAAATTTATAACTCCTGATTATGCATTTTTGCTAAATATTTCAAATGATCATTTAGATTGGCATGGTAGTAAAAAAAACTATGTTAACTGCAAATTTAAAATTTTCAAATATCAGAAAAAAAATCAATTTTCATTCATCAATAATGACCTAAAAAAAGAATACAGACAAAGAAATTTTTTTGGCAAATTAGTTATTCCAAACATTAAAAGTTACAAAAGATTAAAACCTAAAATTAAAAATTCATATTTAAGATCAACTATTAATGATCAAAACATGTCTTTCGTATTAGCACTAACAAAACTGTTAAGAATAAGTGAGAAATCATTTTTAAGATCGTTAACTACGTTTGTGGGTCTACCTCACAGGTATGAAATTTTCCTAAAAAGGAAAAATTGTGTTTTTATAAATGACTCAAAAGCAACATCGTTTGAGGCAAGCAAGTTTGCTCTTAAAAACTCTAAAAACATATATTGGATAGTTGGAGGTTTACCTAAAAAGGGAGATAGTTTTATTTTAAAAAATATAAAAAAAAATATTATTAAGTCATACATAATCGGAAAAAATACAATTTTTTTTAAAAATCAAATTAATAAACATATAGATTATTTTATTGCCAAAAATTTAAAGAATGCAATTGTCAAGGTATTTAAAGATATAAAATTATACAAAAAAAAAAATAATTCAATTTTATTAAGCCCAGCATCAGCTTCTTTTGATCAATATGTAAATTTTGAAAAAAGAGGCAACGAATTTAAAAAATTAAGTAAATTATATGCACGAAAATATATTTAAAGTAAAATTTATAGATTATTGGAGAAATATTGATAAAAAAATTTTTTTCTGCTTTATTACTCTCTTTTTTCTTGGTCTATTTTTTTCTTTTTCATCTACGTCTTCATTAGCTGGAGAGAGATTAAATAAAGATTACTATTTCTTTTTTTCTAAACATTTAACTTTTACTTTATTAGCTTTAATAATCATGATCTTAATTTCAATTATTGAAACATCACTTTTAAAAAAATTTATAATTCCTTTTTTTATTATTTCTTTATTATTTTTAGCTATGGTGCCTTTTTTTGGTGTTGAGGTTAAAGGAGCGAAAAGGTGGTTAGACTTTTATTTTTTTAGATTACAACCAATTGAAGTTCTTAAACCTTTTTTTATTTTAACAACAGTAAAAATTTTGACTTTAAAAAAATTGCAAAATTCCCAAGTGAAATATTTTTTTAGTTTTATGGTATTAGCTTCTGTAATAATTCTTTTAATTGATCAACCAGATTTAGGTCAGTCTATCTTATTAATAGGTTGTTGGGTCGCTATAGTTTTCATTTCAGGTGTGAGTTTATTTTACATATTATGTTTTTTTTCGATTTTATTAATTTTTTTAAGCTCTTTATTATTTCTTATGCCTGAGAAATTTGGGTACATTATCAACCGTATATTAACTTTTATTGATCCCTCTAAGGGAGATAAGTTTCAATCTTCGACCGCTTTAGATGCTATAAAACTTGGTGGATTAAAAGGACAAGGGATGGGAGAAGGTATTTTAAAAGACAGAGTTCCCGAAGCACACACAGATTATATTATAGCAATTATTTCAGAAGAGTATGGCTCTTTAATTTCAATAATGATAATTGTAATATTTCTTTACATCTCATTCAGAATCATTAAGCATTGTATTAAACAAGATGATCAATTGATTAAAGTTTCGTTATGTGGACTTTCAGCATTACTGGTTTTCCAAACATTTATTCACGTAGGAGTTAATACAAGTCTTATACCTACAACCGGTATGACTTTACCATTCCTTAGTTATGGTGGTTCATCATTAATCGGAAGCGCTATACTTGCAGGAGTGATATTAAATTATACTAAAAATAAAAATTATCTGTATGAGTAAAAAAAAAAGGGCATTGATAGCTATAGGTGGAACTGGCGGCCATGTCTACCCAGGTTGCAACTTAGCAAAAAGTCTTATTGAACAAAATTATATTGTTGAACTGGTTTCTGATAAAAGAGGATATAAATATCTAAATGATTATAAAAATTTTAAAATCTCTATTTTGTCCTCAAGTCCCTTTAATCAAAAGAATTTATTTACAATTTTTTTATCTTTAATAATAATTTTTTATTCAATATTGCGATCGATAATTTTTTTACTTTTTAATAGACCAGACATTGTTTTTGGAATGGGAGGTTATGCATCCTTTCCGATATGTATGGCAGCAAGTATTTTAAATGTAAAATTTATAATTTACGAAAACAATTTAATTATAGGAAAAACGAATAAATTATTGCTGCCATTTGCAAAAAAAATATTTGTTTCTAATTACAGGCTAGAAGGGATACCCCCAAAATATGAAAATAAAACTATTGAAATAGGAAATATTATTAAAAGTGAGATAATAAAATATTCTTTATCGAGATCTGTAAAGAGAGAAAATGGCAAATTAAACATACTTGTATTAGGGGGAAGCCAAGCCGCAAAAGTATTTGCAGAGATTTTACCCAGAATATTTAAACGATGTGTAGATAGTGGCATACCTATTAAAATTTATCAGCACTGTTTACACTCTCAAAATGAAACACTTAAAAACTTTTACGAGTACAATAATATGGATTATGAAACTTTTAATTTTAGTAATAATCTATTAAAATATTTTGAAAAGGCTAATTTTGCAATTACAAGGTCTGGCTCATCTATTTTAGCTGAATTGACAAATTCAAATGTACCTTTTATATCTGTTCCACTTCCCTCTTCAGCAGATAAACACCAATTGAAAAATGCAATTTTTTACGAAAGAAAAAAATATGCATTTTTAATAGAGGAAAAAGATTTAAATTTTAAACTTTTTGATCTTATAAAAAATATATCCGAAAATAACTCTATTTTGGATGCAATTATTCATAATCAAAGACTATATTCTGACAAAAACGTCTACAAAAATATAAATTTAGAATTAAAAAAAATTATTAATGAAAAAAATTAATTTAGGGCAAAAAGAAATTATACACTTTGTTGGTATTGGGGGTATTGGTATGAGCGGTTTAGCTCAAATTATGAAAAATATGGGTTTTAAAATTCAGGGAAGCGATCAAAAAAAAAATAAAAATACAATCAGTTGTTCAAAAGCAGGTATTAATGTTTTTATTGGACATTCTATAAAAAATGTTAAAAGTTCCACGATAGTAGTCAGATCTACAGCAATTAAAAATAATAATAACGAAATAAAATATGCTAGAGAAAAAAAAATACCAATATATTCAAGAGCCGAAGTTTTAGCTGACGTAGTTTCTCTTAAAAAAAATGTAATAATCACTGGTTCTCATGGAAAAACGACCACGACATCATTAGTCTCAAAAATTTTATCTGATCAAAAACTTGATCCTACGATAATAAATGGTGGTGTTATTAATTCTTTTAAAAGCAACGCAAAATTTGGAAAAGGCGAGTGGGCAATTCTAGAGGCAGACGAGTCAGATGGAAGTTTTCTGAAACTTCCAATTAATTATTCTGTAGTTACAAACATTGACTATGAACACATTGATTTTTATAAGAATTTTGCAAGTTTAAAGAATTCATTTATTAAATTTATAGAAAAAACCCCTCCAACAGGTAAATCTATAGTTTGTATTGATAATAAAAATGTAAAAGAGGTGCTTAGTAAAGTAAAAAACAAAAATATTTTAACATATGGAGTGAGTAATAACGCTGACTATAAAATTTCAAATATTAAGTATAAAGTAGATTTCTCAATCTTTGACTTAAGCTACAAAGATATTAAAAAGAAAAATAAGAAAATTAAAAACATTCATTTAAAATTATTAGGAAAACACAATGTTTTAAATGCAGCAGCAGCAGTTACAGTTTGCTTAAATTTAGGTGTAAACCAAAGTATAATAAAGCAATCATTAGAAAGTTTTTCTGGTGTTCAAAGAAGAATGACAAAAATTTTTACTAAAAATAAAAATGATTTTTATGATGATTATGCTCATCATCCTACAGAAATTGCGTCAATTTTAGAGGGTGTAAAAAATGTATATAAAGATAGGAAAATTATATCAATATTTGAACCACACCGTTATTCAAGAGTACTATCCTTGAAAAAAAAATTTGCAAGTTGCTTTAAAAATACTGATTTAGTTCTTCTTTGCCCTATATATGCAGCTGGAGAAAAAAAAAATTCAAGTTTCAATTTTATTAACTTTGCAAAATTGATATCTAGGTTTTCAAGAACTCAGGTTATAATAATAAAGAATTTTAAGGAAATTGATAAATATCTTAAAAAAAATTTGATTAGTGATGAAATTATAATTGGTATGGGTGCAGGTACAATTTCTAAGTATATGAGAGAACTTAAAACAATTTTATGAGAACAAATTTAGATCTTATCGAAAAATTTAATAAAACTATTTCTCAAAATATAAATTTGGCTAATTATAGTTGGTTTAATTTAGGAGGACCAGCTGAGTATTTTTTTAAACCTGAGAATACAAAACAAATTATTGAATTTTTTAAAGCCAATAAAAGAAATAAACTTAAAATTACTTTTCTTGGAGCTGGATCTAACACATTAATTCGAGACAATGGTGTCAAAGGCGTTGTAATAAAACTTGGTAACAAATTTTCAAAAATCCAACTTATTAAAAAAGACATAATTGAAGTTGGGGCTGCTACTTTAGATCGAAAAATTGCTAATTTTGCTTTAGAAAATGGAATTAGCAATCTTGAATTTCTCTCTTGCATTCCAGGTTCAATTGGCGGTTCAGTCGCCATGAATAGCGGATGTTACGACGGAGATATTTCAAAGATACTAGTTTCAGTAAACGTAATAGATTTAAATGAATGTGTAGAGAAAGAAATAAAACGAAATGAAATAGAATTTTTTTATAGAGGGACGAGTTTACCAGATGGGGTCATCATCACTTCGGTAAAATTAAAAGGAAAATTAGAGGATAAAGAAATCATTAAGAAAAAGCAGGAGAGTTTCATTGAAAAAAAAAAATTATCTCAACCAAGTCAAATCAAAACGTGTGGAAGCACTTTTAAAAATATAAGCAATGAAAAAAAAGCTTGGAAATTAATCAAACAATCAGGCTGTCATCAACTAACCCATGGTGATGCAATGATTTCAAAAAAACATTGTAATTTTTTTGTTAATAACGGAAATGCCAAATCTTCTGATATTGAAAAACTAATTAATAAAGTAAAGGAGATAGTAAGAGAAAAAGCAGGGGTTAATCTTGAATTAGAGATTAAAATAGTTGGTGAATAAAAAAAAATTTAAACGAGTATTAGTAGTTCTTGGAGGGACCTCAGGAGAAAGAGAAGTAAGTATTGAAAGTGGAGAGGCTTGTATCAATGCTTTAAGAAAAAAAAGATATTCTGTAAAGAAGTTTGACCCAAAGTTTGAAAACTTAAATTTAATAGATAAAAAAAAAAACTGACGTAATATTCAACGCTCTCCATGGAAAAGATGGTGAAGACGGTGTAGCCCAAAGTTATTTCGAATATTTAAAAATTCCCTATACTCATTCCGGAGTAATCAGTTCTTATTACGCAATGAACAAAATTATTTCTAAAGAAATTTTTTTAAAAAAAAAGATTCTAACTCCTAAATACTTCATTTGCAAAAAAAATGAGCTTAAAGGTAATTTTTTAAAAAAAAACATGATAGAAAAAAAAATAAATTTTCCAATTGTAATAAAACCTTCAAACGAAGGTTCAAGTTTAGGTGTCAAAATTATTAAAAATATTAATGATTTAAAAAGATCAGCAAAAAATCTTTTTAAAAAGTACGATCAATTAATATTTGAGCAATTCATTGGAGGCCAAGAAATACAAGCTGCAGTTATTAATGGTAAATCTCTTGGCGCAATTGAACTAGTTCCTAAAAGATCATTCTATGATTATAAGGCCAAATATACGAAAGCAGCAAACACAAGACACATAATGCCTGCTAGGCTTAAAAAAAATCATTATAACGAAGTTTTGCAAATAGCTAGGCAGGCACATAATGCTTTAAATTGCAAAGGAGTAACAAGATCCGATTTTAAATTTTTTAAAAAGAAATTTTATCTTTTAGAAATTAACACCCAACCGGGCATGACAAATCTTTCACTAGTTCCTGAAATAGCAAAATATTATGGAATTTCGTTTCAAGATTTAATTGAGAAAATTTTATTAGACGCAAGTATTAATAGATGAAAAATAGATTATTAACTGCTTTAATTCTGCTTTTACTTCTTAGTACTTATAATATTCAGAATACTTTTTCTTTGAGTTCTAAGATAAAAATACAAGAGGTGATTGTTACAAACAATTTAATTTTAGATGATCGAATGATAAAAAAAAAACTTTCATTTTTATATCAGACAAATATTTTTTTACTAAATACTAATAAAATAGCATCAGAATTAAAAGGATTTGATTTTATCGATAGCTTTGAAATTAAAAAATTATATCCCAATAAAATAAGAATTAAAATTTTCGAAAAAAAACCGATTGCTATAATTCAAAATAAGCAAGTCAAAAAATATTTTACAAATTTAGGTGAAATAATAAATTTTATAGATTTAAAAGAATATAATGACTTACCGATTGTATTTGGAGATAAAGATAATTTTTTAGTTTTTTATCAAAAATTAAAACAAGCAAATTTCCCAATTAATGAGGTAAAAAAATTTTATCTTTTCGAGTCTAAGAGGTGGGACTTAATTACTAATAATAATCAAGTAATAAAATTACCTATTCAAAATTATGAATTGAGCTTAAAAAATTTTATTGATTTAAAAAAAAAATCTAATTTTCAAAAATTTAGAACATTTGATTACAGGATCAAAGATCAGTTAATCTTAAAATAATTTATGGAAAGTAATTCTCATTCACTTTTTGTTGAAATAAATAATTACAAATTCACTTTTATAGTCAGTAAAAATTTTGAAGAGAATAGATTTAAGTGTATATATATAAAATCTCTACCTCTTGAAGGGATATCAAATAATCAAATCTCAGACAGTAAGCTTTTAAAAGAAATATTTAAAAAAAATATTTATCTTATCGAACAAAAATTTAATTTTGTTTTTAAAGAAGTGTTTCTAATATTAGACAACTTTAATTATTCTCTAATCAATTTTTCAGGTTATAGAAAATTAAATGGATCTCAACTTGTAAAAGAAAATATTACTTACATACTAAACTCACTAAAATCAAAAATTAATTTAGTTGAGGATGATAAAAAAGTTCTCCATATTTTTAATTCAAAATATTTCCTCGATAAAAAAGAAGTAGAAAATTTACCTATCGGATTATTTGGAGACTTTTATACTCATGAATTAAGTTTTTTTTTAATAAAAAATAATGACTACTTAAATTTAAAAAATATATTTAATAAATGTAATTTAAGATTAAAAAAGGTTATTTCAAAAAACTTTATTACTGGAGCTTACTTAATAAAAGAAAATTCTAATCTAAATACTTTATTCAGAATTGAAATAGATAATATAAGTTCAAAAATAATTTTTTTTGAGAACTCCTCTTTAAAATTTGTTCAAGATTTTAAATTTGGATTAGATATTATAATTAACGATATTTCAAAAATAATTGGATTAAAAAAACAAAATATAATAAATATTTTAGCAAAATCAGATTTCAATTCATCAAATTTAAATAATGAATTATTGGAAAAAGAATTCTTTTTTGAAAGTAATTTTAGAAAAATAAAGAAAAAATTGATAATTGAAATAGCTAAAGCAAGAATTGAAGAAATTTTAAATATAATTATATTTAACAATATAAATTTAACCAGTTTTTTAAAAAAAAAAATTCCAATATTCCTAAAAATTAGAGATGAGACAAATGAAAATTTTTTTAAAAATAACTTCAAATCTTTTTTTTCTACAAATAAATTTGACCTACATTTTATAGACCATGAGAATTCAGAGAGAATTTATGAATATGCAAATGAGATAGTTCAATATGGGTGGAAAAAAGAGGCTATTCCCATAGTTCAAGAAAAAAAGTCAATAATTGCGAAGATCTTTGAGTTTTTTTCTAGTTAAGATTTGTCATTTTTAGAAACATTTGTTGTTTTAAGAACTGGCTTTTAATTATGTATAAAGCAACGATGCTTAAAATATACCAACAAACTTTAAATAACTCTGTCAGTTTTAATGGTGTCGGATTGCACAACGGCAAGAAGTGCGCATTAAAGATCAATCCAAGTGAAAATAATAGTGGAATAATTTTTAAGAGAGTCGACTTACAAGAAAATAACCTTATTGTTGCTAATTATAACAATGTAACATCAGCAAAACTTTGTACAACTTTAGCAAACGAATTCGGAATTAAAGTTTCAACAGTTGAACATTTATTAGCTGCACTGTATATAGCCGAAGTTGATAATGCAGTAATCGAAATTGATAACGAGGAAGTACCAATTATGGACGGCTCTGCTAAACCATTCTTAGAAGCCTTCTTAAAAGCAGGCACAAAACAATTAAACCAAGAGAGAAAATATTTAAAAATACTAAAGAAATTTGAATTTTCTGATGGAGAAAGAAAAATATCAATCGAACCTTCTGAGAAAAGTTTTGAAGTAGAGTTTCAGTTAAATTATAAAAATAAAATTATCGGAAAACAAAAAAATTCAATAAATTTTTTAACTGACGACTTGGAAAAAGTATATGAGTCAAGAACTTTCTGTTTATTTGAAGATATAGAAAAAATCAAAAAAATTGGTCTAGCGAAAGGTGGGTCACTAAATAATGCTGTGGTTGTTGAACAAGACAAAGTATTAAATAAAGAGGGATTAAGAAATAATAATGAATTTGTAAATCATAAAATTTTAGATTTGGTTGGCGACTTTTTATTATCGGGCTACAGAGTTCTTGGTAAAGTAAAGTGTTACCAAGGCGGTCACCATTTATCAAATATGTTTCTGAAAGATCTTATGGAAACGACATCTTCATTTAAAACAGTTGCTATAAATCAAATCAAATTAAAAGAAAAACCCTTCCAGGTCGAATTAAACAAGCTTGCTGTAAGCGCATAAATTTCAAATATTTCTTATTTTAAATTAATCTGCTATTAATTTAATATGCTAATTAAAAATTTTTTCACGTTTTTATTAATTTTGTTTTTATTTGCATGTTCTAAAGATGAAAGTCTTTATAAGCCATCTTTAAAGATAGATCCTTACAAGTCATACAAGGAAGCTCTAGATGCTTTTAATAATAATCAATACTTTATTGCTAATAAAAAATTTTCTGAAGCTGAAATTAATTTTAAAAATCCAAATCTCGCTGCTAAATCTGCCATCATGGGGTCATATTCTCTATATGGAATTAATAAGTATGATGATGCAGAGGAAAACTTAAATAGATATTTAACAACTTATCCAGCAGATAAATATGTAATTTACGCTCATTATTTATTAGCAATTATATATTTTGAACAAATTGGAAACGCTGAGCATGATTTAAAACCTCTGCTTGCAGCTCAAAAGAAAATAGATTTTTTTTTAGAAAAATATCCTAAGAGTGAATATGCGATTGATCTTAAATTTAAAAAAAATTTAGTACGAAATCAGTTCGCTGCCAAAGAACTTTACATTGCAAAACACTATATCTCTGTTCAAAAATGGGTACCTGCAATTAACAGGCTTAAATTAATTGTTCAAGATTATAACGAGACAGTTTTCATAGAAGAGGCATTGCATAGACTTGTAGAAATAAATTACCATCTAGGAATTAAAGATGAAGCTGAAAAGTATGCAAGTATTTTAGGGTATAACTATAATTCTAGTGAATGGTATAAGCAGTCATATAAAATTTTAAACAAAAAATACGAAATAACTGAAAATAATTTAGCTAAAGAAGATAAGGGTTTACTGAGGAAAATTTTGAGAAAAATTAAATAATTTATATGGAACACAAGAATGAGATAATAAAAAAATATAAATCTAAAATTAAAATTTTAAAAAAACATAATAATTTATACTTTAACCAAGATAATCCTAAGATATCAGATGCAGAATTTGATGAACTTAAAAAGGATATATTTGAACTTGAAAATAAGTATGATTTTTTAAAAAAACTTAACTTATTTAAAGAAATTGTTGGATCAACTCCACTCAATAAATTCAGCAAAATTAAACATTTAACTCCAATGCTTTCTTTATCAAACACCTTTGATAAAAAAGATATGTTAGACTTTATCAAAAAGATTAACAATTATTTGAATTTAAAAGAGGAATTTTTAGAATTTCATTCAGAGCCAAAAATTGATGGTATCTCTGCAACCTTAATTTATGAAAAAGGAATTTTGACTAAAGGACTATCTAGAGGTGACGGAAGTACTGGAGAAGATATTTTAGAAAATTTAAAAACAATCAAAAATATACCAAAAAAAATAACTTCTAAGGATTTACCAGATGTACTTGAAGTAAGATGTGAAATTTATATAAGTAAAAAAGATTTTGAAAATCTCAAAGATAAATTTGCTAATCCTAGAAATGCAGCTGGCGGATCTTTAAGACAAAAAGACCCAAAAGAAACTGCAAAAATTCCACTTAAATATTTTGCTTATGGCTTTGGAGTGGTAAAACCGATGATCTTTTCAAAACAATCTGAGTTTTTAAGAAAAATAAATGACTGGGGTTTTCAGATAAATCCAATTTCAAAAACAGTAAAAGGTATTGATGAAATTGAACAACAACATTTAAATTTAGATAGTCAAAGATCAAAATTAGATTATGACATTGATGGACTTGTTTTTAAAGTAAACGATCTCAAACTTCAGAAGAGACTTGGAAATACTTCCAATTCGCCTAGATGGGCTACTGCTTATAAATTTTCAGCAGAAAAAGCTTATACTAAGATTAGAGATATTGTTATACAGGTAGGAAGAACAGGCGCTATTACCCCTGTAGCAAAAGTAGAACCCGTCACTGTTGGAGGAGTGGTTGTTTCAAATGCAACTTTACATAATGAAGACGAAATTTTAAGGAAAGATATTAGAATTGGAGATACGATAAAGATACAAAGAGCTGGAGATGTGATTCCACAGGTAGTTTCAGTAGAAATTTCCAAGAGAAGCACAAAAAGTAAAAAGTTTATCTTCCCAAAAAAATGCTTATGCGGTTCATCAACGAAAAAAGAATTAAGTAAGAGTAGAAAAAAATTTGATGCAGTAAGAAGATGTATAAAGGGGTATGATTGTAAATTTATTGCAAGAGAAAAATTGAAACATATAGTATCAAAAGACGCTTTTAATATTGATGGTTTAGGAAAAAAAGTAGTCGATCATTTTTGGGATTTAAAACTTATAAAAGAACCAGCTGATATTTTTAAACTAGATTTTGAGAAAATATCTAATTTAGAAGGGTGGGGAGAAACGTCTATAAATAATTTAAAAAAAGCAATCTTTAAATCAAAAAATATAAATTTAGACAAACTTATTTATTCAATAGGAATTAGACATATAGGTCAAGAAAATGCAAAAATACTCGCTGGATTTTTTGTATCAATTTCTGAATTTACAAAAATTTTTAAGAAAAATAAAAGAGAAGAAATTTTAAAAAACTTGTCAGATCTAGATGGCATTGGCGATACTCAAATTGAGTCAATTAATAATTTTTTTTCTAATTCTCAAAATATCAATATAGTTAAAAACTTAATTCACGAATTAAATATTTCAAGTTATAGCATCAGTAATCTTGACGGAAAATTCTCTAATAAAAAATTGATGTTTACTGGAGGTTTTAAAAATATGAGTAGATCTGAGGCAAAATCTTTAACAGAGAGCCAAGGAGGCAAAGTTTTGGGCTCTATATCCAAAAAATTAGATTTGCTAGTTGTTGGTCACTCTAAGCCTACCAAAAAAAAAATTGATCAAGCTAAAATGCTAAATATTAAAATTATCGACGAAAAAGAATGGAACAAGATTTTAAATAGCTGAGCAAGCTAAACTTAGTTTTGATAAATCTTTTTTGCCCATAAACTTTCTTAATTTATAAAAAACTTTATTGTGGTATCTATTTAACCAGCATTTCTCTGTTTTATTAAGCAACGAACGATCAATTAAATCTTTATCTATTGGCACTAAAGTAAAATTTTCGAAAAATTTTTTATTTTTATATTGATTAACAAAAATTAAATTTTCAATCCTTATCCCAAATTTATTTTTCTCATAATAACCAGGTTCATTAGATACAACCATCCCTTTTTTAAATATAACTTTATTATTTTTTGAAATTGCATGCGGCCCTTCATGAACATTAAGAAAATATCCAACTCCATGGCCTGTACCATGTGGATAATCCAAATTGATTTGTTTTAAATATTTCCTTGCCTTTGTATCAATTAATGAACCTGTTGAATTTTTTTTCAAACTATAGTTTGTCACCGCAATATGACCCTTAAGGACTCTTGTAAAAATTTCTTTTATTCTTTTATTCGAGTTACCTAAAGAAATAGTTCTTGTTACATCAGTTGTCCCAAAATTATATTGACCTCCTGAGTCTACTAAATAAATATCACCCTTTTTTAAAACTCTATTAGTTTTCTTTGTTGCCTTGTAATGAATAATTGCTCCATTTTTTCCGGATCCTGAAATTGTTGGAAAGCTTGAAGATTTAAAATTTTTATTCTTTTTTCTATATTTGAGAAGTTTGTTTTCACCACTCATTTCAGTTATTTTTATTTTTGAAAAGTTACTCTTTATCCAGAATAAATATTTTGTTAATGCTACGCCATCAGCTATATGTGACTTCATAATATTCTTAATTTCAATTTTAGATTTAATTGACTTAAGAAGATAAATTGGATCCTCAAATTTCAATATAAAGTTTTTTTTTAAAATAATTTTTTGAAAATAAATTGAGCATGTTTTATCATCGATAATAATTTTTTTATTAATTAGTTTTTTAAGATTTTCTTCAATATATTTTATGTCTATAAAATTTACATTTTTAAATTTTGATTTTAAAGGATTTGAAATTTTTTTTAAGTTACAGAAAAATTTTAATTCCTTACTTGCTGAAACAAGCATATATCCAAAAGGCAAAGGCGTATATTTAGTATCTTGCCCTCTTAAATTCAGAAACCATGCGTTATTCTCACTTGAGGTTATAAAAAGATAATCCGCCTTTCTTTTTTTGATTTCTAATATTACTTTGTTTAACTTTTGAGTAAATTTCTTACCTACAGAATTATTAGGCAAAGTGTAAAATTTTTTGACATAAGAACTTTTTTTTCTTCGCCAAATATAGTCAATCAAATTATCTTGTATTGGAAAAAGCTTACACTTGGTTCCTTTAAAAAGATTATTTAAAGAATTAAATGTAAATAATTTTGGATCATATCCAATTTTTAAATTCTTACTATTGAATAAATCGTTAGGTTTTTGATTGGGCAAGGTTTTTATTTTAAAATATCTGCCACTCTCTTGATTTGCTTGAGTCGTATATCTGCCATCAACAAATAGATAATTATTCTTTTTAAGCACTACTGCAATTCCGAACGACCCTGAAAAAGAAGATATAAATTTTAACCTGTTATTAAAATCAGATACATATTCACAAAAATACTCGTCATTTTTTGGGATCAAGTAACCATCAATATTAAATTTTTCAAAAATATTTTTTAATCTTTTTACTTTTCCCATTTTAAGATTTTATTTTTTTTGTATCTATCCCATCCAGGACTTCTATATTCACTTTCAAAATCTAAACTATTGTCTTGATTAAATTCAAAATCTTCAATTTCTTTATCAAAATTTACCTCATTTTTCTCAATACTATCGTCAGGTATTTCATTAATAAATCTAGAGGGCAATGTATCCATCCAATCACCATGAAAAGCTCTTTTCATAGCAAAAGACAGGTAAGCTTCTTTTTTGGCCCTCGTAATTCCAACGTAAGCTAACCTTCTCTCTTCCTCCAAAGCAAAATCCCCTTTTTCTTCTAAAGATTTTTGATGAGGAAATAGTCCTTCTTCCCAACCTGGTAAAAAAACAACATCAAACTCTAAACCTTTGGCAGCATGCATGGTCATTAAATTAATTTTTGCACCTTCCCATTCTTGATCTATAGATGTAGCTAACGCAACATGTTCAAGAAAACTTTGCAAATCATCATAGTCTTGCATTGCTCTTAAGAGTTCTTTTAAATTTTCTAACCTATTTTCGTTTTCTAAATCTTTTTTATTTTTAAGCATCATTGAGTAACCTGACTCATCAAGAATAATTTTTAGTAAATCATAATGCTTCAATTTTTTAGAATCTTTACGCCATTTAATAATCATATTAACAAGTTGATTTAAAACTAACTTAATTTTTGGCTTAAACTTTCCTTTTTCAAGCATACTAAGTATTGAATCCTCAAAACAAAGTTTGTTCGTCTTAGAGTATTGATGAATTAAATTAATAGTACTTTCTCCCACACCTCTTTTTGGCGCACCTATAACTCTTTCTAAAGCTAAATCATCGTATTTTTGATTTACTATTCTTAAATATGATACTGCATCCTTTATCTCTGCACGCTCATAAAATTTAATTCCTCCGAGCACTCTGTAACCAGTTCCTATCTGTAAAAATCTTTCTTCAAACTCCCGTGTTTGGTAAATTGCTCTCACCAAAATAGACATGTTATTTAAAGAATATTTATTTTTTAAATTATGTTCAATAATGTCACTTATTCCTTGTGCTTCATCCCTACCAGTTCTGTAACAGTTTAGTTTAACTTTTTCTCCATCATTAGCGGATGACCATAACTTTTTACCAACTCTATTATTATTTTTAGATATTAAAAATGATGCAGTTTCTAAAATATTCTTAGTAGATCTATAATTTTGTTCAAGTTTAAATACTTTACAATTTTCATAAATCTTATCAAATGTTAAAAAATTTTTGATTTCTGCTCCTCTCCAACTATAAATTGATTGATCATCATCGCCTACACAGCAAATATTTTTATCACTGTTGACTAATAAGTTTAACCATTTATTTTGAATGAAATTAGTATCTTGGAATTCATCTACTAAAATATATTTAAAATTCTTTTGATATATTTCTCTTATATCTTTGTGTTCTTCAAAAAGTTTTACAGTAAATAAAATCAAGTCGCCAAAATCAAAAGCATTTAAATCTTTAATTTTATCTTGATAAATTTGATAAACTTTGAAAATAGATTTTATTATTGATGCGTTTTTTTCTATTTTTATATCTTTTGGTAATAAGCCCTTATTTTTCCACTGATCGATATGGTACATAATTAATTGAGGTGAAAATTTTTTTGCGTCTAAGTTTTCTGCTTTTACTATATTTCTGATTAACTTTTTTTGATCATCAGTATCTAAAATAGTAAAATTACTTTTATAGCCTAAAGCTTCAGCATGTCTTCTCAAAAATTTAACACTAATCGAGTGAAATGTACCTAACCATGATACTGAGTTTGCACTTCCTTTAATGTTTAGCATAACTCTATTTTGCATTTCCTTTGCAGCTTTATTTGTGAAAGTCACACATAAGATTTGATTAGGCCAAGCTTTTTTTTCATTAATAATGTAAATTAATCTCGTAGTTAAGACTCTTGTTTTTCCTGATCCAGCACCAGCAACAATGAGATTGGGACCTTCAGTGCTTAGAACTGCTTCCTTTTGTTCTTTGTTAAGATTATTTAATAATTTATCTATATTATTCATAAAAAAGAATTTTCATTTATATACTAGTTACAAAAATAAAAAAAATGATAAATAATGTTTTCAAAAGTATACACAATAGATATTTGAAGTTTTTCAATTTCTTATTTCACTTACGATATCTATTTATAATTTTATCAACTTTTTTAGTTTGTATTTTATCAATTCCAAAATTTTTTGATTATACAAAAAGAGATCAAATGATTAAGGACTCTTTTATTAAAAATTTAAATCTAAAGCTTATAAATTTTGAGAAAATAAATTATAATATTTTTCCTTTCCCAAACTTAGAAATCAAGAATGCTGAATTAGAATTAATCAAAAGTGGAGCAAAATTCCAAACTGAAAATGTTATCATTTATCAAAAAATATTTGGATTATATGATCTACGAAAATTTGAGGGAAAAAAATTTTTATTTTTAAAAAATAAAACTAAACTAAAGTTTGAGAAATTTTTACCCTTTGTCCAGCATTTTTATCAAAGTGAAAAAAAAATTTCGTTTAAAGATTTAGATATTGATATTCTTAACGATCAAAAAAATATTTTAAGATTAAATGAGCTAGATTTCGCTAACTATGGGTATAAGAAAAATTTTTTTTATGGAAAAATTTTCCAACAAAAACTTAAGGGAGAATTTAATAAAAATAAAGGCATGATTTATTTTAAATTACCTGATTTAGGTATAAATATAGAAGTAAAATTACAAGATAGTATTGATAAAAATAATATTTCAGGTGCTACAAAGATAAAAATTATCGATGATAAAATCAAATTCAATTTTGAATTAGATGAAAACTTTCTAAAAATTAATGATTTTTTTTACAGAAGTAAAAAACTATTTGTTACTGGTGAAAATCTTATTAAGCATAATCCTTTTACTGAAATTAACAATATTTTTGTAATTAAAGAAATTGATATTAATATTTTAAAGAAAATTAACATACCTAAATTAATAGAACTGAAAAATTTAATTAAAATTATTGATAGTAAAAATAATATTATTTTTGTTACAAAAAAATATAATAAAAAACTAATAAGTAGATTGAATTTAAAATTAAATTTATCTTACGGTAGATTAAATTATTCGAAAAAAATATTATTATCAGGTGGTGAAATTAATTGCACAGGAAATACAAACTTGACTATGAAATATCCAAAGTTATCTTTTAATTGTAAAATCTTCTTATCAAACTTAAAAAATTTTTATAAAAATTTTAGTTTAAAATATGAGAGTCAATTAAAGAATACTGATTTTTTTGTAAATGGAAAAATAGATATTTTGAAAAATAAAATAAAATTTTCAACTATTAAAAATGGGAGTAGCGTCAATTTTTCTGAAGATGAATTAATTTATTTTAAAAATATTACTGAAAAATTCCTCTTAAAGAAAAATTTTTTAGATATATTTGATACAAAAAATATACGAAAATTTATTTTAGAGGCAAGCTAGTTATTTTGGCCTTGTCATTTTAATTGGACTCATCACTTTATCGTAATCCTTCTCACTAATTAAACCTGATTTAATGACTTCATATTTAAGGGTTGTTCCATTTTTGTATGCTGCTTTAGCGATCTTAGCAGCTTTGTCGTATCCAATTTGGGGGGCTAAGGCTGTAACAGTCATCAAGGAGTTATCTAATAATTTTTTTATTCTTTTTTTGTCTGCTTTAATGCCTTTAACGCAAAAGAGGGCAAAAGTTTTTGCGGAGTCACTCATAATCTCAATTGATTGTAAAATATTATGAATAATTAGAGGTTTAAAAACATTTAGTTCAAAATGACCATGTGAGCCAGCCATAGTAATTCCATTGTGATTACCTATCACTTTAACACATACCATTGTAACAGCTTCCGACTGAGTTGGATTAACTTTTCCTGGCATTATAGAAGATCCAGGTTCGTTTGATGGCAATATAAGTTCCCCATATCCTGCTCTTGGTCCTGAACCTAAAAATCTTATATCATTTGCAATTTTCATTAAACAAACAGCTGCAGTATTCAATGTTCCTGAAAAATTCACTATTTCGTCATGAGCGGCTAAAGCTGCAAATTTATTTGTTGATACCTTGAATGGAAGCTTAGTGATTTTTCTAATCTCTTTGATAATTTTTTTATCAAAATTTTTTCTAGTATTTAATCCAGTACCTACTGCTGTTCCACCTTGGGCAAGATAATAAATTTCCTTTAAGGCATTTTCTATTCTCAAAATACATTTTTTAAGTTGAGAATGGTAACCAGAAAATTCTTGTCCTAATGTAAGCGGTGTCGCATCTTGCAGATGTGTTCTTCCTACCTTAACTATATTTTTAAATTCTTTTGATTTTTTAGCTAACTCTTTTTCTAAAAGTTTTAGAGATGGTAATAATTTTTCTTTAGCTTTTAAAGCAATAGAAATATGCATTGCAGTTGGAAAAACATCATTAGTAGACTGAGATTTATTTACATGATCATTTGGATGAATAGGTTTCTTGGAACCCATTTTTCCACCCATCATTTGAATAGCTCTATTAGCTATTACTTCATTTACATTCATATTCGTTTGTGTTCCAGAGCCAGTTTGCCAAACTTTAAGAGGAAAATGAGAATCGTGTTTGCCTTTTATGATTTCCTCTGCAGCTTTAATGATATATTTACTTAACCTGATATCTAGATCTTTATTTCTCGCATTAACAATCGCAGCTGCTTTCTTTATAATGGCTATAGAGTGGATAACTAAGGGCCTAACTAAAAAATCTCCAATATTGAAATACTTATTTGACCTTTGAGTTGATGCTCCCCAATACTTATCACCAGGAACTTTTATTTTTCCGACACTATCGAATTCTATTCTGTATTTCATAGCTGATTCACTTATATAATACACTTTTATTAAACGTTTATAAATTACAAAGGTAGAGAAATGAGCAACTTCGAAAGAGTAAGGAAATTTATGGAAACTTTCGGCCAAGAAGTTAAAGAAAAAGCCGAATTTCCGAATGAAAAGATAACTTCACTTAGGTACGATTTAATAGAGGAGGAACTAAAGGAGTTGAAAGATGCAATTAATAATAAAGATATTAAAGAAGTAGCGGATGCATTGACTGATATTCTTTACGTCACTTACGGGACAGGCCATTCTTTTGGAATAAATTTGGATAAATGTTTCGAAGAGGTACAAAATTCAAATATGAGTAAACTTGGTTTAGATGGAAAACCTATTTACAATGAAAAGGGTAAAGTTATGAAAGGGCCAAAATATTTTAAACCCGATTTAAGCAAATTTGTAGCATGATGAAAAAAAATTATCATTGGATACTTTTAGGGATTGCAGCAGGTATTCTAATATATATGATCGATAAATATATTTTTTAAGAAATATTAGTTCAAAAATTTATGAAATTTCTTAAAAAGATATTCCCGTTTATATTTTTAATAATCTCTGTATTTTTATTATCTTATACATTTTATAAGTCAGAAATTTATTGGGACGGTACAAAAAGTCAGTACTATTTGAAATATTATTTTTTTTCGTTTTCTCTTGTTTTATTTTCAATAATAATTTTTTTTTTTAAAAGAAAATATTAGGGAATATTTGTTAATTATTTTTTCAAGTATAATAGTAACACTTTACTTTACTGAAACATATTTAACTTTTAGTAATGAAATAAAAAAATCTTACTTATATAAAAAGAAAACAGGAAAAAAATTTGATAAAAGAACTAAATTACAAATTTACGAGGATTTAAAAAAAAAAAATGACAAGATTAAACTTACAGTATATCCTTCAAGTTATTTAAACTTAAACAGTCTTTTTCCTTTTTCAGGGGTTTCAAATTCCAAAACTATTTATTGTAACGAAAATGGTTATTTTTCAATTTATAAAAGTGATCGGTATGGTTTTAATAATCCAGATGATGAGTGGAGCAATGAAAAAGTAGAATATCTTTTAGTGGGAGATTCTTACACTCATGGCGCTTGCGTTAATCGACCTGATGATATTGCTTCAGTTCTTAGATCCTTATCAAAAAAATCAGTTTTAAATTTAGGTTATGGTGATACAGGGCCTTTAATACATTATGCAATCCTTAGAGAGTATCTAAAAAAAAATGTAAAAAAAATACTATGGATTTATTATGAGGGAAATGATCTACAAAACTTAAAAAAAGAGCTTAAAAATAATGTTTTATCAAAATATTTTGAAAATGAAAATTTCAGTCAAAATTTAAAAAAAAAAACAAAATGAAATTGATAAAGTAGCTAATGATATGATTTCACAATCTTTAAAAATTGATAAATCACAAAACTCAAAATTTCTAAATCTGTTAAAGTTATATAAAATAAGAACATCAATTTTTAATGAAAATAAAAAAAGTATTCCTCCAAAAAGTGAATTTAAAAAAATAATAAGTTCTGTAAAAAAATTATCAAAAGAAAATAATTCAAAACTTTTTTTTATTTATCTACCTGATTATTATCGTTACACAAAAGATTTTGATAATTATAATTATAAGTTAGTGAGAGATATTATAAAAGATTTAGATATTGAATTTATTGATATTCACCAAGAAATTTTTGATAAAGAGCAAAATCCCAAACAGCTTTTTCCCTTTGAACAATTTGGTCATTACAACAAAGCTGGCTATAAAAAAATAGCTGAAAAGCTTTTCCAAATAACAAAGGATTAGTTTCATCTAAATAACTACGTAAAATATTATTTGAAGAAAAATATTTTGTATAAATATTTGATTTATGCTAATGAAATATATGGCAAATTATTCTCCTAAAAATTTAAATGTTTGGGAGTGTGAAAATATATTCTTTTTAAAAAGTCATCCTTCCAGAATAAATAAATTCTTGGCACATTATGAGTTGTATAAAAAAATAAAGAATAAACCAGGCAGTATTATAGAGTGTGGAGTTTACAAAGGAGCATCTTTGATGAGATGGGCTCACTTCAGGCAATCTTTAGAAAATAATGAGTCCAGAAGCATTTTTGGTTTTGATGCTTTTGGTGCATTTCCCTCAAAAGGTATTAAAAGCTCACTAGATAAAAAATTCGTTCAAAATTATGATGACGGCGGGGGAGTTGGAATTAATGAGAAAGAATTATTGAAACTTTGTAAAAAAAAACAATTTTCTAATATCCACTTGGTCAAAGGAAATGTATTAAGCACTTTAACTAAATTTAAAAAGAAAAATCAAAACTTAAAAATTGCTCTTTTACATTTAGATATGGATGTTTACGAGCCAACACTACACGCTCTTAAAGTTTTCTCCAAAAATATGGTAAAAGGTGGATTAATTGTTATTGATGATTATTCAACAATTGAGGGCGCAACAAGAGCAGTTGATGATTTCTGTAAAAAAGAAAAAAAAGAAATTAAAAAACTTTCTTTTTACTTAACTCCAGCATTCTTAGAGTTTTAAAAAAAACTTATAGCCACAATTTCAGGGTCATTCTATTAACAGGTGTTGTATATTAATTCCATAGACCCGTTTCATATGAAATATTATTAAATTTTAAGAACTTTTTTAGATTATCAATTCGGTTCTCTGGCTTTGTATCTTTGAGAAAATCATGAATTTGATCAAAAGTTATGCCGTTTAAATTTTTCTTATAAATATCAACGTACTCTTCATATTCCATTCCATGTATAATTTCTTTACCTTTTTTTGGAGTTATATATTCCCGATACATAATTTTATCTGAAGTCTCACTTAGATAATCTGAATATGAAGCAATTTGATTTTCAAATTTTCTAATTATAACGCTTCTATCACTCATATATTTTATTTATAAAGGGGCGTTCTGTTGCCCGGCATTAGATTAAAAGTAGCATATTTGCTTACTTATTAAAACTACTTCGTTGTAAACTTCGTTGCC
>MDTB01165668.1_pt1 | contig 31240 bp, 33 predicted proteins | sample 811161 | NCBI WGS metagenome assembly MDTB01 (sample SAMN05326650, study PRJNA326480) | marine metagenome | isolation source: seawater | place: Mediterranean Sea | collected 2009 | reverse complement strand
TTTAAACGTTTCTAGTTGATACTATTGTGCCCGGGGGCGGATTTGAACCACCGACACGAGGATTTTCAGTCCACTGCTCTACCCCTGAGCTACCCGGGCGTCCAAATATTTATTATTTGGCCAACGCTTTCTATTGCTTGATGTGTTAACTGTCCAGAGTATTTTCAAGCAAAAATTTTTATTTTCAACTCTCGCTTATCCAAGTTATTCTAATTTATCAAGAAAGCGTGTTCTAGAAGCGGGAAGCCTTTTGACACCAAGACCTTTTGCAACATGGTTTTTGAAAAAATATCCCGTAATATCAAGGGCCTCTTTAACGGCAAAGCTGTCCACACTTGTCTCGCCTTTTAGAATTGGGGGGAATGGAAGCAGCCTATCTGCCCACCTACCTGCTGCTTTGGTTGATATGGCCCTACCAGATTTAGGGGATATATAGCTGAGATCTTTATTTTCGCCAGTTACGGCGCAAGCCGACAAGTTCAAACCGAATCCCAATATGCCCAACATAGCCAATTCCCACTTTAAATAAACCTGCGGCCAAAGCTCTTGTTGGTCAATGAAGTCCAAAAGGTGTTCAGTAGCGATATAAAGCGGTTTGCAGACCTCTCGCTCCGGTATAAATGTTAGGAGCATTGCTATCACGGCATTAAGGCCCGCAAGCGCCTGTCGATCTGACATGACCAAAGCATTCCGACTATGTATCAACTCAATTTTAAAGGTTCCCAAATGATCTTCAAGCCGCGCGCGCCACACCAGGTCAAGTTGGGCACCAATTTGTAAAGTTGGCTTCAATTTGTGTGAACGGCCACCAAGAACAACTCCAGCATGGCGTCCGTGATCCGAGGTCAAAACATTAATGATAACGGAATTCTCACCGTGCTGTCGCACACTTAGTAAAATACCTTGATCACGCCACTCCATGGTCTAAAGGCTAATGCCAACGTCAAATAATGTCAGCCTGTTTCTGTAAATTTAATTTTCCAAGAAATGACGGCCCTTAGCATCCTCAATTTCCAAAACCCAAAGGTCGGGATCAAACCCACACTGGGTTTGAATTGATGCATCTACCTCGGCCTCACTAGTCTCAAGTACACATACCCAATTACGCTCCGTTGTTTCTGCGTTATATTCGCGCTGGAACATGGATGCTTTTCCGTCCATAGTAGACAGTTTAACAATGAGTTCGCCGGCATCATCATCGCCGTGGCGAATTACATAAGCGGGAATACCTTGTATCTCCAGGCGCTTTAGATGTGCTTTAACATAAAGCTCCGTCTTAAGGGAAATCATGATCCACAGTCTTTGAATTTGAGCCTCATTGCGGAATATCGTTCTGCCTCTTTCAACCAGCCCTGACGGACTTTTACCTGAATGAAAAGATGTACCTTGAGTTCAAGTAACGCTTCTAACTCACCACGCGCTGCAATCGAAATTGCCTTGACTGTTTCACCACCTTTTCCAAGAATAATTCCTTTATGGCCATCCCGAACTACATAAACTACTTGTTTGATCCTAACGCTCCCATCTTTGCGCGATTGCCACTCCTCTGTTTCCACCGTTAGCTGATAGGGAATTTCTTGATGAAGTCTCAGGATCAATTTTTCTCGAGTGATTTCCGATGCGATCATGCGCATGGGTAGATCGGCAATTTGGTCTTCTGGATACAGCCAAGGCCCATAAGGTAGTTGCTTGGCCAAATAAGACTTCAGTTCCACCAGACCGTGTCCTTTCTCTGCTGATATCATGAAGGTTGCAGCGAAAGGATAGAGCACATTCATTTGCTCTGTAAGTGGCAAAAGTACCTCACTTTGAACGCGATCGATCTTATTGATCGCAAGTAGAGCCACCCGCCCATTTTGAAGTTTTTTAAACTCATTCAAAATTAATTTTACACCATCTGTGATGCCTCGATGGGCTTCCACCATCAAGACAACCAAGTCGGCATCGGCGACACCGTCCCAGGCCGCTGCAACCATCGCACGATCCAAACCGCGCCGCGGCTTGAAAACGCCGGGAGTATCTACAAAAATAATCTGCGTTTTATTAGCCCGCGCTACCCCACGAATACGAGTACGGGTAGTTTGTACTTTATGGGTCACAATTGACACCTTCGATCCAACCATTCGATTGAGAAGCGTTGACTTTCCTGCATTGGGCTCGCCTAGAAGTACCACAAAACCACATTTTGTCATTTTTTGCGTTCCCTAATTTGTTCCAGAAGCGCGCTTGCAGCAGCCTTCTCCGCATCGCGCTTATTTCCTGCGCTGGAAGTAATAGCCAACCCATTTTGAATTCGTGCTTCAATCATGAAAATCGGCTCATGGTCAGGCCCAACCCTCGAAATCAGCATATACTCAGGAGGAGGGTATCCGCAACTTTGGGCCCATTCTTGAAGTTCGGTTTTTGGGTCTCGTGCTTGGGTTTTGACACTGCTAATTTTGCTCCACCAGTGCCGGATGATAACTGATCTTGCAGCCTCAAACCCACCATCAAGAAAGACTGCCGCAATTACTGCCTCAATGGCGTCACCCAACAAGGCCTTCTTCCTCCTTCCACCAGAAAGAATTTCTGAGCGTCCAAGCTTTAAAACAGAGCCGATATCAATCTCAGTAGCCACCTCTGCACAGCATTCCTTTCGGACTAGTGCATTATAACGTGGTGCTAAAAGGCCTTCTCTTGCCTCTTTGTCTTGGCGCAGAAGTGCGTCCGAAACCACTAGTCCAAGAACCCGATCACCCAGAAACTCCAACCTTTGATTGTGTCGTCTACTTTTTGAACTGATCGAAGAATGTGTAATTGCTTCAACAAGCAGGTTAGAACACTTGAACGTATATCCAAGCCTTTCTTCAAAGGCCCGCAGTTCGGCAGATAGCTTCAAATCACTTCTCTAAAGAACCTATCACCGCGCCAAGTCCAGAAAAACAACATTGAGCGCCCAGCGGATGAGAACATAATTCGATCAGCCCGACCAATAAGATCTTTATATTTTACGAAACCAACCCCGCTACTTCTGGGGTAAGTGAAGTTTTGCGCGATCCGGCTATCAGTTGAGTTGTCCCTATTGTCACCAATGAAGAAGTAATGCCCCTCAGGGACAGTATAGACCTTTGTATTGTCCGTCCGCTGACGTACAATATTCAACACTTTATAACTTTTCCCATTCGGGAGCGTTTCAATGGCCCGCTCTTTTTCGCAGATAGCACCAAAGCCGACCACTCCGTTTGAACACTTCGGCTGGCTCGCCATAGAACCTTGGGGCTCCATCAACTCCTTGAATATACCGTCTTCTTTAAATGCCACGGGAGTGCCATTAAGAATTAAACGTCCCTCTTTCATTTGGACTTTGTCTCCAGGAAGTCCAATTAAACGTTTAATATAATCTGTGCCGTGAACCGGATGGCGAAAGACGACAACATCGCCTCTTCTCGGTTTACCCGCCCATATGCGAGTATTCTCACCTGATAGAAATCCACAAAGCTTATCTGGAGTGATGCCTGTAAACGGAATACTGGGACAGGAAGCATATGAGTAGCCGTAAGCCATCTTATTGACGAATAAAAAGTCCCCGATCAGTAATGTTCCTTTCATCGATCCCGAAGGTATCCAGAAGGGCTGAAAGAACAAAGTCCTAAAAAGGCCAGCCAGCAGCAACGCATAAACTATAGTTTTGATCGTTTCGACAATTGCATTGTCCTTTGGGGCTGCATCTTCTTTAGCCATACCGCTCTCCTGCCGCTGAATTGCTGATACATGTAACCTTGACGTTGCGCTGTCAAGGCAAGGGTTGGCTTTCAATTACCACAAAAGCCTGTGCCCAAGGGTGATCATCCGTGAGCGAAACATGTATTACAGCGCTATGCCCCTCAGGGGTAATTTCCTTTAACCGTTTCTCCGCCCACCCTGTTAAAGACATTACAGGTTGTCCCGAGCATAAATTTCTAACTGTCATGTCTTTCCAACGAATTCCCATTCGTAGACCCGTGCCGAGTGCTTTGGAACAAGCCTCCTTTGCCGCCCACCGTTTTGCGTATGTACCAGCCACATCTCGCCGCCGCTCCGCTTTACACTGCTCTATTTCACTAAAGACGCGATTCTGAAAACGGTCACCGTGACGATCCAGAACAGCAGCTATCCGCTCTATATTTGCAAGGTCTGTTCCAACGCCAAGTATCATAGTCCGGCGCGCGCTTCATTCATTAGGCGGCGCATTTCTCTAATTGCTGGCTGCAGACCGAGAAAAATCGCCTCACCAATCAAAAAATGCCCAATATTTAGCTCCATAATTTCTGGAAATGCAGCTATTGGCATAACAGTGTCATAAGTTATGCCATGCCCAGCATGTACTTCCAAGCCTAGGGAGTGTGCGAATGTCGCCATTTCACACATACGCGCTAATTCAACGTCGCGTTCTTCAAAAGAACCCTTAATATGGAAATTGCAGTAGGCACCAGTATGCAGTTCTATAACTTCCGCTCCTATCCTTTTCGCTGCTTTAATTTGTTTAAGGTCTGCTGCTATGAAAATAGACACGCGACTACCTGCCTCACGTAAGGGAGCAATAAAGCGGGCCAAACGGTCCTCTTCCCGGACTACCTCTAGACCTCCCTCAGTAGTTTTTTCCTCACGCTTTTCGGGCACAATGCAAACAGCATGTGGTTTATGCCGCAGCGCGATAGTCTGCATTTCCTTTGTGGCCGCCATCTCAAAGTTAAGTGGCACATTCAGCACTCCAATCAGTTGCTCTATATCTTTATCTGAAATATGACGGCGGTCTTCACGTAGATGGGCGGTTATGCCATCCGCACCAGCTTCTTCGGCCAAACGAGCGGCGCGTATGGGATCAGGATATTCTGATCCACGTGCGTTCCTAACTGTTGCCACATGATCAATGTTTACGCCCAATCTCAGATGTCCAAGCGGCTTCATTTCAAAACTCCTTCGGGTAAGTTGGCTAAATAGAAAGATCAGCTCTTATCATCTGTAATTTTAGGCCTTTTCTTTTTAAGGGAAAGCAGCTTTTCCTTGAGAAACCCTTTTCGGCGTTTCTGATAGGCAATGACAAGAGGTAGGCTAAGATAATAAGTTATCAAAGCGGCTATCAAGCCAGGAGCAATTCCTCCAATCATATAGGGAAAAAAAACTTCTTGATAGAAAACAATAAGGTTTGACCAATCCGCATCTCGATCATTAAAAAGCGAAACCAAATTATCGTATAAATCCCGCCAAGCATCTACAAATTTACCACCAAGTGAGCGTCCATAAGCAAGGCTTTCCCAAGAACTGCCGAGCAAGAAATGACCTGTTTGGAGTGAAACAACTCCGATTGGCACATATGTTAGCGGATTCCCTAAGAATGTACCCAAAAGAGCCGCTAGGATATTGCCGTTAAATAATTTTGCAACTAGAGCGGCAAAGATAAAGTGTAGTCCGTAAAATGGTGTGAAGATGGTAAAAACCCCAACACAAGCTCCCCTGGCAATTCTTTCCGGCGTATCGGGCAATCGGCGCAAACGATGTTTAACGTATTGAAAAGCACGTGGCCAACCACCCTTTGGCCAGACCAAATCTAGCATAGCTTTGAAAAAAGTGCGCCTGTCGCGACGTTTAAACACGGGCTTCTCTTTGGTTACTAGATTGTCAAATATTCGTTTACTCTAGGCTGTGAGCGACGTAAACGCTTAAGCGATGCCACCTGAACTTCAGCCTCCAACACTGTCGTAAGTGCATGCAAGTGTTCGATATCACGGAGCTCAACATTCATTGTCAGCCTATAGAAGTCTGGATTTCTCTCGATGAATTCAAGATCAGAAATATTACCCTGAATTTCACCAATAAGTGTACAGACACGCCCCAAAACACCAGCATCATTTGAAATCGTCATATCAAAGCTGACAGGATAAACTGCTCCGTGCTTACCAGAATGCCAATGAAGGTCCAGCCAAAGCTCTGGTAAGTCCTCGTATTTCGTAAGACTATTACAATCTATCGCGTGAACAGAAACGCCGTGACCTTCAGTCACAATCCCAATTATACGTTCACCAGGAAGCGCCTGGCAACAAGGGGACCGAGAAAATGATTGCCCAGGTTGCAGACCGATTACCGCGCGGCGGCTATCAACTTCTGCATCTTTGTCAACGTTCAGATCGGCATATATAGACTGGACAACATCTTTGGCACGCAACTCCGCATTCCCTAGTCTGGCCAAAAGTTCATCCACGTGCCAAATACGCAATTTTTTTGCGGCTGTTTCCAAAACTTTATCAGTAGCTTTCTTGCCAAGATGCTCAAAGGCCGCACGGGCCAGTTCTTGTCCCATCACGATGTGTTTTTGCCGATTCGCTTCACGCAAAGCACGCCTGATTGCAGATTTGGCTTTGCCCGTCTCAGCCATCTGCAACCAAGTACTTTGAGGATTCTGACCTTGGGCTGTTATTATATCCACTGACTGTCCATTACGAAGTCGCGTCCAAAGCGGAACCCTCAAACCATCTACTTTTGCACCAACGCATCTATTCCCAATCCGCGTATGAATCATATACGCAAAATCAATCGGGGTTGCGCCTTTTGGAAGCTTGATTACGTCTCCTTTAGGTGAGAAACAGAACACTTTGTCAGTGTACATTTCCAACTTTATCGCCTCGAGAAATGCATCGTGATCCTCTTCTGAATCAAATTGCTCTATGAGCGAGTTGATCCATTTGTAAGGATCTACAGTGAAGGGATTTTCGCTGCGCTCACCATCGCGATAAGCCCAATGAGCAGCAACACCACTTTGTGCCACATCATGCATTTGATGGGTACGAATTTGTACTTCAACCCTTTTACCATCTCGGCCCGAAACTGTTGTATGGATAGAACGGTAACCATTGGATTTCGGTTGGCTGATGTAATCTTTGAAGCGACCGGGCACGGCACGCCAGCGCCGATGTATGACACCTAATATGCGGTAACAGTCAACCTCTTTTTCTGTAATAATGCGAAACCCGTAAATGTCTGAGAGCCTAGAAAAAGAAAGATCCTTTTCCTGCATTTTGCGCCATATTGAATAAGGTTTTTTTGCGCGACCGTATACGTCAGAAGTGATGCCTTCGTCTGCCATTTCCTGCATCATATCAGCCGAAATACGTTCAACAACATCCCCAGTTTCTCTTTGTAATTTAATGAAGCGCCTTATGATGGATGCCCGCCCTTCTGGATTTAGTACTTTAAAGGACAAGTCCTCTAAATCCTCACGAATAGATTGCATCCCCATACGTCCGGCAAGCGGTGCAAAAATATCCATCGTTTCTTTGGCTTTTTCCATTTGCTTTACAGTTGGCATTGCTTTGATCGTCCGCATGTTATGCAGTCGATCTGCAAGCTTCACCAAGATAACGCGTACATCCTGAGCCATTGCCATCAAAAGTTTACGAATGTTTTCAGCTTCTTTTGTCTCACTTGAGGTCAGCTGCATATTGGTGAGCTTGGTCACCCCATCAACAAGTTCAGCAATTTCAGGCGAGAATTGCGTGGCAATATCTCTTTTAGTAGATCGTGTGTCTTCTAGTGTATCATGCAACAGTGCCGTTATGATCGTTGCATCATCCAGCTTTTGTTTGGCTAAAATCATTGCAACTTCTATAGGATGAGCAAAATAAGGTTCGCCCGACCGGCGCAATTGACCTTTATGCTTCATCTTTCCATAGTAATAGGCATCCCGAAGGAGGGCCTTATTTGATTTTGGATTATATCCCCCTACGCAGTCGATGAGTTCCTGAGCATCTATCATACACAAAAAACCGTTGGTAGAACTCTTAACCCTGCCCCTGCGCAGCCATCAATGCCCGGAGAAGTTTTTCTTCTGACATGTCGTCCTCAGCAGGTTTATCCTGTTCACCGCTCATCAAAAGCGACATCGAGTCATCTTCTGGCTCATCAATTTCTATCTGAGTCTGATTTGACTCAATTATTCGTTCCCGCAACGCATCAGCCGACTGGGTTTCATCTGCGATTTCGCGCAACGACACGACAGGGTTCTTATCATTGTCACGATCCACTGTAAGAACAGATCCAGAGGAAATTTCCCGTGCTCGATGGGCCGCGAGCATTACTAGTTCGAACCTATTGGGAACTTTGTCTACGCAATCTTCTACGGTGACACGCGCCATTGTCGATCTCCAAAAATTGAATCCTTAGCAGAATTTCCATTTAGGCGTTCAGTAACCGGAACACAAGAGAAAACTCAAACGGGTCGAATTTCTTCGCGCGCTTTTGCGGGTAGTTCATAGAACATTTCGCTAACAGATTTCTTTAAAATTGGATGGAACCAATTTGGGACGATATCAAGGAGAGGCCCAAGGACGAAGGCGCGCTCATGAAGTCTTGGATGTGGTAGAATAAGCATTTCCGGAGCTTCACTTAGTTGGCGCTCGCGGCTCAAGTTCATCCAGTACTTAAATGTCCTATGATTAGGACTTATGATATTACCCACAGCAAGAAGATCCAGATCAAGCGTACGCGGAGCCCACCGCCTGGAGCGTTCGCGAAAATTTTCTTGTTCAGTTTTATGTAATATTTGCAATATATTTTCAGGACAACGTGCTATACTAATCAAAACGGCAGCGTTTATAAAGTCTGGCCCTGAGCCGCATGGGACGGCTGGAGTTCGATAAAATTTACTTATTTTGTAAATACAAGCTCCATAGCGGTTAAGAGAACAAATCGATGAGGCTATAATATCTACAGAATTAATAGATCCCCGACCCAAGTTGCTTCCTAACCCAATAAGACAACTTATACACCTTTTTGACACTTACAAACCTTTAGTAAATGCTTAACAGCCTTGCGGCAAATGCAAAGAATGTCTAGTAAAGAATTTTACCTGGTGTTTAAAATGCAGAGACTCTTACCTTTACTTTTACCGCGGAAGGGAAATGAATGTTCTACAAAGACGAGAGGCTTGCGCTGTTCATTGATGGCTCTAATCTTTATGCTGCCGCTAAATCACTAGGGTTTGATATTGATTACAAGTTACTACGTACAGAATTTATGAGACGTGGTAAAATGCTTCGAGCATTTTACTACACAGCTTTAGTTGAAAATGATGAATACTCACCAATACGCCCGCTTGTAGACTGGCTAAATTACAACGGTTTTACAATGGTTACTAAGGCCGCCAAAGAATATACTGACAGTCAAGGTCGCCGAAAAATAAAGGGCAATATGGATATTGAGCTGACAGTTAATGCTATGGAGCTCGCACCGCACTTAGATCACATAGTGCTATTTTCGGGTGATGGGGATTTCAGACCTTTAATCGAAAGCCTGCAACGCAAAGGTGTTCGCGTATCGGTTGTCTCAACCATCCGCAGTAATCCCCCAATGATTGCCGATGAATTGCGCCGTCAAGCTGATAATTTTATAGAGCTGGATGGACTGCGGGACGTTGTTGGTCGTCCAGCGAGAGATGATGGAGAAATTGGAGAGGAATACTCAGTCCCTTGAGCTAATTGCCACATAATATTATGTTGATTTACAGGCCATAGTAGACCCAATTGTAAATAATCCTATATAGAAGCGCTAAATTAATTTGTATGAATAGGGAGTAATTCCTAAGTGCATAATGACAAGTATCCAGCCCCCAAAAGTGGATTGTCAGTTTCATCAAGCAAATAAAATCCAATCGATACGGCTAAAAATCTAAATACTGTCTATAAGTCTCGGGCCAATGAATCGCGGTCAAATAGTGAAAAATATAACACTTCCATAGAGCCGAAATTCACTACTCTCACCGATTTTCAGAAGACTTAACAAGCCCAGGATTAGTCCAGTCATCTGTGGAAGACCAAATCTAGTACGCTTGGCATGTTCAGCAATTTTAATTTTTGCCAGACCGTTTTAAAGTGCGTCGAATTCAATTTGACTTTTTAATGTTGCTACACCATCAGAGAAATACTCTTCTAAAATTCTAACTTGGCAGGTGAATCTCATCCGTTCATTAGCTTGAGGTTGGGTTTTACAGGTTTTGCTAGCCTTTGCAAACCAAAGAATTGTTTTGCAAAGCTCTGCTTTTTAGATAATTTTCTGTTTACCAAAAATAACTGCTAATCTAAACTTTTTTTGATAGATTAAGAATCGATAGGAATTCGAGGAGGATGGCAAATCCACCACTGAAACTTTATCTCGCTGCTCCCCGGGGCTTCTGCGCAGGCGTGGATCGCGCGATTAAGATAGTAGAAATGGCACTTGAAAAATGGGGCCCACCAGTCTACGTGCGGCATGAAATCGTTCACAATAAGTATGTGGTGGATGGGTTACGTGATAAGGGTGCCATCTTTGTTGAGACACTTTCTGAGTGCCCCGGTGACCGGCCAGTGATTTTTTCAGCACACGGGGTCCCGAAAGCAGTACCTGAGGCAGCAATAGCTCGAGAAATGGTATTTGTCGATGCTACGTGCCCGTTGGTTAGTAAGGTGCATATTGAAGCCGAAAGGCACCACGCAGCTGGACTTCAAATGGTCATGATCGGTCACGAAGGCCATCCAGAAACAATCGGTACTATGGGTCAATTACCGGAAGGTGAAGTGTTATTAGTTGAAACGGCTGAAGATGTCGCAAATCTCAAAGTTCGAGATCCCGAAAAGCTAGCATTTGTTACCCAAACCACACTTTCAATCGATGATACTTCGGATATCGTTGCTGAATTAAAAAATACCTTTCCATCAATCGTAGGGCCTCATAAAGAAGACATTTGCTATGCTACCACCAACCGGCAATTAGCAGTAAAAGAGATTGCGCCCAAAGTGGAAGCGCTTTTAGTAGTTGGTGCACCAAACTCCTCTAATTCAAAGAGATTAGTAGAAGTTGCTACGAAAGGGGGGTGCTCTTATGCACAGCTTATTCAGAGAGCAGAGGAGATTGATTGGCGAGCACTAAAGGGTGTAAAGTCAATCGGAATTACGGCTGGGGCCTCTGCGCCCGAAGTACTTATTAAGGGGGTGGTCGATGCATTAGAACAGCGATTTGTGACTACCATTAAAATAGTCGAAACTGCAAAAGAAAATGTTAGTTTTAAAGTTCCACGCGTTCTACGCCAACCAGTTTGAAACCTAGGTTACATGTAAAGCATCTTTAATTTAGTCGGTGAATTTAATTGATTTTAGGCATACATAAATCTGCGTTTCTTCTAGGTTTAGCGGGTGTAATTCCATTTATATGGGGTGTTGCGACTTTGTTTCATGCAGGTCTATCAGACTGGGCTATAAGGATTATAGGAATTAGATTTGTCGGACAAAATGTACAGCTTTTCTATGGCACAGTGATATTATCATTTATGTCAGGTGTAATTTGGGGATTGGCAAGTAAACAGCAACAAAAACAGGCAACCCTAGGATACACTCTTTCGATTGCACCAGCTCTTTGGGCTTTCTTCACGACTGGTGGCGATCCTGAGGATTCTATCCTGAACTTGATTGCGGGATTTCTGGCTCTGCTCCTAATCGATTGGTACTTCTGGAGGCTGGACATTGCACCAGCCTGGTGGATGCGGTTTCGCCTTTTACTTACCAGTATGGTTGTTCTTTGTCTTCTTTTAGGAGGTCTCGCTTGAAACCGGATAATTTCACAATCGGTGTTTATGATAAAAAATCGGAAGAATATCGCCAAATGCGGAAAACAAAGGGGGAACTTCAGCTAGAGGTCAATTTTGCCAATTGCATTAAAAAGGGGGGCACTGTTCTTGATTATGGATGTGGTCCGGGTTGGTCTGCAGCGTACTTCGCTGATCAAGGCCTTGTTTCTCATGCGTTCGATGCCTCCTACTCAATGGTCGAATTAGCCAGAGAGCACCCAAAGGTAAAAGCATGGAAATCTAGCTTCGATACTTTTTCCGCACCGAACACATACGACGGTATTTGGGCAAACTTTTCTCTACTTCATGCTACTCACACAGAGATGCCAGTCCTATTACAGTCAATTCACGAAGCTCTTACACCAAGAGGTAAATTTTGCATTGGCCTCAAGCTTGGAAAGGGAGAGCTAAGAGATTCTTTGGGTAGATTTTATAGCTATTATGAAGAAGAGGAACTACGGCTACTTCTCAAAAATGCAGGTTTTAATTGGCAAAGCCATCGTCATGGCGAAAGTAAAGGGCTGGATGGAAACAGTGCAAAATGGATTTCAGTGCTTACCAATGCTTGAGCTGTTAGCTTTTACTGATGGAGCCTGTTCAGGGAATCCAGGCCCAGGTGGATGGGGGGTGGTATTACAAGCCAAGGACGGCGAGAAAATCTTGAGGCAACGGGAACTGAATGGAGGGGCTCTTCAGACTACAAACAACCAGATGGAACTTACAGCCGCAATCGAAGCGCTTGAGACTTTGACGCGGAACAGTAACATCACAATCATAACGGACAGCGTTTATGTTAAAGATGGAATTACTAAATGGCTGTCACGGTGGAAACAAAACGGCTGGCGAACAGCCGGGAAAAAGCCTGTGAAAAACTTGGGATTATGGCGGCAACTGGATACCGCACAAAAGCGTCACTCAGTTACATGGCAATGGGTAAAAGGCCACGCTGGTCATCCCGGAAACGAACGAGCCGATTTTCTGGCCCGTAAGGGTATGGAACTCTTTAAGGATCGTGGCGCTGGAGCAGGATAAGTAAAGAGAAAATTACTCCGTTGTAACTTTCATATTTTTTGAAAAGGTATTCTCTTGCTAATCGAAATAAACGAGGGATTGGTGTATCCAGCTGCATTTCCTAATACTCTAAGGCACTTTCGTTCTAGCCCTAAAGCAAGTAACATTATCTGTCTGTTAGTTTAACACCGACTTGGACTAATCTCGGCCCAATTAATGTCCAGACTGTTTATAAACAGAATACCGAGCGAAAAATTAAAATACATATTGTATTACCATCGTCAAAATAGTTGCAAGCAACCTTTTTATCTAAGAGTAAAATCGGCAAAATCTCCTTGGCCCTTATCCGAAGTAAAACGAATTTTGTTGTTCATCAAAGAAACTTGTTGGCAATTATAACCGAGATCCCGCTTGCCCCAAAATAAATCGCGACAAAAATAACCGTCTTGCCACTTCCATGTACCTCTTAATGGCGTTGTCAAAGCACGGCCGTGGATAGAGCCTTTTTCACTAACACTTAGTTTAATAAGTGGACGTTTGAGTTCTCTGCCAGATATAGCCTCGATAAAGTCTTCCCTTTTATAAATGACAGAAAACTCAGCTAAAGCAACGTTCGTATGAAATGAAATACCCAGCAAAAGATAAAACAACAGTTGCCTGATCAAGATCTGAACTCCTTAGTCAACCGCAAGCCGTTAGTTATATAGGGTGGAAGCTAATTCAAACCCAAAACATCAAACATATTGTATTCACCAGGTACTTTACCTTGCGCCCATACAGCGGCTTTAAGCGCTCCCCTGGCAAATACGTCTCGGCTTTGTGCAGCATGACGGAGTGTGATGCGCTCCACTGTTGATGCAAATAATACGTCATGTTCGCCAACGATGTCACCACCTCGAATGGCAACGAAGCCGATATCGCCAGGTCTCCGGGCACCTGTAATTCCATCGCGTCCAGTATCACGTACATCCTCCAACCTTACCCCACGACCGGATGCAGCAGCCTCTCCCAGCATCAATGCAGTGCCTGACGGTGCGTCTACTTTCTTGTTGTGATGGGCTTCAATCACCTCAATATCAAAATCAACATCGAGTGCTGAGGCCACCTGTTTTGTTAGTTTCACAAGAAGATTTACTCCAAGCGACATGTTACCTGCCCTTACGATCGCAGTTTTTTTTGCTGCCTTTTTGAATTCGGCCAAGTGATCGTCTGAATTTCCAGTTGTACCAATAATATGGGCGGTTCCATAGCGTGCTGCTTCATGCGCAAAGGCAACGCTGGCATCGGGGGTCGTAAAATCAACCACCGCATCAGCAACTTCAAAAACTGCAGTAGGTTCATCTGTAACGAATATGCCATCTGCAACGCCACCAATGGCTAATCCAATATCTTTTCCAACCCATTCATGCCCTGGCCGTTCTATAGCTCCAACCAGTTTAAAGCTATCGATTGCCTCCGTTACTTTTACTAACTTCTGCCCCATACGGCCGGATACACCCGTAACGACAATACGTAATTTGTCACCCATGTCTAGCTCCTGATCTTTTTCTGTTAAATGCAACCTTATTCTAGATCAGGCGCTTGGCAAAGGGGATGCGAGCGCTTAGACGTAGTTTATGGTAAAGAACAACTTTCACGATAACCTAGGGCCATCTCAAAGACAACTTCGTGTAGGAGAACTCATCCGGCGTATTTTGTCCGATGTTCTCGTACGTGGGGAAATACATGACCCAGATCTAAACCAAATTTCTGTTACCGTTGGTGAAGTAGTAACATCGCCCGATCTAAAGATCGCAACAGCCTACGTCAGCGCACTTGGTGGTAACAAAAATAATACTCTAATTTCTTTGCTGAGTAAGAATAAATCCGAAATCCGCCGTGCGATTTCAAAAAAGGTGACATTAAAATTTTCCCCTGATCTGCGCTTTCGCTTAGATGAAACCTTTGATCGCATAGATGACACACGCCGACTATTGGCAGATGAGAAGGTTAGGAGAGATCTTGACTTAGAATAGACTACGGTTTCGGCTATATTTTTATATATCGCCCGCTTGCGCCTGAAACTGTCTACCTGGTTGTTTTCAAGATATTTCTCTCTCAGGCGCTGTGATGTGAACCTTGCATTTGAAGGTTCATTTATATTTCAATCTGGAGACGATCAGAGATCGCTTAGATTATTTAAAACCCATAAAACTTTGCCTCCAACGTATTATTATTGAAATTCCTAATAAATGCTATTGTGCCCCTCCAATATCTTATTGCTGCAGTCAATTACGTGAAAAATGAAACAGAATTTCGATGCACGTAGACTTTACTAGCCCTGTTAACTTTGGCTTTCTAACAAGCGGGGTTTCTGCATTTACGATAAAGCTATTCGATTAGTTGATGCAGATAGTTTTCTGCAACACGCTCTCTTTTGTCGCTCTGCCACACAGTAAAGCTCGAGGCTTTTGATCAATGGAAACCACACCCACGATTTATCAGCAGTAAAGGTGTCTAACTCCAAAAATTTTCCCTTTATTATTAGAAAAGTTTAACCTCGCCAAACCACTTTATCTGTATCAAACGATATCACCAATTTATGTCTGGTTTTTAGAACACTTTCGCACTGCTAGCCACGGTGACCCGGTGACAACGGTAGTCGCGCCGATAAATTCCGATCGACCCATCGGCGCGCCCATCAGAAAAAGTTAATTTACAGTTTTCCGCGACAACGCTTGGGCAATTTCAATATGGCGCGGCTTAAGTGCCTCTGGCACTTCACATTTAAATTCTACATGAAGCATCCCATCAAAATAGCTGGCCCCAACCACACCAACGTAATCAGCTAATTGAAATTGTTTTTCGAACGCTCGCGGCACAGTACCTTTGTAAAGATGAGATTTTTGCTGATCAGCGCGCGCTTTTCGGGCAGCAATAATCAAGGAGCCCTCGTTAACTTCTACGGAAATATCTGTCAGCAGCAAATCCAGCGACAGCGGCAGCGATTGTAATGGGATAGGCATCATCAGCCATTTTTTCAATATTAAAGTACGGGTAAGGGACTCTTGGGTTGTCGGATTCAAGGACACGATCCATCACTTCTGCGATTTGATCGAAACCTACCGTTGGACAATAAAGTAGTGTGAAATCAAAATGTCTCATAGGTTACCCTCCTTTTGAGCAACAACATTTGTGTTTGTCAATCGGACCAAACATTTGAGTGCGGACCCAACTTTGGCGCCCACAGATATGATCCAGGTAACCTGGCTCATAGGTTCAATAGGTTAAGGTAGAGTTATCCTCGCACCTATTTGACTCCTTACTTCACTAGTTTAGGCAGTCCTATGATAAAGCCTTCTTCGTGAGCCACTTCCTCAAGGTCCGCCAAAACTCGATCAAGCGACACCCCCAAAGATACTTTTTGTTCGTCAAGCCGCGCCATAGCCGAAATCAGTGAGACTATTACTGCACCTGCATCTGTTATTAAAAAAACCGGGGACCCAGATGCGCCATAATCTACGTCGCAAGTAAGGATTAATATGCCCTGCTGCTTCGCACGCACAGAACAAATACTCTGGATCGAGGGGGCATTCTTACGCCCTTTGGCATAGGAGACAACGGCAACGTCCGCTATACCACCGGGTAAAGTAGCTATAAAAAATGGCTCAATGTCACTATTTTGTATCGGATTTTCAAGTATAAGCAGTGCTATATCATGACCAACTTTTTCAATCTTATCCCTACTTTTAAATTTATACTGAGGGTGTGGAAGTGCAGCTTTGACTTTTCTGTAAGCCTCAGCACGACCATTACGCCAGCCCGCCTGAAATTCAAAATCCACCAGTTCGTGTCTGCTGCCGGTCTTTTCGTTGTAAAGACAATGAGCCGCAGTCAAAATTATATCTGGTCCAATCAAAGATGCAGTGCAAAAGCCGCGGTCACCATCGAAGGCCAAACGACCAACAGCTGACCACAAAAGACCAGATTCGCGGGTTTCAAGGCTTTTAAGGTCATCAGCTTCCACAAGGGATTGCAAAGACGACAGTACCAATGCAAATAAGTATACAAATAAGCGCAAACGGCTGTCCTCGATCAAAAAAAATCGCAAAGGGTTAAAATTCAAATATATATAGTTAGGGAGAAATGGGGCAAAAGCAATTTTACCAAGGTCATCCTATCTCATCGCCTTTTGTTAGAAATGCTAAAGGCACAGGGCCTTTATTGGCCAAAGAAGAGTTCAACAGTGTACACAACTGGAAAACTGAAAATGGACCCTATTGCATGATGCACCTCCGATTGCCACCAGTAATTATATCTAGCTCAGTTTCTTGAAATATTTTCACTTCGCGCCCCTTTGATACATTCGGAATCACCAGCTGCAAAGGAAAACATATTACAACAAATCTGCAACAAAAATGAGAAGCCGGAGGGTGGGTAATTTGTTAACCTGCTTTAAAAAAGGCCTTTGGGAAACTCTCAAACTTTTGGCCATGCTACAGCGAACACGCAGCATGAAGTTCAACCTTTAACCCTTTCTGCCCACCCTGCTGGTAGGTCAGGCGTGCTAAGGAATTAAAAACTGCACTCTGAAAGAAGCTGTGAACTCTCAATCTCAGTTGACATCCGCCCACAGTCTTTAAACAAAGTATAATCAACGCTTATAGTAATTTTAGTCGAGACTGTTACTTAATCGTTGCTTTCCATTGTAAAGGTAAAGACATTTTTTGATGCAACCGATGGATATCTTTGATTTTTTCCATCTGATAAGCCAAAGCATAGTATAACTTGCGACCTTCGGCATCAACAAGTTCAAAACCACGGGAGCCAAAGGGCCTGACCTAAGCCCCATTGGTAAATGTATTTACGCAGATAACCCTATCTAAAAAAACTTTTAATTTGTCAAAAACGCTTAATTATGCAACTAAATTCGCATCATTTCGCTACTTGCTTATTATGGTTTTATTTGTTGACTGTAGTTAGCTTTCAAGTTTGAGCGCATATACTTTACCACTTTGCTTTGCCGCGTCCTCCTTCCCGCAACCATCCAACCAGAAGAAAACCAGTCGCCAGAAGGGCAACTAACCAAGATGGTATTACGATAAATTTGGTAACATCAATTGTATCAAATGCCCCACGCGGAGTAATGGCGAACCAATTACGACCAGCTGCGACACGGCCAGGCAAGACCGTTCTAAGCCCTGGAATCCCATCGACCAACCAAAAAGTGCCGCCATTTGTCTTCTTTACGAAACCCGCGAGTCTATCAGGATTAGGAAGAGGGCTCTCGAACTCTTTGGGAGTTGCTGGTCCCAATGCAAAAACTCCTTCAACATCGCCTTCCTGCATCTGGAATACGCCCTGTTCTTCACTTTCATAAAATGCTTGATACCCTATGCCATCTGGCGATGGGTCAAAAGTAAGCATTTGCCTATTTCCTTGTGGAGAGGTTACTGTTAGATCTTTGGGAGCATCTCCCATCGTCCTTCGTACAATCCGTGTAAAGGCGCTGGTTTGCTCAGCCGTCAACGCCTCTTCCTCAAGTTCAGGCTCAGACATCATCCAATGGGCCAATCTCCGTAGAAGCTCTAATTGTGGCCCCCCTCTCTCAAAGTTGCGGTCCCAGAGCCATGTGTGATCTGACGCAATAAGAGAGATGCGCCCTCGTCCTACACGATCGACGATCAGAAGCGGTTGATCTTCTGCACCAAGCATTAATACATGCCCCGATCTGGGCAGCACTTCCATCTGACGAAACCAGCGGCCCCAAGTCTCAGGATTGGGAAGTTGCGCGGTCACAGGATGACGACTTCCTGCTTCTGATAACTTGGGCACGTAAGGAACTGAGATTATACGCGATGTTGGTTCTGCAGGAAGGATACGCCCCAAAGGTGAGCGGAATAATGAATTTACAGTAGCAAAGTCGGGGCCGGCCGACACTAGGACTGCCCCACCGTCTTCAACGTAGCGTGCGATGTTATTAAGATACGCCGATGCTAGGATACCCCTTCGCTTATAGCGGTCGAAAATAATCAGATCAAAATCGTCAATTTTGTCAAGAAATAACTCTCGCGTGGGGAAAGCTATCAGAGACAACTCATTCACGGGAACTCCGTCTTGTTTACCCGGAGGTCTCAGGATAGTAAAGTGAACAAGGTCAACAGAACTATCTGATTTCAATAGATTTCGCCAAGTTCGCGTACCCACATGAGGTTCTCCAGTGACAAGTAAAACGCGCAAACGATCACGAATGCCATTTATTGACAAAATCGTTCTATTATTTTGATCAGTTAATTCGCCATCTATTGGATCTGTGTTCAAATCAAATATATTTGCGCCAGCATGGGGCAAAGTCACCTTTACGTCCACATTCTCCCCCAGGGGGATCTGGAATCGCTTAACTTTTCCACCATCGATAGAAATGTTGACAACAACCTTCTCACCCACTACTTCCTCGCGGCCGAGATTTTCTACGCGCAAAGTCATGGTTACGGGTTCGCCGACTATGGCAAAGGCTGGAGCATTTTTTACCATAAGTCTGCGATCAAAACCATCTTTTTCACCGGTCAGGAATACATGGAGAGGAGCAGCGATGGCTAAGTCGCGGTCTGCGTCGTGCACCTCTCCGTCCGTAATCAATACAACACCTGCAATTTGATCGGTGGGTTCTTCGGCTAGTACAGATTGTAGTTGCGAAATCATCTTGGTTCCGCGATTTTCATCGCTATCAACAACGACCACCTTACGAACGCGCAGATTTGAACGACTTGCAAATATTTCATCAAGTGCCTGTTCCGCCATTATTGTCTGCTTTTCCCGTTTCTGAATAGTCCGAGAGTTACTTTTATCTGTGAGAACAACAATAACATCTTCAAGGTTTTCCCGATGCTCGCGCAAAATGTATGGTTGTAAAAGAGCCAACAGAATAACCATAAAAGATAAGAATCGCCATGGCCAGCCGCCCAGCCTTTTCCAGATACTGATACTAATCGCAACGAAAACTACGGCTGTTAGAACACTCCATAGGTCAAGAGGTATAAGCGGATCAATTCCAATGCGCGTCATCATTTACCAAGCCTGTCCAGAAGTGCTGGGACATGCACCTGATCTGATTTATAATTTCCAGTAAGAGCATACATAATAAGATTAACGCCAAAGCGATATGCCATTTCACGTTGGCGTTCACCAGCGTATCCCCGACCAACTGGCAAATTTGGGCGTCCAGTTTCATCAACTGCCCAAGCACTCGCCCAGTCATTCCCTCCGATCAAAATCGGTGTGACTCCGTCATTCAAGGGCCTAAATGTTGTTAATTCACTTGAAATTTTATATGGACTGTCGGCCTGCACCCACAAGCTGCCTTTTCTGTAGCGCCCTGGGAAATCTGAAATAAGATAAAAGGCTCTGGTTAAAACGTGATCGATCGGCACCGGTTCCAATCTTGGAATATCCAATGAGCGGGTAAGCTCAACAAGTGGAATATTGGCCCTGTTCCCTGAACCGGAAATATCTCCATCGCGCGTGTCAAAAAGGATTACGCCGCCAGACCTGAGGTAAGTATTTATGCGACTGTAAGCTCGGGGGCTCGGGCGCGGTTGTTCTGATGTAACTGGCCAATAGAGGAGTGGAAAAAATGCCAATTCATCACTCTCAAGATTTACGCCAACCGGTCCGGTTGGTTCGACAGAAGTGCGTGCTTTCAGCGCTCTTGATAAACCGTCCAGTCCGGCAGCGGAAATTTCGTCAACCTTTTTGTTACCAGTCAACACATGTGCCAGCACTACTTCCTCTGTGAGAGCAGTCAGATTTTTATCAATTTTTAATGTCTCCACATGAGCACGATGCGCGGGCAGAGCCACCATTATTACAAAGGCTACCACCATACTTGATCTCAATTGGCCACTTAACCAAAGGCTGGCGAAAAGATCTATCATCATGAGAAGTGCTGTTAAAGAAAGAAACAGACCTGAAAGATTACGCTCTTCAGCACCGGATTGTTTCAATATTACACTCGATGGCCAGCGCATCGGTATTAGATCATTTCCGGTTTTTACCAGATTACGAGAGACCCTCCGCTCACCGGCTTGATAAAGCCCGGGAGGCATATCGGCGTCAAAACGTCCTTCAATAAGGGATTCACCTGATACACCACTGTAACTTGCCACTGAATTTAACCTACCAAAGCCGTCTAAAACTTTTACGGGTACCCAAACTTGTCCACCAAGTTCTGTATCATATCTAGAAAAAGCATCGTTTTGTGCAAGCCGTTCTAACATCTTCGGGAATAGGCCAGATAAAGGCAGGTTCGACCATTCCGCATTCGCTGTGACATGGATCAATACGACCTGGCCAAGACCGATCCGGTTTCTCGTTACCAGTGGTGTTCCATCCTGCAGACTGGCTATCACTTTGCCAGACAGATCTGGTCCTGGTTCTGCGAGCACCTGTGCATAAATCCTGAGATCTGATGGAATTTTTAACCCCGCGAAAGGCCCATCTACTGGAAAAAGTGCAAGCTTCTTGGGGGAGCCCCAGCTCATCGCACCATCTAGACGGCGTCCACCTTGTCGTATCATTACCGGCATCAAAGGGTCATCCAAAATTTTCAAACGCTCTGCAGTTGCGAGCCTTGGACCTGCAAAACGCACCAGCGTGCCACCTTTCTCAACCCAGCGCACAACCTCTTCAGAAGCCTCCACACTTGCGATATCAGCCATAAAAATAATGTCTGGATTTGCGGGAAGGATATCCAAAACCGCTCCTTGCAAAAGTTCAAACCGATCGGAGATTGCGCTTTCAATATAATGCGTGGGTGTGAGTAATTCAGCCATCTCCATTCGACCACCAGCAGTCACAATGGCTGCCTCGGGTCTGTTCAACTGATGAGCTAGGACAAAACTTGCACCTGCATGCCTTTGGCCCTTCACGGAAAATTTCTTAATCCTTTTACGCAGCTCTGATGGTAAAACCACTTCAACGCCGCCATCACTGTCACCAGTAAGGAATGTGTGTTCAATCGCTGCTAACACGGTAGGATTGCCAGCAAGATCAACTCCCTCTACCTGAAGGATAACACTCTGTTCACCTTCTACAGGTAATCGGTGGATTTGTACCTCAAAGCTTTTATCCAGCATGGCAAGCCCGGATATAGTAATCAGATCATTCGGCGCTTCATAGACTGAAACATTTCCATAGAGTTGTAGAACATTCAAAAGTTCTTTTTTCTCATCTCCGTAACCTAAACCATCAGAAAACCAAATTGTGTCGAATTGATTGTAGTTATGGTCACGCAACGTTAGCTGAACACCCCCCCAATCAGGATCATAGGGCTTGGGCTCAAGACCCATCAAATTACTATTAAAGCCAACTGATGGTTTAAATTCTATGGACTCTGGCTCGCTAAGATCAAGCAATGCAAGATGCACGCCTTGTCGATCTAAACGCGATAATTCATCGGTCATATTCTCTAGCGTTTGGCTCCAAGCTTGCGCTGACGCCCAAGACCCGTCTAAAATAATTAGAATATTGGACTTACCATCCCGTAGCGCCTGTTTGTTCAACATAGGCCCTGCCATACCAATAATCACAGTAGCCAACGTCATAGATCGCAAAAGAAGTAGCCACCAAGGTGTTTTATCACTAGAGTGCTTATGGCCCTTAATACCCAAAAGCAAAACTACCGCGGGAAATATACGGCGAATTGGGGCGGGAGGGATAGCTCGTAGCATGATCCAAATCAAAGGAATCCCAACCAACCCCAAAAGGACCCAAGGCGCACCAAAACTGAGTATCGAAAGTAGTCCAATCATCTAATACGCCCACCAGAAAGCAAAAAGAAAAGCTTGCTCGCAATGTGTATTGGGCTTTGAGTGCCATCGTAGCAGACATATGACCAACCAGCCATGCTTGCAAGATCCTTCAATCGTTCCTGAAGTGCTGCTAGACGTGCAAGATATGGTCTACGCAAATCATCAGCCCATAATGTATTATGTTCGACACTTCCCAAAACGCTCTGAAAAATTGTGCGGCCTTGAAACGGAAAACTAAGCTCCGATGGATCGAGAACCTGTAATAAAATGCCCCGCACTCCTTGGTCTGATGCGCGCGACAGTGTGTACTCTGTTTTTTGCATATCAGCAAAAAAATCGGATGCTATGATTGCAGACGATCCGGTTGCAAAATCTGATGCAGAAGCAGATACGTAATCTTTTTCTATTACAGCAGAAAGACTTTCTGCTAGTCGAAAAATCTGTCCTCGACCCCTTGCTGGCGGTAAATTGCCATCACACAAGCCAACACTCTCCCCAACTCTTTCTGCAGCAATCGCCAAGGCAAGAGCCATGACTGAGGCACGAGTATGCTTTTCTGCATATCCAGTTGAACAAAATTGCATGGACGCTCCTGCATCAACCCAGAGATGAAGAATTTGTGGTGCTTTCCATTCGAGTTGCCTTACAAAATCCTGATCCTGTTTAGCGGAACGCCGATGATCTATATCCCGCGGGAGGTCAATACCGTTTTCGAACGGTCTATATTGCCAGAAATGATCACCAATACCAGGCTCACGCCGCGCGTGATCACCAACAACCATTGCCTTTGCCAAAAGGTCAGCCTGAAGCAATAAGTCTCCAGTAGCATCCGCAACGCTCCTAGCGTTTTGATGAATGCCTTGAGCTTTAGTCACGCGGCCATACCAGTTCTATCTAAACCGTCGATTGTTTCTGAAATGATCTGATTGATTGATAGACCCCGTGCTTGAGCCGTAAACCGTAAAGACATGCGGTGAGCTATCACTGCATGCGAGACAGCAACAACATCCCCAACCGATGGAACTAGATTTCCATTTAGCAGTGCCCAAGCGCGACACATTAACATCAAGGCCTGTGCAGCACGTGTACCCGGCCCCCATGCTATTGCATCCTTCACGGCAGAAGAGGCTGTTTCATCCTCAGGGCGCAACGCTCTCACCAAGTTGAGAATAAAAGCTACCGTACTTTCACCTACAGGCATCCTGCGTATCAACTCTTGTGCCAGAATTAATTGCTCAGGATCAAATACCTGTGTTGCAGTCGCCTGCTCATAACCAGTCGTAGCCAAAAGAATATTTTGTTCCGTTGAAATATCAGGATAACTGATGTTGATTTGAGCTAAGAAGCGATCTAGTTGCGCTTCGGGCAAAGGGTAGGTTCCTTCCTGTTCAATAGGGTTCTGGGTAGCCAAAACGTGAAAAGGGGGTGAAAGATCTCGAGTTTCACCAGCGACACTTACCTGTTTTTCTTGCATTGCCTGCAAAAGTGCAGATTGCGTACGCGGGCTTGCTCGATTGATCTCATCTGCCATCAAAAGTTCACAAAAAATTGGGCCTTCAATAAATTTAAATTGCCGCGTACCATCTCCTCCTGTTTCCAAAACTTCAGAACCAAGAATATCTGAAGGCATAAGGTCAGGAGTGAATTGAACACGCTTAGTTGCAAGCCCCATTACAGTACCTAGCGTTTCCACAAGCCTTGTCTTTCCAAGGCCAGGCACGCCAACCAAAAGGGCGTGACCTCCTGACAGGATTGCCGCTAGGGACAAGTCAACCACAGTGTTTTGACCGATAAAGCGCTCGGAATTCTCTGATTTGGCCTTCTCAAGCTGAGCCATTACGCTATCTGCTATAGCAGAAAAAGAAGCAGTATTGGACATGAAAGTCTCCCTTGCAAATTTTCGATACAAATAAGATTGTATTACTGCGGTAGGAAATGGCAAAGTTTTATGAGCGCACAAAAGATAAGAAAATCTACAGCTGAAGATATTGCAACAGCGGCAAGAGCCGCCACCAAAGGCCGCGGCCTACCCCCTGTTCATCTTTGGAACCCTGCATTTTGTGGAGATCTTGATATCCGTATCGCAAGAGACGGAACATGGTTTTATCTGGGAACTCCAATAGGTCGTGCTAAGTTGATGAAATTGTTTTCCTCTATCTTGCGCAAAGACGGGGATAAGTTTTTTCTTGTCACTCCTGTGGAAAAGGTTGGTATAATTGTTGATGATGCTCCATTCGTAGCTATTGATTTTACAGTAACTGGGTCGGATAAAGATCAGGTGATCTGCTTTGAGACAAACGTAGGGGATTATGCCAAAGCAAGTATGGAAAACCCAATCCGATTTGCACGTGACGAACAAACCGACGAACCTTCGCCCTACATCCATATCCGTAACGGGCTTGAGGCGCTGATCGATCGTAAAAGTTTTTACCGCTTAGTGGATCTCGGAACGCAAGAAAACATAGACGGAGAAATTTGGTTCGGAGTTTTTTCATCGGGGACTTTTTTTCCCATTATTCCTTCAAAAGAACTTGAATATGAAGACTGATCAGTGTTTTGTTGAAATCTGTTATAAAAGCCGACTACATTTATGCTAAATATAACAATGGAGTACACATGCGTAATATTCTTTTTCTCTCAGGTCTTTTAATCCTTTCCGCTTGTGATGTACCTTTTGTGCCATTGATCTAGAAGTAGCTTGCAAAAAACCCCCATTGCATATTGTCATGGCCAATGTCATTTTGACAAATCGAGATCCCAATGGCAGGTTATCAATAGGGTATAGCCGAAGCGGCATCCGCTCCTTGCAGCTTCTAAATTAATGGTGATTTAGATGTACAAAATCGTTTTTTGTAAGTACTTAAACAAATCATTCGTTGAACTAGCTTTTGCTTTTTTATTAATATTTTCTTTGGCTAGCGTAAGCGTAGCGGAGGATGAGGATAAAAAAACCCGCATTTCACTTCAGAAATCATTGAATTTTTTTGGCTTTCATTCAGGAACACCAGATGGAGTTCTAGGCCCCAAAACTCGCAATGCCATCTCACAGATGCAGTCTTGCGTGGTTGAAAAAAGATCAGGAACTTTGTCCGAGTCCTCACAAGAGTTTTTGATTGAGAGCTATCAAATTGCGAATGCACAGAAACTAAGGGGTAGCTGCCCATTACTGAAGACATTTGTCGATTCGGCTTATGAGTGCCCACCTACGAATTGGACACGGCTTTTTAGCTGTTCATTTTCTAAAGGCAATAAGATCGCAACAATCTGTGGCACTGGAGATCAGGGCCGCTATCGCTTTGGTCGAAAAGGGCGGATGCCTGAGCTTACACTCTTGCAACCGCTAAATGAAATTTATGTCCCATGGATGGGTATAGGGCGTTATAAAAGCGAAGCCCTAGCCTTTGAAAATGATGGTGCAACATATAATATATATGCATCTACAGATCGACTCAGCGATGACCTTTATTTCTCTGGCGGTGTCGATATCATCCGTTCGGCCAAGATTATCACTAGCCTGACGTGCGATAAAGAAAGCATAGAAGCTGCTATAACCGAGGCGTCAAATCTTTTGGAAAGCTTTGGTCAGTGTTGGAACCGAGAGAGCGGCTTATGGGGGCTCTGCCAAAAGGAAGGTGGCTGGCTGAGGTTCGTTGATGGTCCTGTATTTCCTTACGAAGCCTACCAACTTGGCGAATTTTTCTCACCTTGCGAAAAAGCGGCAGAAAACGCTACACTTCAAGGAAAAGCCTATGAGTTTGGCTTGTATTTACAAGAGTTAGTTAGAACTAAAGACCTGGCTTCACTATACGATAGCGTGAAAGGTCCACTGATTAGCGGCCCCGAGAAAGAGATGGTAAAGGATCATGTTTTTGAAGACTTTTTTAGCAAGAACTGGCGTGAAACTGTGCTAAATATCGAGCCAGAGTGTGAACCGGTGGGATTTCGCGGTTACATGATCGGGCGCGGCTTAATCTGGTTTGACATTGACAGGCATAAAGAAAGTGGAAAATCAAAAGATTCTTGGACAATCATTTCGATAAACAACGACTTGACACCTTGATAAAAAATTTTAAAAGCCTTTTTTCATACCACTCATAGTGTTTTTAAGCCGATTGGGAACATACGTTTGCTGTCCATCAGCCCAATTCTTAGGCTTGGTATTTGTTTTCAGATAAGGTACCATAAAATAGAAACCGGTGCCGAATATCGACAAGACAATGAGGCCCATAAGCATTTTCTTGATGATTTGTCCCATTTACTTTGCTACCGCGATCCCTGGCCTGATTTAATATGTGAAGACTAGCAGCTTTAAAATCAAAATAAAGATAACAAATCGTCAATATAAAAACGATTTGTCCATTAAGAACCTAAGTCACTAAATAGTTGTGCTGTAAGTTTAATTGCATTATGCAATAGCCCTTCCGGCATATGTTCATTTGGTGCATGCTGCGAACATTGCCTATAGCTATGAGGTATCCAAATAGTAACAAGCCCTAAAGCTTCCGCAAAGCAATCATTCGGCAGCGATCCCGCCAGATTTGGCAAAAGATGCGGTGCCAGACCCGAACCTCTCTCCAATATTTTCAGGACCCTCTTCACCCAAAAATTATCGGCATTTTGTCGGGTCGCGGCAAATGCAACCTTTTCGTCTGCCAACAAACTCACATCTTCAAATCCATGGTTGTCAAGATGATTCCGTAATGCGGGAATTATACTTTCGGCTTTTGTACCAATAACATAGCGCAACTGACAGGTGGCTCGTGCAGAACCTGCAATGGCATTAACGGGACGTTCAGGAATGCCCGAAATCATGGCAAGCACAGCAAAAGAATTCCAGCCAAAAACTCGCTCGTTTGGGCTGAGACCCTCCTCACCCCAGTTCACATCAATAATATCTTCTTGTTGTTCAGCCGGCGGTAAATGTGCAATAATATCACGCACATTTTGCGTGAAGCTAGTCGGCCACCAATCTGCAATTTGAATCTGTCCCCTCGCGTCCGTTATCGATGCAATCGCCTGGGTTAGCCGAATAGCAGGGTCTACCACTAGTCCACCCCAATTTCCTGAATGAAGATCTCCATCGCGCAGGTTAACCTCCAAATTAAAATTCAGCGCTCCCCTTGAACCCAGAAAGACAGTCGGCGTATCAATCATTAGCCTTGGCCCGTCAGACCCTATTAAAAAATCCGCAGTTAAGATATCCTTTTGTTCTGTACAAAATTCGAAAAGCCCAGGCGAACCAATCTCTTCCCCCATTTCTAATAGCAAAGTCACATTAAAACCAAGCTTAGACTTTACCTTCAAAACTGCTTGCAAAGCCAAAAGATTAATCAGGTGCTGACCCTTATTATCGGCTGTACCGCGACCATAGATTAAGCCATCACGCTTAGTTGCGGAGAAGGGATACAAACCTTCATGCCAAGATCCCTGCTGACCGTGTATGACATCTCCATGCCCATATAGCAAAATCGTTGGCAGTTGCCGTGCCTCTTCCCGCTTTGCAATTAAAAATGGTGGAGCCCCTTTAACTGGATTTTCATATATCGCTTGCGCAAATCCTAGATCAGACAAAAGAGGTTTAATTGTAGTACTTAGATATGAGCGCAAAATATGTAGCTGTCCTGGCAATTGGCTTTGCGTTGGGACGGCAATTAAGCGCTCTAACCAATGCTCTGCATAACCGGTTTGTTGCATTGCATTACATATTTCTTCTATTTTATTGTCTATGTCTGGCGGATTTTCCCGCATGTCATAAACTCCTGCTAACGCCAGTTGACGACATGTAGTTCACCAACGCAAGGTCAAAAACATACGGTTAGAAAATCTGTGTTGGTAAATCTTTTAAATCTGCCTACAGTTAACATTTAGAAATTTCTTGTTTAAGTCGTTTAAAATATCTTTAAAAGGGAGAAAAACATATGCCAGTATTGCCACTGATAGCTGCAGCAGAAGCCGAATTAAAAGCCATTTATGAAGACTTACATGCCCATCCAGAAATCGGATTTAAAGAACATCGCACTTCAAAAATCGTACAATCGAAACTCAAGGAATATGGCGTGGATGAGGTCTATAGCGGTATTGGAAAAACCGGTGTTGTTGGTCTGATACATGGAAAATCAAGAGGGAACAAGCGCGTGGGCATTCGCGCGGATATGGACGCACTCCCAATTGAAGAAATTAGCGGCGTTTCTTTTTCATCACAAAATCCTGGAGTGATGCATGCCTGCGGCCATGACGGACATACAACAATGTTGCTAGGAGCAGCTAAACATTTAACAGAAACGCGAGATTTTGACGGTACAGCCGTCTTGATTTTCCAACCCGCAGAAGAAGGGCTCGGGGGAGCTCTTGAAATGATCGATCACGGCCTTTTTGATCAGTTTCCATGTGATGAAATTTATGGGATGCATAATTCTCCAAATGGCCAGCCCGGAAAAATGGATATTTGCAAAGGAACCGCAATGGCCGGTGCTGCCTTTTTTGATATCGAAATAACGGGGGTGGGCAGTCATGCGGCAATGCCTCAGAATTCTAAAGACACTGTGGTCATTGCTGCCGCGCTAATCAGCCAATTACAAACTATCATCAGCCGAAACCTACCTCCACTTGACACCTGCGTTCTATCTGCAACGCAAATTCATGCAGGTTCTGCCTACAATATTGTTCCAGAAACTGCAAAAATATCTGGAACAATACGTTATTTTAAAGATGAAGTTTTGGAATTGACCAAACGCCGGATGGGCGAAATATGCAGAGGGCTTGCAGAAGCTTACGGTGTGGAAATACATCTAGAAACAAGAAACATATTTGGTGTGTTGGAAAATGACGCTGAATTATCAGATGCCTATTTGGATGCTGCAACCGATATTTTGGGACCAGAGAATGTTTCTAGCAATTCGGTACCTGCAACCGGGTCGGAAGATTTTGCAGAAATGATGAAAATTGTTCCAGGATCTTACTGTCGACTCGGCCATACGGGTACAATTGGTCTTCACAACCCCTCCTTTGTTCTAGGCCAGGAAATTTTGCCTCTTGGGGCATCGGTTTTGGCGAGAGTTGTGGAAAAACGTTTACCGCTTAGCATATGAATTTCCAAAACATTAGAGCCTCCTACCTTTTCAGTGGCTATTAATTATTTTAAAGAAAGGCGGGGTTTTTATTTAACAACACAGTCAGCCTGGGATAAACTTTTCCCGATCCAATACGGTAGGATTTTTAGTTCCAACTTCAGGCCATCCACTATAAGCTAAGTTGAGTAGAATTTATTGGCAGATAAAGTGCCAAAAGTTTCCACCAAAAGTATTTCGACTAAATTCATTCGCCAATATCATTTAAATCATACTGTCCTGGGCTGGAAACTGAATTTAGACCAAATTAGTAATTTATAGTTGCAAACTTTTATATTGCGTGACGCATTTTCAAATAGTCTGCCAACTCCCTTATTTCCTTCCTGATCTTTCCCTGAGAGGGTGGGTCAATTAAGGAGTCCAAAAAATAGTTTGGTAGTGAGTGATTCTTGTTCCATTTGAGTGACGTTAAAATCTCCACCGCTTTCGGGGTCAATGTCTGGGGAATAGGCTGATCGCTTAGGATTGCCCAAAAACCCGCCCATAAACGCGCGACAGTCCATGGATTATATCCACCGCCACCGGTCAAAATCAAACGACTAGAACACTCAAGAAGCTGTCGAAGTGACCGCCAGAGAGCATTATTTGAAAGACTTAGGCGAGATAGCGGGTCATGATGTAAAGCATCACCACCACCTTGTACAATTAAAACCTTTGGTGCAAAACGTTTCAAAACTGGTGGAATAAGCACATCGAATACATAGTTAAATTCGTCATCATTGCATCCTCGCGGCAATGGAATATTTAAAAACTTATCTGGTCTGTTGTAATCTATTTGTCCAGTAAATGGCCAACGTCTTTCTTCGTGGGTTGAAATCATTAACAAATCAGGATCTTCCGAAAATGCTGCCTCTACGCCATCGCAATGATGGGCATCCAGATCTACATAAGCCACCCGATCAAGACCTAATGCACGTAAATTATTTATGGCAAACACAATATCATTCATAAAACAAAAACCGTTGGCATAACCGGCCATACCATGGTGTAGACCACCGCCTAGGGCGTAAGCACGTCCGCCTTTTGCCACAAGCTCAGTTGCTAATAAAGAACTACCTACTGACGTTGCAGGGCGTTTGAACATATATGGGAAAATTGGATTGGAGACGACCCCAATATTGAAAATTTTCCGATCGTCCTCGCCGACATATTGTAAAGTCTCTGCTTTTTGCAAAGAGGTTAAATATTTCATGGTATGAAACTGCGCCAAAAGACCGGCCTTTGCCCTCGGTGCAGTTTTATAACAGTTTATCGGACAAAGCTTAAGAGATCGCACCAAGTCTAACACAGTTGAAACACGCGGGATCGATATGGGATGCTTGTTTCCAAAGGTTGAATATCGGTAAATTTCAGAACCAATTAACGCCGCTTGCATGAGAGCTAAGCCCAATATTTTTTCACTGCTTTAACATTGTGATGTCTTAAACATAAAAATCAATAGAAGCCCTATTCAAATCAACTATTGTAAAAAGAAATTTGACCCCTTCACAATCATAAGTGTTTTCGCTAATTAACAGGCGTGGTGTTATGCGGTCGTGGCGGAATTGGTAGACGCGCAGCGTTGAGGTCGCTGTTCCCTAACCGGAGTGGAAGTTCGAGTCTTCTCGACCGCACCATAAACCTCCAGATTTCAGTAATCTGTTGATAGATAACCTACTGATAACATTCTCATAAATAGCTTTTCCTTAGTATTGGGCTGGAGAGAG
>MDTB01016824.1_pt1 | contig 31242 bp, 45 predicted proteins | sample 811161 | NCBI WGS metagenome assembly MDTB01 (sample SAMN05326650, study PRJNA326480) | marine metagenome | isolation source: seawater | place: Mediterranean Sea | collected 2009 | reverse complement strand
TGATCTAGTTGTTCCTGTTAGTTGGGGTTCTAACTTATTTGATTATGATAATGACCTTGATGTTGATCTTTTCATTTGTATGGGTGCTCTAAACCCGGAAGTAGTACCGAATCCAAATTTACTACTGGAAAATAATGGAGTCAATTTCAAAAATGTTAGTGACGAATCTGGATTGTCAGATAATGGAATAGGAATAGGTTCCGTGACTTTTGATTATGACAATGATGGTGACCTGGACCTCTTTGTAGTCAATCAAAGTCCGGTAACAGAAGTAGGACTGCTCACCAATACTCACTCCAGACTTTTTAGAAATGATACACCTACTGGAAATTGGTTGAAAGTACAATTAGCGGTATCAAAATCAACTACTCGTGGGTTAGGATCAAGAGTTGAGATCGTTGCAGACGGAATAAAAATGATTCGTGAAATTGATGGTGGTTCAAGTCATGAATCCCAAAATAGCTCCATTGCTCACTTCGGATTAGCAGACGCTTCAAGGTAGATTCATTAATTATCAAATGGGTTGGAGGTAATTCCCAGTCTTTGTCAAATGTGCAGGCAAACCAGTTAATCACTATTAATGAGGAGGAAAAAGAAATTGACAGCCCATACGCGAGTGGTAGAGTAAGTGTATTTCCCAGTTATTTCGTTGACCAGATTATGATCCGATATGAACTGCCTGAGTTCACCTCTTATACCTTGGAGGTAATAGATGTACAGGGAAAGCGTATTGAACTACTCGTGGATAATGAAGCTGGGTTTAATGGAAGTTATTCATGGGACGTCCCATCGACATTAGGATCATGCGTCTATTTTTTTGTGATTAATGTGGGTTCCCAAAGGTACGTCACCAGAGGGGTTAAACTGTAGAAGAGGGGCTATGAAAAAATATATTCTAGAAGTAAGCCTACTATTGTTTATTAACATTAATAGTTTTTCTCAAGGATTGGGCAATTCCGTCTCAGGTAGACAGATTGGAAATGGCGTGTTAACAAGTGGTACCTCTTTTATTGCTATTGGCCCCGATACAAGAGGAAGCGCTCTGGGTGAGGCAGGAGTAGCCACGTCTGCAGATGTCAACTCGCTCTATTGGAATAATGCCAAACTGGTTTTTATTGATGGTAGATTTGGTGGCTCAGTTTCATATTCACCATGGTTGCATAAAATCACCAATGATATGTTTTTGTCGTATGTGTCAGGATATTATAGAATAGATGACCAGCAGGTATTTGGTATGTCTATGCGCTATTTCAATCTTGGTGATTTTGAGATCAATGATAATTTTGGGAATTTCGTTGGTAGTTTGAATCCTTACCAGGTTGCCTTTGATATAACATATTCCAGGAAATTGACTGAAGAATTGGCTGTAGAAATATCAGGAAGATATATTAGGTCGAATACATCACGTCAGTTTTCGGTACTGGAGGGCACTGATATTGGCTCAACAGTTGTTATAGATTTAGGCGTCTATTATCAGAAAAAAACAAGCTTAAATGGGCATGATGTTAATATCTCATTCGGGACGCATTTATCTAACTTTGGTCCTAGGATTAAATATAACGACTTTAGAGCAAGCGAACCGATCCCAACAAATTTAAGGTTGGGTACAGCATTTCGGTATCACCTTGATTCTGATAATTCAGTCACTTTTGTATTCGATGTCAACAAGTTGATGGTTCCATCACCACCAATTATAGTCATCGATCCCAAATCAGGAGAACGCTCTTTAATGAAGGGAAAGGAAACTGACAGAAACTTATTCAGCAGTACATTTGGGTCCTTTACAGATGCACCCGAAGGCTTCAGCGAAGAGATGAAAGAACTCACTTATTCGCTAGGCCTAGAATATTGGTATAGAGAATCATTTGCACTAAGAGGCGGCTATTTTCATGAACATGAGCAAAAGGGGAACAGGAAATATTTCACTTTCGGATCAGGGTTCCGATATCAGGCATTTGAGTTTTCCGCTTCATATCTGATTCCCACCATAAATAATCATCCAATGGCTGAAACTTTACGTCTGTCGGTTTTTCTTAATTATAAGTGATTCCTATTTCGATGAGAATATTGCCATCTATGTCAGCAATCATCTAGTTTTATACTTTGCAAAGTCCGCTGTTGAGCGTCTTGGTTATTGACTCTTTCGTATCTGTTCTTGTCTATTTATGATTCTCAGAAGCGTCTAGGCATAGTATATTATGTGAAGGCCTATCTCTTCATTTCTATGCCGAGGAGATTACTTGAAAAGCTAAAATCTAAGCCGAGAAAAAGAGATGTGAAGATTCCAATATTACATAGTACAGACATTCAATTCATTGAAGATGAGATTATTTTTAATGTAGAATCTCAGTTAGAAAAGAAATAAGAATTGCGATCTTGAAGACAAAGGAAAGCAATATAATTGTTCAAAAAAATGAATCCTTTTCTTCTTGATCCCATCTTAAAAGATCATCAGTAAACATTTAAATGTCAACATATTTTTCATTTCACCCTCCGTTTGTGAGGACACAAAACGGCGGTGAAGTTTTTTAATTTTATTGCTTCGATCAGAATTTTCGGTACTTGCCAACTAGGTACTTATTTGCAGCGTTTTCAGAAAACATTCCTTTTTCGCTGTTCCAATTCAACGTCTGGCCTGGAAATCTCCCTGCAATCGTACCTAACAAAATTGTTTCGGTAAGACGTGCAGCGTATGAAAATGGTGCAGTACAAGTGTCTTTTCCTAGGCATGCATCCACGAACTGGTGATAATGTTTCGGCCCTTCAGAGTTATAGTCGCGAATAGGTTTTCCCATATTGTTTACTTTTTCAATAGCAGAAATCTCTTTAGAAATATCTACATACTTTCCGTCTACAATTTTCTTTGGTAATTGCATGAAGTGAGGTAAAAGTAAACGGCCTTTTTCACCAATAAACATGGCACCTTGGTCGGGTAAGCTACTTTCGTCTGTTAATTTTGTTTCAAGCGATATTTTATCTTTTAAAGTGGCTTCCTTATCATTTGATTTTGTCTTATTTGATGATTTGTTCTCTGAGCCAGGCAATATTAAATCTTGATGGTCTTCAGGAGCCCCCTTACCATCATACCAAACCCATTTGAAGTCATTCGTTGTATATTTTGTTCCTGGAAATTCATAAGTCACGATGTTGGTTTCAGGATATCCAAATCCATTTGGTTTCCGACATTTATTTGTAATAGTCTTAGGTACATCTAATTCAAGGGCGTTATATGGCGTATCAAAAATATGGACACCCATATCCCCTAAAGTGCCGCATCCATAATCTACTAGTTTTCTCCAGTTTCCAGGATGGTAGATATCTTTTTTGTATGGTCTTTCTGCAGATGTCCCCAACCAAAGATTCCAATCTAGTGTTTCAGGAACCGGATCATTTCCTAAAGGTGCGGTTCCGTCATACCCCCAGTTTTTAGGTGACCATGCCCTAACTGTATTTACCTTACCAATAATTCCTGATTGAATCAACAAAGTGGCTAATTTATAATCATAAAAGGAATGCACCTGTATACCCATTTGAGTAATCAAATTTTTCTCTTCTGCCAATTTCCGCATCGCTCTCGCTTCTGATACATGATGAGTTAATGGTTTTTGACAATAAACAGATTTCCCCATATTCATAGCCTTCAAAGAGGCTGGTGCATGTGTGTGGTCTGGTGTAGAAACAATAACCGCATCAATAGAATCTCCAATCTTATCTAACATCTTTCTATAATCAGAATATGCTTTTGCGTTTGGATGCAGTTTTTTAGCCGCAGCTAAATTATTAGCATCAACATCGCATAAAGCGGTAACATCTACTAAAGCATGAGATGAAATATCTCTTAAATCTTCACCCCCCATTCCACCTACGCCGATATGCGCCGTTCTTAGACGACCTTTTTTTTCAAATTTACAATTCGAAAAAGGAGGAAGGATTGCTATTGCTGATAACGCAGACGTATTTTTTATAAAGTCTCTTCTTTTCATTATTGAATGATTTTAGTTAACCTATTTAAACATTAAATAAACTTCTTTTATTAGACTAAAAATGCTCCATAAAGAACTCTTTTTAGATGATCTTTTGGCTATACCTACATCTTCTTAATTTTAATATTTCTAAACCACAGATCACTACCATGATCTTGAAATCCTATATAGCCTGTTTTGAACTTACCATAGTCAGGTACATTTTTCCATTTACCTGAATCTCTTTTTTTGTACCAGTCTCCTGACCAAGGAACAAAATAGAGGACTTTTTCCCCATTGAGCCAGTGCTCTACTCTTTCAGTACTGAATACAATTTTTGTGGAATTCCATTGCCCAGCGGGATGCAATACTTTTTCGGCAGTATCCGGTGTATGCATGGCATAATCGGCTGCCGTCGACTGCCAATCTTGTAATTTTTCTGGTTCTAAGGCTCCAAAACTTTCATTATAAGCCTTAAGATCATGAATTTTTGCATAGTTCTGATCGTCTATCAACTGGTATTCAGGAGCAATCATGTGAGGCCCTTCATAGCCTTCTTTTATATGATAAAAAATACCGCTATTTCCTCCCTCAGGAATTTTCCATTCTACATATAATTCAAAATTTTCGAATTCTTCGACGCCGTAAATAATATCCCTGCTCCCCTTATAATCATAGTCTTCTTCTAAGATTTGTTCGGTATGAAAGGTTAAAATGCTGTCCTTTATTGCCCATCCCGGAGGTAAAGCATCTCCATTGTAAGCTCTCCAACCTTCTGTGCTAGTCCCATCAAAAAGGTGAATCCATTCACTGTAAGGTGTTTCTTTACATGATGAGAAGGTGCACATCACTAGAGCACTCAGCATTAAGCATTTATTTATGTTTTTCATTTTATTTTTTTATTTGTTCACTTATCAATCTAATTCAAACTCATAATTTTTTACGGTCATTCTCTGACAGTAATATTGTTATCAATGGATAAATTCCATCGACTCTGGCCGTTGTGCCAAAAAGGTATAGTGTCCAGTCTTACACATCCCACTCGCTTTCTTTGACTTCAGAATTATAATTGATCAGACCGAAAAAGTCTCTTCCAATAAATCAGAAGTTTATTTACTCCTTTAAACGATCTTCAATAATGCTCATGGCATAACCTCCTCCTTCAACACTTGTAAGAGTTAATTTTGACTTACTATTAACTTTTAAATTTTTAATACTGTAAGACTGTGGATTTGTTTTATAATTTGTGTCCTTTGTGTCTGCATAAATGGTTGCGATATAAGATTTTCCTTTTTCAAGAAAATCAAATGAAATACTAGAAGTCCTTTTTGATTTACCGTTAACATTACCAACAAACCAATTTTTTGTTCCTTTTTCCTGACGAGCAATTGTGATATATGCTCCAGGTTCTGCTTCTAAATATACACTCTTTTCCCAATCAAGACCTACATCTTTTATAAATTGAAAGGCATCTAAAAATCGATTGTAGTGTTCTGGTAAATCAGCAGCCATTTGTAAAGGACTAAACAAAGTAACATAAAGAGCCAATTGATTGGTAATTGTACTATTTACGTAAGATGTATTAGCAGGATTAAAGTTACTAATATCCATTTCGAAAATACCAGGAGTGTAATCCATTGGACCACCTATTAATCGGGTAAATGGCAATACGGTAACATGATTTGGTTTGGAACCTCCAAAGGCTTGATATTCGTTTCCTCTTGCTGATTCATTTCCAATTAAATTTGGATATGTTCTCGCTATTCCTGTTGGTCTCACTGCTTCATGAGCATTAACCATAATTTTGTAATCAGCAGCTTTTTCAAGTGTATATTGATAATGGTTGACCATCCACTGACTGTAATGATTTTCTCCCCTTGGAATAATGTCTCCTACATAACCACTCTTTACAGCATTATACCCATGATCTTTCATAAATTTATATGCCTTGTCTAAATGTCTTTCGTAGTTTCTTACTGACGAAGAAGTTTCATGATGCATCATCATTTCGATATTTTTAGATTTCGCATATTTTTGAATTTCTTCCAAATGAAAATCAGGGTAGGGTGTTACAAAATCAAACACATAATCTTTTGAGTGTCCAAACCAATCTTCCCAACCAACATTCCATCCTTCAACCAAAACGGCATCAAAACCATGTTTGGACCCAAAATCTATTAATTCTTTTACATGCGCTGTATTTGCTCCATGTTTTCCGTTTGGGGTCACTTTATTATAATTGGTTATCCCTAATTTGACCGCATTAAGATCATCTGTATATGCCCAAGAACTTTTTCCAGAAATCATTTCCCACCAGACACCAACATACTTAACAGGTTTAATCCAAGAAGTATCTTCTATTTTACAAGGCTCGTTTAGATTATATGTCATTCTAGAACTTAAAATTTCACGTGCATCATCACTTACTATAATAGTACGCCAAGGTGTATTTGTTGGCGCAAACATATATGGTCTGTCTCCGTTGGCATCTGGAGTTAACCATGCTTCAAAAATCATGTTTTCATCATCTAAATCTAAATGCATTGCGGAATAATCAATGAGTGCTGCTTCATGTAAATTTATATACAACCCACCATCGGTTTTTAACATCAATGAGGTTTGAACTCCTGTTAATGAAAATGAAGTTTGAGATAGATTATTGGTTACAGAATTAGACATTAAATCTCTTATTTCAGAAAGACGCGACTCCGTATAATCATACTCTTGCGTATCATAATCTCCAGGTATCCAAAAAGCAGTATGATCTCCAGTCATTACAAATTGTGTCTTTTCATCTTCTATTACAAAATGTCCCATATTTGTTTGCTCAGGAAATTCATATCTAAAACCCAAGCCATCATTAAACACACGAAATCTAATATTTAAAATTCGTTGTGTTGGTTTTTGCAATAGACTTACAAATAATTCATTGTAATGGTTTCTTATTTCACTTTCTTCACCCCAAACAGGTTTCCATATTTCATCAAAAGTTAGATTTTCCGTATTAACAATCATAAATCCATTTTTTAAATCGATGGAATCATTCTTTAACTCAAAACCAAGTTTACTGATTTTTACAACTTCATTATTTTTATAATCTAATTGATATGTTGCCGAACCATCTTCTAATAGCGAGAATGTTAAAGAAATTTTGTTATCTGGCGAAAAAATTTGCTGCCCTATTAATTCAATAGTTGATAGTGTTGTTATTAACAGTGCTAATATTATTTGTTTCATAATTAATTTGCATTTTTTATTTACACAATTTTTTAAATGATTTATTGAAGTTAAAAGCAATTGTTTCTTCATATTGATAATAATAATATACTCATCCCCTTTCTAAACCTTGGACAAAAACCTATTTTGGATATCGTAAGCAATCCACAATTCTTTATCAGTGGCAGCAGTATCTATACGGACCATTCCATCCAAAACAGATCCAAAAACCCAGGCGTCCTTAGGATGAAGTTCCTTCTTTTGAGAAGTATATGAAATCATCCGTAACGTGGTAAAAAGGAATAAATATTTAGTCATTATCGATTATTTATTTTGAGTAAGAAAACCTGCAGTATATCATTAGCTGAAAATTATTCTGATCAGGCTTGAGAAATTCAATACAACAAATATGATTTAGCCAAAATTGAAGCAAAAAGATTAATTTCTTTGATAATATCTCTTCTGTCCGAATTTTTTTTTGCATTTTATTAATTTGATGATAGAACTAATCCTCACTAGTAAAAGAAGACCCTGGCAAACCTTCTTTATTAAACAGTGTTCCAACAATGTAATCCTGCCAGGCATATCTGACATATTTTGGCTCTGAAACAGCTATGGAAAATACCTCTATTTTTTCTTCCGAAATTTTGGCCACTGCAGGAACATACACCCTATCATCGCCGACAATTTCAAATCCCGACAAACCTGTTTATTTATTTCTTGAAATGAGCGTGGATCAATTAATAAATTGACCCGTTCTATAGCGGTTAGTTTGCCTTTTGCATGCTGCTGATCGATTCTCTTAATCCCACCTCCGAGTTCAGCCCTTTCATTTCGGACGATCAAATAAGCGTCTTTTTCTTTTTTCATCCTCATAGCATCTGCCCTTTCTTAAATTTAAAATAACGGCTTACTTTACTCACTCAAATATATCATGAAATCAATAATGAAAGCCTGAATTACCTAGATGATCTTAGGGATTCTTATAAATGTATTAGGTCTTTATTGCGTAAAAGTTTACATTCGCGAAGTCAGCATTAAACCTATGAATCTCGCTATTATTGACATGGGAACCAATACCTTCCACCTCTTATTAGTGAAGGCGGAAAATGAAACTTTTGAGATCTTTCATAAAGAAAAGATTGCCGTGAAAATTGGTGCCAATGGCATTAATCAAGGAATCATCAACGACGCAGCCATTGAGCGCTGCGTCTCTGCGTTGAAGTCTTTCAAAAAACAAATTGATGCAGCCAATATTCATGAGGTTTATGCAATTGCAACCAGTGCCGTTAGAAATGCTAAAAATCAGCAATTTCTTATCCAGAGAATCAAAAAAGAAGTAGGTATTGAACCGCGTGTCATTTCAGGGATGGAAGAAGCCGCATATATCCACTATGGGGTATGTAAAGCGCTAAATATAGGTGCCGATGTATGTTTGATTATGGATATCGGTGGGGGAAGTATTGAGTTCATTATTACCAAGGGAACTCAACCTCTTTGGATGAAAAGCTTTGAAATAGGGGGTCAAAGGATGGTGGAAAAATTTCATAGAAATGACCCCATTACTTCTACTGAAATTTCGGCTATCGAAAACTATCTAGAAATAAATCTTCACCCTCTATTTGAGGCCTGTGAAATGTACGGCCCTAAAACGCTGATTGGATCATCGGGCACCTTTGATACTTTAAGTGAAATTCATCAAAAGAAAATGAATAAATATGGCCAAGAACATGCAACTGAACTCCCCATTACTCATAATAGTATGATCCAAATCTTCCATGAACTCATCGCAAAAAACAAACTAGAACGCTTATTGATTCCTGGAATGATTGACCATAGGGTTGACATGATTGTAGTAGCCTCGATACTTATCCAGTTCATCCTCAAAAAAACGGGATTGGAAACTACTCGTATTTCCTCTTATGCGCTGAAAGAAGGGGTATTGCTCCAAACCATTGCATCCCTTAAAATTCAAACAACACCCACCTCGAAAATATTGAAATATGACTAAATATTCTTTTAATCGGCTTCACCTATTTGCTGTAAACATATTCATGAAAATTGGCTGCCCAAATGACCAAGCCATTGAAGCAGCTAATGTCTTATTAAGCGCTGATTTAAGAGGAGTCGACTCTCACGGTGTCGCCAGGTTGGTAGGCTACCTCCGGCTTTATGAAAAGAATAGAATAAATTCTAAACCACAACTCAGTGTGGTGCATGAGACACCCAGTACCGCCGTAGTAGATGGTGATGCTGGGCTTGGACTTGTTACGGGTCCTTATGCCATGCGGTTGGCCATAGAAAAAGCCAAAAATATAGGAACAGGTTGGATTGCCGTCAAAAACTCCAATCATTACGGTATTGCAGGCTATCATGCCATGATGGCATTAGAAGCAGATTGCATTGGCATCTCAATGACCAATGCGAGCCCTCTCGTAGCCCCTACCTACTCCAAAGAGCGACTCTTAGGTACGAATCCTATTGCGGTTGCCGTTCCGGCTGGAAACGAGCCCCCATTTGTCGCTGACATGGCCACTACAACAGCAGCAAATGGTAAACTTGAGATACTTCAAAGGAAAAATGAATCTGCTCCATTGGGTTGGTTACAAGATAAAGAGGGTCAACCCACCCAAGCAGCTCAAGGTATTGTTGAGGGCGGGGCCTTATTACCCTTGGGTGGAGATAGAGAACATGGATCTCACAAAGGATTCATATTAGGAAGTATTGTAGATATCTTGTCCGCAGTACTTTCTGGTGCAAATTTTGGACCTTGGGTACCTCCCTTTGTTTCCTTTTTAGATCCTGATCCCAATCCAGTGGGAGCAGGAATTGGTCATTTTTTCGGTGCGCTCAGAATTGATGCCTTCAGACCTGCCTCCGAATTCAAAATGCACATTGACATATGGATTAAACGATTTAGAAATGCAGCAACCATAAATGAAAGGAATAAAGTCATTATTCCTGGAGATCCGGAGCGACGGATGGAGCAGTTGAGAAGAAAAGAGGGGATTCCACTACTGGACACCGTAGTGAATGATTTACAATCACTCGCAGACCAATATCAAGTCAAATTTTAGAAGCCAAACCCAAAGCCTGCCTCTAAGATCCATGGACTTGAATAGACTCCATTCGTCTCAGTGACGTCGTACAGCAAGTCATACTGCCCAATCATATATAAGGAGGCAAACTTAGAGATAGGTACTACATAACCTAATCCCACAGGGACGTTGTAAAATCCTTCTCGCTTATTTATAAAGTCTACAGATAAATATTCTAATTTGGCCGATCCAAATATTTGTGGGGTAATGCTATACCTGGTAAAGATATTACCTCCATAATTATTTATTTTTAGATCCAAGATTTTATCTCGCCAAAATTGATAATTTATACCTAAGCCTGCCGACCAACGCTCGGTCAATTTATAACCCGCATAAGGTGTTAAACTAAATGAGAAGACATTTTGATTAAAATCGAGACCAAAGCCTCCGCCAAAATACATTTTATCAAAAATATTATCTGATTGTGCTGAGACGATCTGAGACAGGGAAATCATTAAAATGCAGATCCAAATTTTCATGAAGTAATAAACTCAGGATTTACTTTACCTACTCATCCGTTGATTCTGGAACCATGACATATACATCTTCTCCTTCAGCCCTCATATAATACTTTTCTCGGGCAATGCGCTCCAATAAATCTTGATTGCTAAATAAGGCTTCACGATCAGTCTTTACGGTCTCAATTTGTTTTTGATAATAGCGTTGGGTATGTTGTAAATCTGCTTCTTTTTTTCTTAGAGACAGTTGGGTCAAAATATCATTTGAATCAAATATCATTAACCAAACTATGAAAAATAAGGTCCCCAAAACATACATGTTTTTAAATATTGGGGGAATCTGCTCTATCAAACTTTTCATATTCAAGTTAAAGATAAAAAAAATGTATAGAAATGAAGATGAGAAGTGTATATTTCGTTGATCTTGGGATAAAATCAATGGAGTAAGGTCTTAAAAGGAAGGTTGACCCATCATCACATTACAAAAAGGACATAAAAAAACCGGGTAGTACCCAGTTTTTTTTCTCAATCAAATTGTACCTACTTTTTAGCTGGATAAACGGCAGAATCATCTAGCTCCTCTTCAATCCTTAAAAGTTGGTTATACTTCGCCATTCTGTCCGAACGAGACAAAGATCCCGTCTTGATTTGGCCTGTATTCAATGCTACGGCAATATCCGCAATTGTATTGTCCTCCGTTTCACCGGAACGGTGTGAAACAATCGCTGTCCATCCTGCCTTATGTGCCATTTCAATAGCTGCAAAAGTTTCGGAAAGCGTCCCTATTTGATTCACTTTAATCAAAATAGAGTTAGCACATTTTTCTTCAATGGCCCGTTTTAAATAATCCACGTTGGTCACCAAAAGATCATCCCCAACCAATTGACAACGGTCACCTATGGCTTTAGTTAAATTTTTCCAGCCTTCCCAATCATTTTCATACATTCCATCTTCAATACTATCAATAGGATATTTATCAATCAAAGATGTCAAATAGGTCACCTGTTCCGCACTGTTTCTAACCTTACCATTTTTCCCTTCGAATTTGGCATAATTATAATTCCCCTCTTCGTAAAATTCTGAGGCTGCGCAATCCATAGCTATGGTAATTTCTTCCCCCGCTTTGTATCCAGCCGCTGCAATAGCCTTAAGCACACTGTCTAGTGCTTCCTCAGTACCACCCACAAAACTTGGCGCAAATCCGCCCTCGTCACCCACGGCGGTACTTAAGCCTTTGGATTTCAAAATGCTTTTCAAATGATGGAAAATTTCAGCTCCCATTCTCAAAGCCTTACTGAAAGAGGACGCCCCAATAGGACGAATCATAAATTCTTGAAAAGCAATAGGGGCATCTGAATGAGATCCTCCATTGATAATATTCATCATAGGCACGGGTAAAAGGTGTGCATTAACCCCTCCCAAATATCTGAATAGAGGCTGACTAGACTCATCGGCTGCCGCTTTAGCAATGGCCAAAGAAACACCTAATATTGCATTGGCACCTAGCTTACTTTTATTAACGGTCCCATCTAAATCAATCATCGTTTGATCAATGATCTTCTGATCGAAAACTGAATATCCAAGAATCTCTGGAGCAATCAACTCATTTACGTTTTGAACGGCTTTCAAAACCCCTTTACCCAAATATTTACTTTTGTCACCATCTCTGAGCTCATGTGCCTCATGCTCACCTGTTGATGCCCCTGAAGGGATGGCAGCGCGACCCATGATACCACTTTCAGTGATCACATCCACCTCTACGGTTGGGTTACCACGGGAATCTAATATTTGTCTAGCAAATACACTTTCTATAATACTCATGTTTTGTTGTTCTTTATTAATTGTATAAAATCATCAAATAAATAAGTGGAATCATGTGGACCAGGTGTTGACTCTGGATGATGCTGCACGGAAAAAGCTCTGCCATTGGTCAACCTCAAACCCTCAACAGATTCGTCATTTAAATTAATATGTGTCAATTCGGCTAAAGTGGAATTTTTTAAAGACTCCATGTCCACGGAGAAACCATGATTTTGGGAGGTAATTTCACTTTTTCCGGTCCTTAAATTTTTAACGGGTTGATTAAGTCCCCGATGCCCATGATGCATCTTAAAAGTACTTATCCCCACGGATCTTGCCAGTAACTGATTTCCTAGACAAATACCAAATAAGGGCATATTTGCAGCTAATATTTGCTTAATTGTATCGACAGCATAATTCATAACTTCCGGATCTCCAGGACCATTTGAGATAAAATAGCCATCGGCATCCCAAGCCCTCATTTCTCCAAAACTCGTTTTCGCAGGAAACACTTTTAAATGACAATCCCTGATTAAGAAGTTATCTAAAATAGATCTTTTGATCCCTAGATCAAGTACACTTATTTTAAGTCCTGGATTATCCACTCCCAATTCATAAGCCTCATGAGTCGTTACTACACTCGATAATTCTAAAGATTTCATATCAGGAATTCCTTTTAATTCAGCTTGAAGCTTCTCGATATCAAAAATTTCTGTACTGATGATGGCATTCATAGCTCCTTTATCCCTGACGTGTCGCACCAGCATCCGGGTATCTAAATCAGAAATACCTACCGTATCATGTGAACTGAGGTAATTCTCCAAACTACCAGAAGCAGAGCTGCGACTGTAATCGTAAGTAAAATCATTAACTACTAAACCCTTAATTTTAGGCCTATCCGATTCATCTTCATCCTTGTGCACCCCATAATTCCCAATGTGGGCATTGGTGTTGATCACGATTTGACCATAATATGAGGGGTCCGTATAAATCTCCTGATATCCAGTCATCCCTGTATTAAAGCAAATCTCACCCCCAGAGGTGCCTTTTTTTCCAATTGACAATCCTTCAAATAATGTCCCATCAGCTAAATAAAGTACGGCTTTTGCTCTTTTCATAGACGTCATGATTCATATAGAAAATTTAAAACTAACTTATGACACAAAAATAACAGAAATGCTGACCTAAGTACAAAAAAAAAGGACTGAGAAACCCCAATCCTTTAATTATTTTTGAAAAAACTTAATCTTTTTTCTCCTCCTCTTCATCAGAAGTTTTCTTCTTTGGGTCAGCAGCTTCAATAGTTTCATCTTTTACCTCCGGTTCAGAGGCCAACACTTCGGCTTCTTCAACTACTGCAGTTTCAGATGATGCAGACTTAGATTTACTCCTTCTTGATCGCTTAGACGCTTTTGGCTTTGATTCTTCGAGCAATAATTCATTGTAATCAACCAGTTCCATCACGCACATCTCGGCATTATCACCTAATCTACTACCTGTCTTTAAAATTCGAGTATATCCACCAGATCTGTTGGCTACTTTTTCCGCAACAGCTCCAAAAAGTTCAATAACAGATTCTTTATCCTGCAAATATTGAAAAACTACCCTTCTTGAATTTGTTGAATTTTCTTTAGCCTTCGTAATCAAAGGTTCGACGTACTTTCTCAAAGCCTTGGCCTTTGCTATTGTCGTATTTATCCTTTTATATTTAATCAACGATGAGGCCATATTGGATAGCATCGCTTTTCGGTGAGACGTTGTTCTGCCTAAATGATTGAATTTTTTTCCGTGTCTCATTCTTCTTCTAATTTGTATTTTGCCAAATCCATTCCAAAAGTTAGCCCCTTTTCCACGACCAATTGCTCTAATTCTGCTAGTGACTTCTTTCCGAAGTTTCTGAATTTCATCATTTCTGATATTTCAAGATTCACCAAGTCTCCAAGTGAGCGAATTTCAGCTGCTTTAAGACAATTATAGGCCCGCACAGATAAATCAAGATCATTCAGCGATGTTTTCAACAACTTTCGCATATGGAGCAATTCTTCATCCACTTGCTCAGGCTCTCCTTTAGCAGCCGTATCTAAAATCATACTTTGATCTGAGAACAACATGAAATGTTGTATAAGGATGTTAGCTGCACTTTTCAATGCATTTTCTGGATGAATAGATCCATCAGTTTCTATATCCAGCACAAGTTGTTCATAATCCGTTTTTTGCTCAACTCGCGTATTTTCTACACTGTACTTGACATTTTTTATTGGAGTAAAGATAGAATCAATGGCAATAGCGCCAAAATCTTGCTCCTCTCCGCTGTTTTCCTCAGCAGGAACGTAACCTCTTCCTTTTTCAACAGTCAGTTCTAATTCAAATTTGGCCGAGCTATCCAATTTACATACGATATGTTCTGGATTCAGCACTTCATATGAAGCAGTGGACATTCCAATATCAGCGCCAGTCAATTTCTCCATCCCCGAAACTTTCACTGTAATTTTATCGTCATCAACTCCCGCAATTTTTTTGAAGCGAACCATTTTAAGATTTAAAATAAGTTCACTTACGTCTTCGACCATCCCTTTAATGGTTGAAAATTCATGAAGTACGCCAGGCACTCTTATTTCAGTGATGGCATAGCCCTCCAAGGAAGATAATAAAATTCTTCGAAGTGCGTTACCTACCGTAACGCCATAACCTTTTTCTAGGGGCTTAAATGTGAAGAGACCATGAAAATCATCTGCCTTCTCCATTACCACCTTATCGGGCATTTGGAATGCTAAAATCGACATATCGTTATTTTTAACTTTTAGTAAATCAATTATTTTGAGTACAGCTCAACAATAAGCTGCTCTTTAATATTTTCAGGAATCTCTTCTCTTTCGGGAAGATTTAAAAATTTACCTGAATAATCTGCACTATTCCATTCCAACCATGAAAACGTTTTGGTTGCTGTAGATGCGAGACTGTTTGAAATCAACTCTAAAGATTTAGAACGCTCTCGAACTGATACAATATCATTATTTCTCAAGGTATACGAAGGGATATTAACAATACCTCCATTCACCATGATATGTTTGTGCAGTACCAATTGTCGAGCCGCTCGTCGCGTCGATGCAATACCAAGTCTGTAAATAGTATTATCTAATCTCGCCTCGAGTAATTGGAGTAAAATTTCACCTGTGATCCCACTTTTGCGGGATGCTTTGTTGAATACATTAGCAAACTGCTTTTCGAGCAGCCCATAAGTATATTTTGCCTTCTGCTTTTCAGCGAGCTGGATTGCAAATTCCGAAAGCTTCTTTCTCCTACCCTTTCCATGTTGGCCTGGAGGGTATGCTTTATTCTGCAATGCTTTACTTGGACCAAAAATGGGTTCTCCAAATTTTCTTGCTATCTTGGACTTAGGGCCTCTGTATCTAGCCATATCTACTTCGTATTTTAAACTTTATTAAACTCTTCTTCTTTTCGGTGGCCTACATCCATTATGAGGAAGTGGCGTCACATCTCTAATTGCAGTAACTTCGATTCCGGTATTTTGAATCGCCCTAATTGCAGATTCTCTACCCGCTCCTGGCCCCTTGACAAAGACTTCCACTTTTCTCAGACCCATTTCATGGGCTTTCTGAGCACAGTCTGCTGCCGCCACCTGGCCTGCGTATGGCGTGTTCTTTTTTGAACCTCTGAAACCCATTTTGCCCGCAGACGCCCAAGAGACCACTTGCCCTTGAGTGTTGGTTAAGGAAATAATGATGTTATTAAATGTTGCGTGAATATGGGCCTCACCGACAGCTTCTACAACAACTACCCTTTTCTTTGCCTTATCTTTTCTTTTTTGTGTCATTACGCTATTTTACTTTACCGCTTTCTTTTTGTTAGCTACTGTTTTACGTTTTCCTTTTCTAGTTCGCGCATTGTTTTTAGTTCTTTGCCCTCTCAGAGGTAAACCCTTACGATGTCTAAGGCCCCTGTAACAACCTATATCCATTAATCTTTTTATACTTAACTGTATTTCTGACTTGAGCACACCTTCAACCTTAATGGTCTCAGTGATAATGGCTCTGATCTTAACTTGATCCTCATCGCTCCAGTCTTTTACCTTTGTGTTTACATCGACTCCAGCATCTAATAAGATCTTTCTCGCTCTGTTTATTCCAATCCCAAATATGTAGGTGAGTCCTACCTCACCTCTCTTTACATCTGGAATATCTACTCCTGCTATTCTGGCCATATTAACCTTGTCTTTGTTTAAACTTAGGATTCTTTTTATTGATCACATAGAGCTTTCCTTTTCTTCGGATTACTTTGCAATCGACACTTCGCTTTTTTACTGATGCTCTAACTTTCATCTTAACTATTTATACCGATAAACGATTCTACCTTTAGATAGATCGTACGGAGATATTTCCATCTTCACACGATCTCCTGGTAATATTTTAATATAAAACATTCTCATTTTTCCTGATATATGAGCGATTACTTCATGCCCATTCTCAAGCTCCACGCGAAACATAGCATTAGAGAGTGCTTCTACTATGGTTCCGTCTTGTTCTATGGATGCTTGCTTTGCCATTATGCCATTCCTGTGTTTTGAGATCTACCTCTAACTCGACCTGACTTCATCATTCCTTCATAATGTCGCATCAGCAAGTAACTTTCAATTTGCTGCAGCGTGTCTAAAATAACACCTACCATAATAAGTAATGATGTACCTCCATAAAACTGGGCAAAGCCCCTACTCACACCGCTTAAAATGGCAAAGGCGGGCAAAATAGCTATGATAGCTAAAAATGCGGATCCCGGTAACGTGATTCGAGACAAAATACCATCAATGAATTCTGACGTCTGCTTACCCGGTTTAATTCCAGGTATGAATCCTCCATTTCTTTTCATATCGTCGGATATTTGCGTAGGATTAATTGTAATAGCTGTGTAAAAAAAGGTAAACACGATGATCAAAATGGCAAACAACAAGCTATACTGCCAAGATTCCACCCTCGAAAATGTCGCGACTACCCACTGAGCCGTATCACTATTTTCGGCCCAAATTCCACCAATCATGGCAGGTAAAAACATTAAAGACTGCGCGAAAATGATTGGCATAACACCCGAACTATTCACCTTCAATGGTATATATTGTCGTTGGCCTCCATACACTTTATTACCAACGACTTGCTTCGCATATTGAACAGGAATTCTCCTTATGGCCTGAACTAGGGCTACGGTCGCCATCACTACAAAGAATAACGCCACCATCTCGATAAAAAAGAATAACATCTGACTCATCCCACGTGACATAGCTTCGGCCACTATACTTGCAGGAAATCTTGAAATAATACCGATCATTATAAGCATCGAAATACCATTTCCAATACCCTTATCAGTTATTTTTTCACCTAACCACATACAAAAAACAGTACCTGCAGTTAGCATGATCATTGAAGATATTCGAAAGAAAAATCCATTTAACACAATGGCATCTGCGGATATAGTAGTTAAATAAGCTGCAGATTGAGCCATACATATGAACAACGTCAGTACTCTTGTAATTTGGCTGATTTTTTTTCGACCACTATCCCCCTCCTTTTGAAGTTTCTGAAAATAAGGAACAGCAACAGTAAGCAATTGCAACACAATCGATGCAGAAATGTAGGGCATGATACCCAGACCAAAGATGGAAGCGTTACTGAAAGCGCCACCTAAAAAAGTATCCAGTAGACCAAATATACCTCCTGCATTATCCACGAGCTTGGATGGATCTATTCCCGGTAAGGTAATGAAAGATCCTAATCTAAAAATAATAAGAAAACCGAACGTATTAAGTATTCGCGTTCGAAGTTCTTCAATTGAAAGTATATTTGATATAGTACTGAAGAATTTTTTCATCAACCTGTAACTGTTGCGGTTCCTCCTGCTGCCTCAATGGCCTCTATTGCAGCCTTTGAAAACTTATGAACTGTGACCGAAATCTTCGTCTTTATTTCTCCTCTACTTAATACTTTAACCACATCTTTTTTCCCTATCAAACCATTTTGGATCAGGACCTCTACAGTGATTTCTTTAAGTTTCTTACTCGTTGCTAATAATTCGAGCGTATCTAAATTTACCGCCTTTGAGGCAATTCTATTATTGTTCTTGAAGCCAAACTTTGGTATTCTTCTCTGTAAGGGCATTTGTCCGCCCTCAAACCCAATTTTTCGTGAATAACCCGCACGAGACTGAGCTCCATTATGCCCTTTGGTCGAAGTACCTCCCCTTCCGGATCCTTGACCTCTACCAATGATTTTTCTTTTCTTGATCGATCCTGCTGCAGGTTTTAATGATTCTAATTTCATCTTAAGCTTCTTTTACGTCTATTAGGTGTCTCACTTTATTGATCATTCCGGCAATTTGTGGGGTTAACTCCTTTTCAACCGTTCTATTGAGCTTACCTAGGCCTAGTGCTTGAATGGTCAGCACTTGCCTCTTAGGCCGTTTGATAGTACTTCGTATTTGGGTGACTAAAACTTTATTCATAATCTAACCGTTAAAAACTTTGTCTAGTGTTACTCCCCGCTGTCTTGCAATGGTCAAAGGGTCTCTCATTTGAGCAAGCGCTGCAAAAGTGGCTTTCACTACATTATGAGGGTTCGAAGATCCTTTAGATTTAGCTAAAACATCATGAACGCCAGCACTCTCAAGGACCGCACGCATGGCACCGCCGGCGATCACACCCGTACCTGCTGATGCCGGCTTTAATAAAACAAACCCACCACCGAATTTTCCAATGGCTTCATGAGGAACGGTCCCTTTGAACACAGGAACGCGAACTAAATTTTTCTTAGCGTCGTCTATTCCTTTAGTTATCGCGTCGGTCACCTCATTGGCCTTTCCTAATCCATAACCTACGACTCCATTTCCATCACCTACGACAATAATAGCTGAAAAGCTAAATCTTCGACCTCCTTTAACCACCTTAGCCACACGTTTGATAGCAACGACCTTCTCTTTAAGATCAATATCGCTCGCTCGGACTATTTTAATATTTGATTGTGACATATTTTTTTAAAATTTTAAGCCTCCCTCACGTGCTCCATCAGCCATTGCTTTGACTTGACCATGAAAAGGATATCCTCCCCGATCAAAAACAACTTTTTCTATTCCACTAGTTTGTGCTTTTTCAGCTAACCTCAATCCTACCTCTTTTGAAATTGCTACTGTTACGTTTGAACTTCCAATTTCTTTAGATGATACAGCTACTAACGTTTCGCTCTTTTCATCATTGATCAATTGTGCATAGATAGCCCGGTTACTTCTATATACTGACAATCGAGGTGCAAAGCTCGTTCCCGAAATTTTGCTACGAATACCTTTTCTAATTCTAATTCTTCTGTTAACCTTTGATATAGCCATATTTATACTTATTTAGCAGCTGTCTTACCAGCTTTCCTCCTAATCTCTTCACCCACAAAACGTATTCCCTTACCTTTGTAAGGCTCAATTTTCCTGAGCGACCGAATTTTAGCAGCTACTTGACCTAGCAGTTGTTTATCGTTGCTATCAAGGCTAATGATAGGATTTTTACCTTTTGCCGTCTCAGCGGAAACTTTAATTTCTGAAGGTATGGCTAGGAAAATATTGTGTGAATACCCTAAGTTCAATTCCAATATATTCCCTTGAACCGCTGCTTTGTAACCCACACCAACTAATTCGAGCTTGCAACTGTATCCTTCAGTGACACCCGTAACCATGTTGTGGATTAAAGATCTGTATAGACCATGCAACGCTTTATGTCTCTTCTGCTCTGTAGGTCTCTGTACTATCAAGATACCCTCATCAATTGAGGCCGTAATCTCAGAACCTATATTTTGGGACAGTTGGCCCTTCGGTCCGTTTACTTTTACCTCACCTTCCTCTATAGTTATTTCAACTCCTGAGGGTATAATTATTGGGGCTTTTCCTATTCTCGACATATTAAAAAACTAGTAAACGTAACAAAGTATTTCACCACCTGTATTTTCTGTCCTGGCTTTCTTGTCCGTGATAATACCCTTAGATGTACTAATCACAGCGATACCCAAACCATTCAGTACACGCGGCAATTCGCCTGCACCCTTATATTTCCTTAGCCCTGGCTTACTTACCCGTTCAAGGTTGGTAATCGCAGAACGCTTGGTTTCTGGGTTGTATTTAAGAGCAATCTTGATTACTGACCCTGGGCCCTCTTTATCAAATTTGAAATTAGCGATGTATCCCTGATCATGTAAAAGTTTGGTTATTTCTTTTTTCATGCGTGAGGTTGGAATCTCTACAATCCTATGATTCGCTCCGATGGCATTCCGAATCCTCGTTAAATAATCTGCTATGGGGTCTGTTACCATAATTTTTTTTGATTTTGTCTCGTTGAAAAAGGACGCAAAGTTAATTATTGTTTCCTATTTAGAAAATATTTTGAGCTTAAACTTACCAACTTGCTTTAATTATGCCGGGTATTTTCCCATCCGATGCCATTTCTCTAAAAGTTACTCTAGATAAGCCAAACTTTCTCATATAACCCTTAGGTCTTCCAGTCAATTTACATCTATTATGGAGTCTGACTGGGGATGAATCTTTTGGTAACTTATCTAGACCTACGTAATCGCAGGCTGCCTTCAATGCTTTCCTCTTTTCTGCAAATTTAGCGACCAATCGCTCCCTTTTTCTTTCTCTTGCTTTTAATGATTCTTTTGCCATTATATAATTAATTTTTGCCCTTAGAAAAAGGCATACCAAATGCTTTGAGCAATGCTAAACTTTCTTCGTCCGTCTTAGCTGTTGTCACAAAGGTGATGTCCATTCCCGCAATCTTATTGATTTTATCAATGCTGATTTCTGGAAATATAATTTGCTCTTGTACACCCAAGGAATAATTACCTCGACCATCAAAGCCTCTCGCTTTAACCCCCTTAAAATCTCTTACGCGAGGAAGAGCCACGGTTAATAATCTATCGAGAAATTCATACATGCGGTCTCCTCGAAGGGTAACCTTTGCTCCAATGGGCATTCCCTCTCTCAACTTGAAGTTAGAAACTGACTTCTTTGCTATCGTTGCCACGGCCTGCTGGCCTGTAACAGTGGTTAACTCTGATACACCTACATCAACTAATTTTTTGTCGGACACCGCATCACCAATACCTCTGTTTATAGCTATTTTCACTACCTTCGGCACTTGCATTACCGACTTATATTGAAACTTCTCTTGTAACAAAGGAATGATCTCTGAAATATATTTATTTTTTAGTCTTGGGATTGCCATCTTAAATAAATTCTCCTGATTTTTTCGAATAACGCTGATTTTTGCTCTCAGCATTTAATTTTCTTCCTATTCTCGTCGGCTCGCCAGAGGCCGGATCTACTAGCATCAAATTACTGATGTGCATCGCAGCCTCAGTATTGATCAGTCCACCCTCCGGCTTGTCAGCTGAAGGTTTAACATGCTTAGTGACCATATTCACTCCTTCAACAATAGCTCTGTATTTACTGGTAATTATTTCTAATACTTTGCCTGTTTTACCGTTATCATTACCTGTAAGGATCTTGACGGTATCACCCTTCTTTATGTGTATCTTTTTAATATCAGCCATAATTATAATACTTCTGGTGCCAATGAAACGATTTTCATAAATTGCTTCTCGCGCAATTCCCGAGCTACCGGTCCAAATATTCTTGTACCTTGAAGCTCATTATTCTCGTTGAGTAAAACAGCTGCATTGTCCTCAAATCGGACGTAAGAACCATCCTTTCGACGTATCTCTTTTTTGGTCCGAACAACGACTGCTTTTGAAACTGTCCCTTTCTTAACAGAACTTGATGAAATTGCAGATTTAATCGATACGACAATTGTGTCACCTATGTAGGCATATCGCTTTTTAGTACCTCCTAGAACGCGAATACATAGTACCTCTTTGGCTCCACTGTTATCCGCTACTTTAAGCCTTGATTCTTGTTGTACCATATTATTTCGCTCTTTTTACTATTTCTACTAAGCGCCATCGCTTGCTCTTGCTTAAAGGACGAGTCTCCATAATTTTGACCGTATCCCCAACATTGCAATCATTTTGTTCGTCATGGGCTGTAAGCTTAGTCGTCTTTTGAACAAATTTCCCATACATAGGATGCTTCACCTTTCTTACCACAGCTACAGTGATGCTCTTCTGCATCTTGTCGCCTATCACTAGACCTACTCTTTCCTTTCTAAGATTTCTTTCCATAAACCCTTTATTTAATGAGCTGCTTTGCCCGCACCTCAGTTTCTAGTCTTGCAATTAATTTACGCGCTGCTCTAATCTTCATAGGATTTTCGATGGGCGTGATGGCGTGAGCAAACGTCAATTTGCTGTATGCCTCTTTTTCAATGGCAAGTTTACTTGCCAACTCATCTATACTTAGACTTCTTAACTCAGAATTTTTCATACTCGATAATCCCTCTTTACTACAAATCTTGAACTAATGGGCAACTTTTGTGCCGCCAAACTTAGTGCCTCTTTTGCTAAATCAAGACTTACTCCTGCTGCCTCAAACAAAATAGTTCCAGGCTTTACACATGCCACCCAATACTCTGGAGCACCCTTACCTTTTCCCATTCTTACTTCAGCTGGCTTTTTGGTTACTGGCTTATCTGGAAAAATTCTAATCCATACTTGCCCTTCCCGCTTCATCGCACGCGTCATGGCAATACGAGCAGCTTCAATTTGCCGACTGGTCAACCATCCTGGCTCTAAAGACTTAACTCCGAAGGTACCAAACGACAACAGGTGACCTCGTTGTGCTAATCCTTTAACCCTCCCTTTTTGCCTTTTTCTAAACTTTGTTCGCTTAGGTTGTAACATTTTTAATATCTTTAAAATTATCTTCTTTTTCTCCTTGGTCCATCTGACCTAGGCCTACCACCGGCCTTGTTCGCAACACCAATATTTGGAGAAAGGTCTCTTTTACCAAAAACGAGACCTTTAAAAATCCAAACTTTGATCCCTATTTTACCATATACTGTTTGTGCCTCAGAAACTGCATAGTCGATATCTGCTCGTAAAGTGTGCAAGGGTATTGCACCTTCTTTATATTGCTCACTACGTGCCATCTCGGCACCGCCCAGTCGACCCGCACATTTTATCTTGATTCCTAAAGCACCTACACGCATAGCTGAAGCTATGGCTTGCTTCATGGCTCTGCGGTAAGAAATTCTTGCCTTCAATTGCTGGGCAATAGACTCTCCTACCAATAAGGCATCCAATTCAGGTCTTTTAATCTCGAAAATATTAATTTGAAGTTCTTTACCCGTAATTTTTTTGAGCTCTTCTTTCAGCTTATCAACCTCGGTGCCTCCTTTACCAATCACGACACCCGGTCGGGCCGTATGTATGGTCAAGGTTATCCTTTTCAAGGTCCTTTCAATAACTACTTTTGAGATTCCACCTTTTGTGATTCTTGCTAAAAGATACTTCCGGATTTTGTGGTCTTCCACAATGTTATCTGTGAAAGATTTTCCACCATACCAATTAGAATCCCACCCTTTAATGATACCAAGTCTTAAACTTATTGGGTTTACCTTTTGTCCCATCGATTAGTCTTTTTGCATTTCATTATCATTTTCAACTTTTGCATTACGATCATCTATTGTAATAGCTAGATGATGGGAACGCTTTCTTATCCTGTGCGCCCTACCTTGAGGAGCCGTACGCAATCTTTTCAACATCCGAGCGCTGTCTACATATATTTCTTTGACATACAAATCAGCCTCTTCAATGTTTACATCCTCATTTTTTAACTGCCAGTTGGCAATGGCACATAACAATACTTTTTCTAAAATACTTGAAGTAAACTTAGCGTCGAACTTTAAAACATTTAAGGCCACACTTACCCGCTGGCCTCTGATCATATCGGCAACTAACCTCATTTTACGAGGAGCAGATGGAAAATTGCGCAAAGAAGCTGCCGCGGCACCTTGTCGTCCAGAAATTGATTTTATAGCTTCCTTATGTGCCTCCTTCTCAAGTCTGATCCTGACAGACTTTTTAATCTTTTTATTTTCTTTAGCCTCCATTATCTTTTCTTATCCTTTTTTGCGATGTGACCCCTGAAATTTCGAGTAGGTGAAAACTCTCCTAACTTGTGACCTACCATGTTTTCGGTGACCATAATAGGAATGAACTTGTTACCATTGTGGACAGCGAAGGTATGACCTACAAAATCAGGCGAGATCATTGATCGTCTTGACCAAGTTTTAATCACATTCTTCTTTCCGTTATCATTAAGTGCATCGACTTTTTTTTCAAGGCGAAAATCTATATAAGGTCCTTTTTTTAGTGATCTAGCCATTATTTTCTTTTAGTTACGATCATTTTGTCTGAATATTTATTTGGCTTTCTAGTTTTTTGCCCTTTGGCATAAATGCCATTCCTTGAGCGAGGATGCCCTCCTGAAGACTTTCCTTCTCCTCCACCCATGGGATGATCTACAGGATTCATTGCTACCCCTCTTACTCGAGGTCTTCTACCTAACCATCTGTTCCTTCCAGCCTTTCCTAGTCTAACGTTCATGTGGTCACTATTAGAAACAGTTCCGATGGTTGCATAACAAGTAGATAGTACAAGTCTCATTTCACCGGAGGGCAACTTCAAGGTGACATACTTTCCGTCCTTAGCAACTAGCTGCGCATAAGAACCTGCGCTTCTTGCCATTGCTCCACCCTTGCCTGGTTTCAACTCAATGTTGTGTATGATTGTACCGAGAGGTATTTCTGACAAAGGCAAGGCATTTCCAACTTCTGGCGCCACACCCGGTCCACTCAACAAAACGGTCTCGACTTCAAGACCATTTGGTGCAATAATATACCTTTTTTCACCATCTGCATAGAACAATAACGCAATACGTGCCGTTCTGTTCGGATCGTATTCGATCGATTTGACTGTAGCAGGGATATCGTACTTGTCTCTTTTAAAATCAACGTCTCTTAATCTCTTTTTGTGACCGCCTCCTACATTACGAACAGTCATCTTTCCAGTGCTGTTTCTTCCCCCCGATCTTTTTACAGATGAAATTAAAGATTTTTCTGGTTTGTTAGCTGTTATCTTGTCGAAAACAGGAGCTATCCTAAATCTTTGTCCTGGAGTGGTTGGTTTAAGTTTTCTAATTGCCATCTCTTAGTAATTAAATTCCACTATAAAAATCAATAATATCTCCATCAGCAACCTTGACAATGGCTTTTTTGTATGTTTTGGACTTACCTTTAATAACACCGGCTTTCGTAGATCTCGACTTAGATTTTCCCGGCTGTACCATTGTATTTACGAATTCTACAGTGACACCATATTTCTTTTCAACTTCCTGTCTAATCAGCACCTTATTAGCACTTCTCTCTACAACGAAGCCATACTTCCCGTGCTCGTTCATTGCAGAGAATTTTTCTGTTACAAGGGGTTTAATAAGTATACTCATCAGTTCAATCTATTTTCTATGGTGTCAATGGCACTCTCAAATAATACGATGTAGTCAGCATTAACGAGCTCGTAAGTAGACAACTCATTGGCACTGATTACTTTTGCATTCGGAATATTTCTTGCAGAAGCCACTGCATTGTCGTTCACATTTCCGGTAATAAACAATGCCTTATCAATCTCTAATTTGAGAGCCTTTAAAATTGATTTAAAGACTTTGGTCTTGGGAACATCAATGATCTGATCCTCCATAACACGAATCTTTTTTTCAGCGGCTTTCGCAGAGAATGCTGAACGCTTAGCTAACCTTTTGACTTTCTTGTTCAAATCGAAACCATAGTCTCTAGGAACTGGACCAAAGATGGTACCTCCCCCTCTTAGTAAACCTGACTTTATACTGCCAGCTCTAGCTGTACCTGTCCCTTTTTGTTTTTTTATCTTTCTCGTAGACCCTGTAACGTCAGCTTTAGCTTTTGTCTTATGGGTGCCTTGACGTTGATTGGCCAAAAATTGCTTTACTTCCAGATAAACCGCATGCTGATTGGGCTCAATCTTGTAAATACCATTGAACAGCTCAACCTTTCGACCGGTATCCTCACCCTTATTATTTATAACTTCTATTTTCATGACTTATTTTTCTAAAATCACATAAGAATTTTTTGCCCCTGGAATTGAGCCACTTATTAATATAAGATTTTTTTCGGGATAGATTTTCATCACTTTGAGATTAAGAATTTTCTTACGACCACCTCCCATTCTACCAGCCATTCTCATTCCCTTAAAAACCCTTGAAGGAAAGGAAGCTGCTCCTATAGAACCCGGCGCCCTCAATCTATTGTGTTGCCCATGTGTTGCTTGTCCGACACCTGCAAAATTATGTCTTTTAACGACTCCTTGAAATCCTTTTCCTTTGGTCGTTCCGACAGCATCAACAAAATCATCCACCTTAAAAACATCAGCAATGTTGATTTCTTTTCCTAAAGCAATTTTTTCATCAAACTCGCTTCTGAAATCTCTAAATTCAACTTGATATTTCTTGGGTTGGCATCCTGCCTTTGCATAATGTCCCTTTTCCGCTTTTGACGTGTTCTTTTCTTTTTTATCATTATAGGCAAGCTGAACTGCACGATATCCATCGGAATCCTCATTTTTCACTTGCGTAACGACGCAAGGACCGGCCTCAACCAATGTACAGGCAATACTTTTGCCCGCTTCATTGTATATATTGGTCATCCCTACTTTTTTACCTATTAATCCAGGCATTTTTTGAAATTATTAATTGTTTAACACTTTTTTCTTCCTTGCTTCTTTCCAAAAGGATTGCAAAGATAAGAATTCTGTCTAATGAACCAATGATTAACTGATATTAAAAGACAAAAAAGAACTCCCTCAAAAATGTATTGGCTCTTCATAATTTTTAAAGCAAATCAGACCTTAATTTCAACATCCACTCCGCTAGGTAATTCTAATTTCATCAATGCATCTACAGTTTGAGCACTGTTAGAATATATATCTACCAACCGCTTATACGTACATAACTGAAATTGTTCTCTTGATTTTTTATTTACATGAGGGGACCTAAGTACCGTGAATTTTTCTTTTACGGTAGGCAAAGGTATCGGTCCGCTAACAACAGCTCCAGTTGTTTTCACAGCACGTACTATTTTCTCGGATGACTTATCTACCAAGTTGTGATCGTATGATCTTAATTTAATTCTAATTTTTTGATTCATAATCTATTCCGAAAACTGATTAACCATTAACTTCTGAAATTACCGTCTCTGCTATACTGCTAGGCACACTGTCATAGTGCGAAAATGTAAGATTTGCGGTGGCTCTTCCTGATGTGATCGTTCTTAAATCCGTCACATAACCAAAAAGTGCTGAAAGCGGAACATCCGCCTTGACGACTTGAGAAACTCCGCGGGTATCCATTCCTTTCATAATTCCGCGACGTTTATTCAAATCACCAGTAACTGATCCCGTATACTCATCAGGGGTAATTACTTCGACAGCCATCACAGGCTCTAATAAGACCGGACTGGCTTTCTTCGCTGCCGCCTTAAATCCCATTCTCGCTGCTAATTCAAAGGAAAGCGAATCTGAATCCACGTCGTGGAAAGATCCATGATAAAGTCTCACTTTCATACTATCTAAAGGATATCCAGCCAATGGCCCATTAACCATTGCTTGCTTAAACCCTTTTTCAATAGCAGGTATAAACTCCTTCGGGATTATTCCTCCCTTTATGGCATTAACAAACTGCAAACCAGTCTCTTTAAAGTCCTCATCTACAGGGCTTAGATCAAAAACAATATCAGCAAACTTACCTCTACCTCCCGATTGTTTTTTGTAAACCTCTTTATGCTCTACTTTAGTTCTTATAGCCTCTTTGTAAGCAACTTGTGGTGCCCCTTGATTGATTTCAACTTTGAACTCACGACGCAATCGGTCAATAATAATATCCAGATGGAGCTCGCCCATGCCCTTTAATATTGTTTGACCTGTTTCATGATCGGTCTCAACTACTAGCGTGGGATCTTCTTCAACCAATTTGGCAATACTCATGCCAAGTTTATCGACATCTGCTTGGGCCTTTGGCTCTATGGCATAACCGATTACAGGATCAGGAAAATCCATCGTCTCTAAGACAATTTTATTTTTCTCATCACACAAGGTATCTCCTGTTTTAATATCCTTAAATCCAACAACCGCTCCAATATCTCCGCAGTGCAAAGTATCAATTTGATTTTGCTTGTTGGCATGCATTTGAAAGATTCTTGAAATCCTTTCTTTCTTTCCTGTCCGAGTGTTAAAAACATATGAACCTGAATCTAGCGTACCTGAATACGACCTAATAAAACAAAGTCTACCAACAAAAGGATCAGTTGCAATTTTAAAAGCCAATGCCGTAAATGGATCTTCGATCGTGGGCAATCGCTTGACTTCCTCTTCTGTATCAGGATTAATTCCTATAATCTCATCTTTGTCTAAAGGAGATGGCAATAGCTCCATTACATAATCTAGCATTGTTTGAACCCCTTTGTTCTTGAATGCTGAACCACAAAGCATAGGTACAAACGCCAAATCAATAGTAGCTGCTCTCAATGCTGATATGATTTCATCTTTGGATATGGAATCAGGATCTTCGAAATATTTTTCCATTAATCCATCATCATACTCGGCTACTGACTCAACTAACTTTTCACGATACTCAGCAACTTCTTCAACCATATCTTCAGGTATCGGAATTTCCTCAAAAGTCATGCCTTGGTCTTCCTCCTTCCAAACCATCGCCTTGTTCTCAACTAAATCAACCACACCTCTGAAGTTATCTTCAGACCCTATCGGTAATTGCAATGGAACCGCTTTAGTTCCCAGCATTTCTTTAACTTGCTTACAGACGTTAAGAAAATCTGAACCGGCACGATCCATTTTATTTACAAAACCGATTCTTGCCACCTTATAATTATCAGCCAAACGCCAATTGGTTTCAGATTGTGGCTCAACACCATCCACGGCGCTGAATAAAAACACCAAACCGTCTAATACACGCAATGATCGGTTTACTTCAACCGTAAAATCGACGTGACCTGGTGTGTCAATAATATTTATGTGATAGTCGTCCTCTTTATATTTCCAAAAGACGGTCGTAGCCGCTGAGGTAATCGTAATCCCTCTCTCCTGCTCTTGCTCCATCCAATCCATCGTGGCTGCACCATCATGGACCTCTCCGATTTTGTGACTTGCGCCTGTATAATATAATATACGTTCTGTGGTAGTGGTTTTACCGGCGTCAATATGGGCAGCGATCCCAATGTTTCGCGTAAACTTCAAATTTCTTTTAGCCATGAAAACTTAATTTAAAATCTGAAGTGAGAAAAAGCTTTATTAGCTTCTGCCATTCTGTGAGTATCATCTTTCTTCTTGACTGACGCCCCTTCACCCTTTGACGCGGCCATGATCTCACCTGCAAGACGTTCCTTCATTGTTTTTTCTCCTCTTAATCGAGAGTACTTGATCATCCATTTGATCCCCAATGAAGTTTTTCTTTCGGGCCTTACCTCAATAGGCACTTGAAAGGTCGCTCCTCCAACTCTTCTACTTTTTACTTCGACAGCGGGCATAACTGTCTTAAGAGCCGATTTCCAGATCTCAATTCCGTTATCACTCGTTTTTTCTTCTACTATCTTTATGGCATCATAAAAAATTCCATAGGAAAGGCTTTTTTTACCATCTACCATGAGGTAATTCACAAACTTCGTCACCAAGGTGTCTCCATAAATTGGATCTGGTAAGATGTATCGTTTCTTTGGCTTAGATTTTCTCATTTTTCTTACTTATTTTTTGACCTTTGGCCTTTTGGCACCATACTTTGATCTTCTTTGCAACCTCCCGCTTACTCCAGCGGTATCTAATGCACCTCGGACGATATGGTAACGAACACCTGGGAGATCTTTTACTCTTCCACCTCGAATCAATACAATTGAGTGTTCCTGCAAATTATGACCTTCACCTCCAATATATGCATTGACTTCTCTACCATTGGTCAATCGAACCCGAGCAACCTTTCTCATCGCCGAATTAGGCTTTTTAGGTGTCGTTGTGTATACACGTGTACACACACCTCTTCGCTGAGGACATGAGTCCAATGCGGGAGACTTAGATTTGGAAGTTAATTTTTTTCTTCCTTTCCTTACTAACTGCTGTATCGTCGGCATTTATCCTATTTTTTTCTAAAAGTCCTCAAATTTGGGAACGCAAAGATAGCGAGAAACATTCAATATCTCGATATGCATTCCACATAAATAATCATGCTTCACCTACTGTACCTCCAAAATTAATTGGGAACTTGGGTGACTGTTCATTCTTTTTTATTTCTCCAAAAGTCTTTTCGTACTTTTGAATATTTTCCTCCAGCGCATGTAAGAGCCTTTTTGCATGCTCTGGTGTGATTACAATACGTGCCTTTACTTTCGCCTTCGGCACACCAGGCATCAATCGTATGTAATCGATAACGAACTCACTACTCGAATGCGCAATCATAGCTAAGTTGGCATAAACCCCTTCAGCAATTTCTTCTGAGAGCTCTATGTTCAAATTTTTATTAACATCCTTTGGTTTATCCATCTAGACTTCAGTTAAAGACGTTTCCTTTGGTTTAGAGAACTCTTCTCTAGCCAGTATCATCTTGTCAAACTCTTCTTTATTGGCCACAAAGTTTTCATGGAATCTCTTGATCCCTGTACCAGCAGGAACCAAATGA
>MDTB01070266.1_pt1 | contig 31252 bp, 26 predicted proteins | sample 811161 | NCBI WGS metagenome assembly MDTB01 (sample SAMN05326650, study PRJNA326480) | marine metagenome | isolation source: seawater | place: Mediterranean Sea | collected 2009 | reverse complement strand
ACTTTGTTAGAATAAGTTCTGATTTTGTTTATTGGAAATTATTTATGCTTTGCATAAAAATTATCCCAAAATCAATTTTTAATTTACATGAAATTAGATAATCCTTGAGCTAAATCAGCTGGTCCTTGCATACTTTGAGCCATTGATGGAGACATTTGTTGACCCATTTGACCCATCATTGATGGATCAAATTGTTGTCCCATAGATGGAGACATTGGAGCCATCATAGGTTGACCCATCATTGGTTGACCCATCATTGGTTGACCCATCATTTGTTGACCCATCATTTGTTGACCCATCATTGATGGAGAAAATGGTGACATTGATGATTTACTTGATTTGTCTCCTTTAAAGTTTTCTAAACCTCTGATAATTCTAGATTTTTCTTCTTCATCATAAGGTACAGAATCATTAATCAACATAGGATCAACTTGACTTGGAGATATGGCTCCTTGCATCATTTGTTGGCCCATCATTTGTTGGCCCATCATTGGATTCATTTGAGGATTACCCATCATTTGTTGTCCCATCATTTGTTGTTGATTCATCATTTGTTGATGGTTATTCAAAGTGAATTCTTCAATGTTGTCATCTTCTAAATATCTTCTAATTTCTTCAGAACTATTATTACTAATTTTTTTAGAGGTTTTTTTAGATTTATTTTTACTAATTTTTCTTGATCCAACTTGCTTCTTTGAATTCTTAGGCATATATATGAAACTTTAGAAAAAAGTTTTACATAAAAGTTTTATAGAAAAATTTACAGTTAAAAATTATTTTCTATAATATTTTTCATGAAACCATAAATTGAATGCATATTTTTCACCCTCTAATACAGGTAAGCCGGCATGAATTGAATCTGGATGTGGAGTTTTATTATCATTTAAACAATTTTGAAATACAATTATTTTTCCTTTTTTTGGTTTTATCTTAATATTTAATTCTCTAAAATCAGTTTCTCCTCCTTTTTCTACATCTGTTAGGTAAACTAAAGCTGTAAATAATCTTTGGTTTTCTGAAAGTTTAGTTTCTGAACCAAAAGCATCCCAATGATGTTTATATTCTTCATTTTTTTGATATCTTATTAGTTGAATATCTTCTGCATTTTCAATTGGTAATTTTATCAATGAAGATATTCTTTTAACTATTTTTTTTGTAAATTCATTGGCATCATGATTTATCCATATTAATGAATTAGTTCTAGTTTGACTTATTGTATTTTCACTTTCTGTATTTAAAACATAACCTCTTTGAAATTTATTATTTTTTGAAAAGTTAATAATCTGATTACACTCATTATCACTTAAGAAATTGTCAATAGTAAAAATTATTGGATTTATTGAATGAAATGTTTTATGGTATATTTTATTTTTACTTTTTTTAAAAGAAATTATTTTGAATAAAATTATAATAAAAACTACAGAAAATATAAAAATTAAAATTTGATATATAAGATTTTTTTTTTTAAATAATTCTTTTTTCATTAAAATTATTCATATTTTTTATTCATATAAATATTATATTCATCAGTCCAATTTAAATTAAAAATTTTTCTTATTTTTAGTGCTTTTTCTATTTTTTCATCTCTTTGTTTTTTTATAATAATATTTTTAGTTTCTTCTCGAACACTAATAATCATAAATATAAAGACAATAAAAGAAGTAAATATTATTATATTTTTAATATTTTTTACGATCATATAATAATATCTATTTTTTAAATTTATTTCTAATTTTTTTGGTGTTTTCCATTAAAATTTGTATTTCTTTTGAATCATCAATTCCATATTGATCTCTAATTTTAAATCCTTCTTTCATTATTTTTACAAATTCTTCTTCAGTTTCTTTTAATATTTCATTATATTTTTTATCTGCTTCTTCTTTAAAAACTTGATAAGCTTTAAGACCTTTTTTGTAATCATCTTCTTTCATTTTTTCTAATTCAACATATTCTTTAGAATAATCATTAAATGTTAGATTAAATAAATATTCATTTCCAGATTTTACTGGTAGCTTTGTATAATTAGAACTATCGTGTCTAATTTTTGTTCCATTCTGGCAGTTACAAATAACAATAATTTTTCCTTTTTCAGATTTTATTGTTTTATCAATACCTTCTAATTTAATTTCACCCCCTTCAAAATTATTTAGAAATGCCTTAATAGAAAATATTTTTTGAGGAGTTATAAAATTAGATTCATTATAAATTATTGAATCATAAATAGTTTCTTTTTTAAAATTTTTATTTGTTATTTTTATAATACTTGGAGCATCAGAGTTGTTTGATGGAACCAAAATTAATTCAGAAATTTTACTAATTACCTTTTTTATAGTATCGTTTCTTTGATAATTATTAAGCTTAACATTATTTCTGTTAATATTATTTTCAGAATCAGAGAAGAATTTAAAAAGATGAATTAGTTCATCCGATTCTTTTTTTGACAGAAAGTTTGATATTGTAAATATTGGCGGATTAGTTGATAGTAAATCGATAGAGTATTTATTTTCCATTTTTAATTTTTTAATATTATTTAATAATTTATCATAATTTGGGTATAGGTTTTTTGTAATGATATCATTTTTTTGAGTGAAATTTTCAATATCTGTATTTTGAAAATCTATTATCATCTGGCATGATTTTATTAGAAATATAAATACAACAATAATAATTAATATATTTTTGGTATTTTCAAGCATATATAAATTATTTAGATTTCATTTTTAAATTATTAACTAAAATTTATTAATTTATTTACTTTTTTTCTTAACTTCATTTTTTATTTCAATAATTGTGTCTTTTAATTTTTTATTTTCTTTTTTTAGATCCTTAATTTCCTTCTTAAATCCTTCTTCAATATTTCTTGTTAATTCATCTTTTAGATCCTTAAAATTCATTTTTTGAAAAAATATAGAGTCTTTTATTTGGACGGACCAACTTACATTACCATTAGATAAAATCATATATCCTTTATCTTTATCAATCTTTGTTAAAAACCCACCTAGTCTAAAATTTTTATTACCATTTTTATCTGTATTAAAATACCTTAGATGAGCATTTAGAGCTAAAGTCTCAACATTCTCAACACGCTTATATTCTTCTAGTTTTTCCTTAATTTCTTCAGGAGATAAATTTTTTTGTATTGAATTTTTAGTTTTTTCATCATCCTTTGTTAATCTTTTAGTCTTACTATTCATATATTATTGATTAGAATTTTTTCTTTAGAAAATAATTTTAATTATTATTATCAATTAACAAATAAGCTAAAAGCAGTATTATAAATATAGCTAATAAAACAACATATTTATCACTTAATTCTTCATTTGTATTCGGTTTATCATAGCATAAATTACCAAATGTTTCTGCAGATTCAATAGCCTTATATGCATGAACAACAACTGGAGTATTAATTTTTATAAAATCTTTAGTTACTGGCTCTTCGGAATCTTTTTGTCTTAAATTAAATTCAAGCCATTGTGTATATGTTCCATGTTGTTGTATTTTACATTTATATATCTTATTTCCAGTTATACTAGGTATAATAAAGTGATCTATATTATTAGCATTTTCTTTAATTTTTGGACCATCTTTTTCTAAAGCAAAAAATATATTAAGTTCTGAATATTTTATCCCTTCAGGAGTAATATCAGATCTATGATGGATTAAATCGTATTTACCAACATATTTAAGATCTCCAATTTTTTCTCCTACATGAACAGAAGAATTAAATTTATCATCATCCATAGGCTTATAACTAGTATCAATTTCAGCTTCTTCAGTTCCTGTAGGATCAGTGTTGATACCTGCTTCTTTTGCAGCAGCATTTACTTTGCTAATATCTATTTCAGTTCCTGAAATAGCTGGAACATCTTGTAGTTTTTTTTCTTCATTAGGTTCATCCATTCCAGATTTAACATTTTTTCTTGATGCTGATTTAGGAACAGGTATTTGATTTGGTAAATCTCTAACAAAATCTAATGCTTCATTTAAACCATTTTTAGCCTGATCGAATACTCCCATAACTCCAGCTTCCATTTGATCAAAAACACCCATAGTTCCATCTGCTATAGTATCCATTGCAGAAGTTGCACCTGATTCAATAGTATTCATTGTATCATTAAAACCACTTTCCATTGTATTAATAGTAGAGTTAAATCCACTTTCAATTGTATTCAATGAACTATTGACACCACTTTCAATTTGGTTCATTGTATTATTTGCAGTATCTTTAACAGAATTAAATGAACTTACTGCACCATTTTTAACTGTATTAACAGTATTATTTGCTTGATTATAAGCATTAGTTGCACCGTTTCTTATTTGATTTCCAACATCTTTCACTTGATTTATCATATTATTGATAGAATCTGATAAATATTTATCATATAATTTCAAGCCAGCATTAATTTTATCAGTAGCCCATCTTTGAGCCTCATTATAAATTCTTGTGGCTTCGTTTTTTAGTGAATTTGCAGAATTTTTTGCAGCTCTAACAGTACTATTGTAAAAATTATTACCTTCATTAACTAATCCATTTTTAATACCTTCGTATCTTCTTTTAATATCATTTGCAATATTATTAGCTGCTCTTCTAAACCAATCTAATCCAAAATGTTCAATTGTAGCATATTTATAATCAATAGGACTTAATTCATTACTAAACTTTTCGATTATAAGTTCGTCTAATTCTTTAATTGATCTTTCTAATTCGTCAATAGATTCTAGCATTTTTACATCTTCTTTAAGATTTTTTAGACTTGTATAATTACCAAATATATTATAGTAAAAATTACCAACAGTATTTGAGTATTTATCCTTTCGACATAAAGTTTGAAAGCTTTCTACATATCTCATTTTTTTAGATTTTCTTGAATTATTTTTAATCATTAAAGTAATTTAGATTTTATAAAATAGATTTAAAATGAATTTTATAAAAAATATTTTTATAGGTATATTTGATATTTCATAATATAATAATAAATGAAGGATGTTAAAAAAATCAACATTATTGATAAAAATCTTTGACCACATTCAAATTGATTATTATCTTCCTTATTACTTTTAATTAAATTAATAAACTTTTCTGTTCCAGGAATTGGCGGCATAATTTGTGGTTCAGGTGTATTGTATTCTTTAGTTGATGATTGTTTATTATCTTTTTCTGATTTCATTTCAGTCCCTACAATCTCCATTAAACCATCCTTGACTGTATTAAATAAGCCTAATATAAAATCTAACATTTTACCAGGAGCTTTCATTAACTCATCTATAAGACCTCCTACTTCATCGATAACTGTATTTATACCTTCTTTTAAAGTTGTTCCTAATTCTTCTCCAAATTTCGTCATTTCACTACCCATAGTTTCGAACCCTTTTTTCATGTCATCTCCCCAACTTTCAAATTCACCTTTCATTTTATTTCCTGCATCTTCTGCTGTTTTTGCAATTTGATTACCAAAATCAGTAATACCACCTTCTAAACCAGCAACTGCTGTTTCTGCCGTGTCTTGTATTTGATCTCCAATATCAACTGCTTGATTAGCTATTTGATTACCAATTTTTGTAGCTTGATCTAAAGCTGGACCGGCTAATCCAGTGGCTTGATTTTTTAATTCATTAAGATAACCTAAACCAGCACTACTATATTCATTCCATTTTTTTTGAGCTTCATTTTTTAACTTATTTGCAGCATCTTTCATTTTATTTAAATAATTTGTTGCTTCTCTAATTAATTGATTTTTTAAATTATTAGCTGAGTTAATCATACTATTTTTATATCTATTTCCTTCATCTCTTAATCCTCTATAAGCTCTTTCTGCATTATCTCTAGCTCTATAGTAAGTTCTTTTGGCACCATCTAGTAATGCTCTTGCTGCACAATCCCAGCAGATTCTTACAGGTGGTACTCTCCATCTAGGAGGAGGAGCTCTCCATCTAGATCTCCAATGTTCAACTGTTTTACCCCTGAGTTTCCACAAAACTGTTATAATTATTTCTCTAATTTTATTTAACATTTTTCTATTATACTTTCATTTAGATATTTTGTTTTGAATTACAAAACTTAAAAATTATTTCAAATATTTTTAATAAAAAAACAATAGTAATAAATGCAACTACAGTATATGAAACTTCATTATTGCTTAAATCAGAAAATGTCTCTCTTTGCCAAACTCCTTCAAAAGCATTGTTGAAAATTCTATCTATACCTCCTTGAATACTGAATCCAACTGCTTTTTGTCTTTCGTCAATATTCTTTTTAACAGTTTCGTTTTTAATATAAATTTTATCTTCAATAACAATTTCTTTTTCACTCATTTCATTTTTCGTATCGACCCCTTTTTTATTTGTATAATCGGTTTTTTGTCTATATTCTAAATCAGTTTTAAGTTTAGAATCTTCTATGCGATCAGGAGAAGAATAATTTTCAGGTTCTTCTAAACTTGTCTCACCCATATTACTCAATTCATTATTAGTGATACTAAAATTAAATGCACATTTATTACCATCGACAGGCATACAATCTTCAAATATTCTTCCATCATCTGTCATTTTTTGTTTATAATTATCTCTTAAACCATTATCACATTTTGAATTACAATAATTTATTTTTTCATCAAAAGATTTTTCGAGATAGCTATCTCCCCATTTTTCTTCACAATATCCATTGGTTTCATCAGCAAATTTTTCAATATCTTTTTTGTTAAGAAAATTACCATTCATTTTATAAATATATTTTAAAGGCATTATTAATTATATTTATAAAATAAAATTTATTTATTTATAAAGTCTTTGCAGAATCACGAAGTGATTCAAAGGTGTTTTCTTGGTATATAGAAATTTTTTTATACTTATAAAAAATTTCTATCTCAATAAAATTTATATTTTTATTCCATAGAATTTAGAATTAATAAAAAAATAAGAATGAATAATAGTATTAAAATCCATATTTTTCTTCTATTAAATCTCTTTTCAATAACCACAAATTTTTCTATTTGTTTAGATTGAACATCATCATTTACTAATTTAAATGTTAATTTACCGTCTTCACCAACTAATTCAGGTTCATTTTTATATCCTGGTATTTGAGATGTTGAAGAAGGATCAGAAGGATCATGTTCTTTTAATTCTTTTTTTGAAGATTTTTTATTGGATTTTGATATAAATTTAATATTAGTCAATCTATTAAATTGATCAAATAATACTTTCAAAAATTTATTTGCCCAGTCTAGATCAAACCAATCTTGTGATATTAAAAAGTTAAGACCACTTTCTGCTATAGCAACTGTATCATCCACAACATTACCTAATTCTTGTGTTGCTTGATCTCCTATTTCTACAATACCATTTCCCATAGTTTTTGCTGTATCTTTTATATCATCTCCAAAGTCTGTTGCTGTATCTTTTATTGTATCACCAATATCACTTCCTAGATCTTTCACCTTATTAGCTGTACTAATTGCTGTATCCTTTAAATCATCTACAGCATCTTCCATCGCATTTTTTGCAATATTGGCTGCATTTTCTGCTGAGTTTTTAATTTGTTGAGCTTTTCTTAGCGCTTCTCTTTTGAGAGCATTAAAATATTTTTTTCCTGCAGCAGTAGCTGCTGCTATTGTATCAGCAAGAAGCATTCCTCCTAATTTTGTAATATCTTCTGCTAAATGTACTACTTGGTCAAAGCCATCTTCAATATAGCCTCCGACGATATTTGCAGCTGTGACAGTATCATCAACAAGATCACCTGCAGCTCCAGCTACTTCATCAAAAAATTTACTTACTTCACCTCCCATTTAATTATTATAATAAATTAGATTAATTAAAAAGAAGAATAATTATTAAAATAATTAAATGGTTTTAAAGATAAATTATTATTGTCAAAACTTTCCAAACATACTCCAGGTTTACATTCTCCTAAATCACCATTAAATTTCTTAGTTTCATTCCATCCTGTCTCATTATATTTTACTCCTGGAATATTTAATTCGTTTATATCTTTAATGGTAGAATCTAATTCATTATCAGCAGAAGATTGATCATATTCTATTTTTAATTTCACACCCATTTCTGAAAGACTCTCTGATGCTTTACTAGTAATTAATGTATCTGTTGTTATGTCAGCAGACGTTAATTCTTGATCGTCATCTGATAATAAAATTTTATGCGGAGAATTTTCAATACTTGCTTTTAAGTAATCAGTTTTTATATTTTTTCTTTTTGTAGTTTTAGGTTTCAAACCTTTTAGTAAATGTTCACCCATTTTTCCTAAATCACCAACAAAATCTGTTAAATCTCCAGCAAGTTTATAAAAAGTATCGGTTACGGCTGACCATGCTGTTTCTAAGCCTTCATACACTTTATTTACTATATCAAGAGTTCCTTCAGCTACTGTATCTATTGTATCAAGTGCAACTTCTGATGCTTTATTATAAGTATCAACTGCAAAATCCTTTGCATTATTTATTACTCCTGTTGCTAAATTTAATGCATCATCAAATGATTTTGTGATTTCTCCTGCAGTTTTATTATAAATATCTGTTGTTAAATCTTCAATAGATGAAACTGCATCTTTAGCAAAATCATGAGCAGCATCAATAATCCTAGTAAATTCTTTTTTTGCTTTTTCAACCCATCTTTTAAATATATCTAATGCACTACCAGTAAATTTTACTATATTAAAAGTTTCGATGATTTTTTTGTTATCATTATATCTAGCTACTTGTAATTTTTCTAGTTTATTTATAATATTTTCGATATTGTTTAGTTTTTCAATAATTATCCTCCTGTTTTTATTTAATTTTTTATGATCTATATTTTCGGGATTTTGTCTAGATTTTTTAATTTCTTTTGATAAATTTCTACAGTTTTTTTCAAATTCTTGCTTTTTAATATCAGAAATTACGAAATCAAATTTATTATATTCTAGTTCCATTATAAATATATACATAATTTTAATAATAAATTAAAAATAATTTCTATAGTGTCTTAATAGATGAAAACATATAGTTTGATAATACTTTTTGTAGTAGTTATTATAATTAATTTATTATTAATTATTTATTCAGAATATAATAAATCTAAAAAATTTAACTATAATCATTTATACAGTTATAAAAAATTATTCGGTTTTACAAAACAATTTATTTATTCAGGAAAAAATATATTTATTGATTCTATGGAAAGAAATAAATTATGTAATTATTTTGAAAAAATGAATAGACCATCTACATTTAATTTTAATAATGTTAAGAGTAATAAAATGTATCATTATGATTTAAAGAAAATTATTCCAAATACATTAGATTTCATTGAGTCTGATGATTTTGCTTTATATATATCAAGTTTAGTAGGTACTAAATTATTTTTATCTAATGATAATAATGATAAAGTATTTGCTAGATCTTACATAAATTCTAATGATAATATCAAATGGCATTATGATAATAATTTTTCTAGTGGTAAAAGATATACAATTATTATTCCAATTTTGATTAATGAAAAAAATACTTCATCATTACAATATGTAAATCCAAGTCATAAACAAGTTTTGAATGTTATTGATGATAAAGACAATCTATATTTATACGAAGGAGATAAAATATTTCATAGAGTTACTGAGCAAGTCGAAGGTGGAAAAAGAATTGTTTTAATAGTGCCAATGTATGAAAAAAGATTTACTTTCATAGGTAAAGTTAAAATGGGATTAAAAAATCACTTTTTTAAGCATTTTGGATTATAAATTTGTTGGAATCAATACTTATACTGATTCGAATTAATTTAGCCATTTTACAAATAAAATAGTAATCAAAATTGTAATAATGCAGTTTATTAAAAAATGATAAAATTTTTCATTATGTCTATTTGGGACATTTCCAAAACATTCTGGCGCTTTTTGTTGCTTTAAATTTTGACATCTTGCATCTTGAGATTCTGCTGTATTTCCCATGTTTGCACAATATGTTTGCATAGTTTTGAATTGAATATTGTAAATCTGATTTGTAGCTTTGCATTTATTATCTCTTTGGCTTTTCAAAGCATTTTGTTCTGTTTGATATTTTTTATTATTTACTCTTGTTTCACTTGCTTTTTTTCCTTCATTAACTTTTTTTTCTGATTCTGCAATAGCTGCTTCACTTTTTTCTTTTGCCTGATTTTGTCTTTCATTAACTTTGTTTACTGCATCATCCTTTGCTGAATTAATAGCATTCATTGTTTGGCTATAATCAGCAGGCTTTAATGATAAGTTATATCTTAAATCAGTATGTCCATGCTGAGTAAGTTTTTTATCTCCATCTAAGTATTGAGTAGGAATAACTTTGCCTTGTTGATCCTTCAATATAACCATAGCTCCATTAGGATAATATTTACCGCTATGTCCCTGTTGATACTGATCAAAGTAAATTCTTCCTACTAGAAAAGTTTTGCCAAAATCTAGAGTTAATTTTCTTTGTAAATCTTTATTAGGATCTCCATCATTATAATTACCAGCCCATCCACTTGTTACATTAACAGTTGGATTATTAATATCTTTTTCATCATAAACTCTTATTCTACCAAAATTAAAACATCTACTATGTTGAATTTCCAAATATCTAGCTGAAATTTCACTTGTATCTAAAACTGTTTTCTTTTTTCCAGGATTAGCTGCTTTTCTAGCTGCTATTGCTTCATTTGCTTTCGCTAATGCTGCTTCTTTTGCTGACATTAAAGAAGTATAGAAAAAATAATTATTAAAATTTGGATTGACGTAATTTAAATCAATTTTTATTATTACAAAGTCTTTGCAAGACTTTGTAAGAATACGGAATTTGCATAGCAAGAACATAAATTTATGTTTACCAATAAACTTGACTTGCATATACTAATACAATCATAATAAAACAAATGTTTATAAAACTCCTAAATGTTTTTTTAAATTCAGATTCCTCTTCGGCCATATATAGAAAGATTTAGAAAAAAATGTTTATACTTTTATATGATATTTAATTATACCATCATATCGTAATATAATTCTTGTTTTGGAATTACTCTCCCTCTAATATACATTTTAATAATAACAAATATACCCCATAAATAAACGAAATAGAATAGATCACCGCTTAATCCTTTTTCAATAAACATTCTGAAGAAATTAATTACATATCTAAAGTAAAATGGAAAATATGATAGAATTTCATCTATGAGAGCATTTATAGTTCCTTTTCTTTCAGTTTCTGCAAAATTTTCTTTAAATTTTTTAGCAAGTTTTACCATATATATACTTTCGTAGATAAAAAAAATCATAAGTAAAAAATTTTTAAATTATTTAATGCCTTGTATCTCTTTAATCTCTTTTACTAATTTAAGAATATTAGGATCACGTAATAAATCTCTATAATCTTTTTTTAATATTTCTATAACATTTCTATTTATTTTAGAAAAAAGTTTATTTTCATGACTGAAATGTCTACCTAAACTTTTATTATTATTATTATCAATTTGAACACATACTGTCAATCCTTTTTCTGCAATATCTAGAGTTTTTTCTGTCTTACCTTTGTGATGAATGATACTTATAACTTTTCCTAATTCTATAATTTCTTTTTCATTTTGAGCAAATATAGGTGTACCCTTGTGGAGAGTACCGTTTAATACTTTAATTCCGAATAAGAAATTTTGATTACCTCCTCTTTTGAAAATATGATCATCTAGAATCATCAAACAACATGGGAAAACAACCTTTCCACTAGAAACATATTCCTTTTTCCTTTCTTCAATTAGTTCTTCCTTTCTTTTATTAAATTTATCTGATAAATCATAAAGAATATCTGACTTAATAAGTTCAATTTTGTATTGATCTAAGGTATTTGTAATATCAGTATCGTCAACTTTTTGAGATTTTGAATTAAAATATAAAATTAATCTATTTTCTTTGTAACTTTCTTTTGATAAATTAGTAGAAAACTTAGTAATTGATAATTTTTTTAACATTCCTATTTCTCCTCCTGATATTGGAACTTTCTCATTTATTAAATGAGTAAATACTGCATCAAACTCACCAATAGTAGGAACTACTAAATACACACCCTCTTCAGAGTATTTTGATCTAAATTTACTCCAAAATTGCCTCATTTCTAATTCTGCTCTTTCTATAACATCACATCCTCCTAATTCACCAACATCAGTTTTGTATATTTTAGTACCACTTATGCCTCCAGCTAAATCCATTCCATGTATTCTTAATCCACATGATGCCTGTGCTGAATCTATACTTATAAAATCTATCTTACTTTTTTCACCAGATCTAACTACCTCTTCTTTTTGAATGCTTCTTATTATTGATGATTTTACACCTGAATCAGTATGTATAATTAACTGATCAGATTTACTAATTTGACCATTACCTAGTATTATATCAATATAGTATCCTGCTTTATCTAATCCAGAATCCATAATTGTAGCATCAAAATTTAACTTATCAAATTTTATTTTTTCTTTCATAAACTTTTGAGATATGAAAACTAATAAATTTAATAAGTCAGATAATCCCTCCTTAGTATGAGATGAAAATGGAACTATATTAGCAATTATTTTTGGTTTATCATTATTAAGGTATAATTCAGATTTAATTTCTAATTGCTCTAAATCATATTTTAAATCTTCGATCCTTGAGCTAACTTCTAGCTTTACTTCATAACTTTGGGTATTAAGTGCTTTTTTGAAATTAGTTTCATTAGAATTAATCCAATCATTTATCATATCTAATTTGCTAGCGGCAATAATAAAAGGAATTTTATTTTTTAGAAGAATATCTATACACTCCTTCGTCTGATCTTGTACTCCTTTTATCAGGTCAATTACTAGTATTGCTATATTACATAATGTTGATCCTTGTTGTCTAAGTGCAGAAAAAGCAGAATGTCCAGGGGTATCTATAATTAAAAATCCAGGTATTAAACTATCGATTTTAAATTTATTTTTGATACTATTACTAAATTCTGTTATATCATTTGCATTTACTGTATATGATCCAATACTTTGGGTTATTCCTCCAGCCTCATCTTGTGCTTTTCTAGAATTTCTTATCGTATCTACCAGTGATGTTTTTCCAGCATCTACATGTCCGAAAATACTAATTATTGGAGATTTAAATTCTTCATTCAATTCATTTTCATCTGTTTTCTCTACTATTTTATTATCTTCCATTTTTATGTTAGGTAAGGATATTTGGTCCATTTCTATTTTTTTCAATTTTTTTATGTAGAAATTCTAGTAAAATATGGAGTAAAAATTACAAAAGATAAAATTAAAAAAATAATAAAAGTGAAATAAGGTATAAAAATATCATTTGATTTTATTTTTATTTTTTTTTGTTTTATTTTATGATTCCATATTTTTTTTAGTATAGAAGAATTAAAATTACATAAAATGAGAGGTCTTGTTGCGAATGCTTTATATTTATTTGATGAAAGTAAATTAATTAATTTAGTCAATAATGTTTTTTTTATTGAGATATCATTATTTTGTATTGTTTCTATATTTTCATTAAACAAAATACTGTTATTAGAATTATAAAAAATTTGGTTTTTAAGATCAATATTTATTCTATAGCCATGATCACACATTTTATTTAATATTGAAAATTCTGAACTTGGATTTTCATTTCTATAGTCATCAATTTTTTTTAATAAATCAATTAAATCATCTTTAAATCCAATAAAAAATTTAGAACTTGGTATTGAAAAATTTCCTTTATCATAACAGATATCAGAATTATAGTTATATAGACTTTGAGTATATTTTCTAACAGTATTTATTTCATTTTCAGATGAAAATAATATATTATTTTTTGATTTAAGAAAAGTATCTATTATTTTACTTTTATTTTCAAGAAATAGTGTTTTTTCGTAATCAACAATTAAAATAATTTTATTAGAATTAATCTCATTAATGTTTTCTAATATTTTATCATATATTTTTGATTTAATAAAACAATCAATTAGTATATAATCAATATTATTTTTTTCACATGATTTTTCAAAATATTTATTTATTTTATTATTTTTTTTTATTGCTAAACATAACAAATTCATATATAGATATCTATAAAAAAACTTTGTTAGAATAAAAATTGATTAAATAAGCTGTTTAAATATTAGAATACTCTAATTATAATTAAAATGGGAGTTCCCGGATTTTTCCTTTGGCTTAGTAAAAAAGCTAAATTATTAAAACTTAAAGAACAATTAATTTTGAAAAGAATTATCGATCCAGAAAAAGTAGGAGATTCTTTAGATTGCAATGCAATCAATTCAGAGAAATTGGATAATTTAAATTATTCAAAAGATATAGATTGGTTTTTGATTGATACAAACTGTTTAATTCATCCTGTATGTTTTAAAGTTCTGGCAGAAACTGATGAAGATATATCAAAAAATAGATTAGAAGATAAAATGATGATTGCAGTTATTGATTATATTGAATGGTTAATCAATTTTGTTTCTCCTACAAAAGGAGTTTATTTGGCAATTGATGGAGTAGCACCTGCAGCAAAAATGAAACAACAACGTTATAGAAGATTCACTTCTATTTATATGAAAAATTTGGAAATGAACATAAGAAAAAAACATGGAAAAGAACAAAAAAGATTTTGGAACAATTCTGCAGTAACACCAGGAACTGAATTTATGGAAAGATTACATCACAAATTAATGAATTGGTTAAAAAATAAAGAAAGAGGAATTAAGGTTATTTATTCTTCTTGTAAGACACCATCTGAAGGAGAACATAAGCTTTTACAATTTATAAGAGATAATAAAAGAGATAATAAGATATATAAATATGTGGTTTATGGGTTAGATGCAGATTTAATTTTTCTTTCCTTAGCATCAAATAATCCAAATGTATATTTACTAAGAGAAGCTCAAGAGTTAGATAAAAAGAATTGTGCAAATGAATTAAATTACGTATCTATAGATTTTATGAAACAGTTTATATTTGATATTGTTAAGTCAATTATTTCTCACAAAAATATAGATTTAAGAATGAGCGATGGTGATGATGAGGAGGCAGAAGATGAGGGATCAAAATCAGAACATAATGAAATAAATATTACAGATGATAAGATAGATAATGTCATAAAAGATTTCATTTTTATTTGTTATCTATTAGGAAATGATTTTGTTCCTCATCTGGAGTCTATAAATATTTATGATGGTGGTATTGATTTTTTACTTGAACAATATTCTGAGTTATTAATATCTAACGGTTTTAGTAGTTTCATAGTAAAACAGACAGGTCATGAGATTATTACCCATACAATAAATCAAAGAATGTTTACTGAATTAATTAGCTTAATAGCGTCTGAAGAAAGTGAAAATCTAAAAAATGCATATGTTTCAAAGAGAAGAAAACATAGGTGTCCATCATCAGATCCTTTTGAACAAGAGATGTTTAAGATTGAGAATTTAGATTTTAAAATTGAAGATCCTATAATGTTAGGTTCTGATGAATCTGAATTATGGAAAAAGAGATATTATTTACATTATTACAAAAAATTAGTTGATTCGGATGAGGAAACATATAATAATCACATTTCAAGTATGGTAGAAGAGTATATTAAAGGATTAAAATGGATAACAAGGTATTATTTTGATGCATGTCCTAGTTGGAATTGGTTTTATAGGTTTGATTATCCTCCATTTTTGGAAGATATTAGAGATTTTTTAATTACAAAGAAAGATTTTAGCATAAAAAATCTTAAATTTAAGATATCTAAACCTTTAAGACCATTTAATCAGTTATTATTAGTTCTTCCACCTCAGTCATCGTTTTTAGTTCCTAAAATGCTTAGGCCATTGATGAATGATTCTGAATCAAATCTGGTTAAGAAAGGAGTTTATCCAATGAGATTTGAAATTGATTATATAAATAAACACAAACAATGGATGGGTATTCCTCAGTTACCTGAAATTGATCTTGATATAGTATATGATTCTTACAATAAGGTTGAAAAAGAAATGATGGAATTAAAAGATAAGCAGACTAAAATTGGAAACGAGGTAAAAAGTGTACTATACAGAAATAAAATATATACTAATTTCGAATTTAATTAGTAATATTTATTTTTATTTAAAAAAAATAGATATTTATTCGTATAGTTTTAAGTAAAAAAATATATAAAATAAATAAATGAGTACAGAAAAAAAATTTAATAAAATTGCTCATAGAATAAATACTATAAAAGATATGGTAAAAGATAAGATTGTAGATTCTATTGTTGATTACGAAGTTGAAACTGATGACGTCGAGGTTAATGATAATTTAACATCAGAAGATATCAGACATTTACTTCCAAAAAAATATTTAGATTTTAACAAAACAATTAAGGAATTAGGAGGAAAATTACTGTATATAAAAAGTGGATCAACTGGACATACTTTTAAAGGAGTTCATCCAGAGGATAGTGAAAAAAATAGTTATGCAGTAAAAATTGTTGCATATCCTAAAAAAGAGAATTATGGTGATTTATTTAATGCAAAAAGACCGGAAAATGCTGAAATTCTAATGATAAAAATACTAAGTTACTTTGTTAGAAATAATCAGACTCCACATATAATATTACCAATAACAACATTTAATACAAGTATAAAACCGTTTTTAAATCTACCAAAAAATAATATTGTTAATAATAAAAGATTCGATCAATTTGTTAAAAGATATAAAAAAGGAGATTATTATGAAAATGTTTCAGTATTAGTATCAGAGTGGGCAAACTCAGGTGATTTATTGGATTACATAAAAAAGAACTATAAATCTTTTCAGTTAAAACAATGGAAAACTGTATTTTTTCAAATTTTGTCAGTTTTGGCTATTATTCATGCAAAGTATCCATCATTTAGACACAATGATTTGAAAGCAAATAATATATTAATAAATGAGATTGACAGTTCTAATACAACATCAAAATTTCAATATAAAATCAATGGACAATCATTTGTTGTTCCAAATATAGGTTTTCAGGTAAAAATTTGGGATTTTGATTTTGCTTGTATACCAGGTTTAGTTGATAATAATAAAGTTGACGCAGATTGGACAACTAAAATTAATGTTAATCCTACAAAAAATAGATATTATGATGTTCATTACTTTTTTAACACTTTCACAAAAAAAGGATTTTTTCCAGAGTTTTGGACTGATGAAGCTATACCTATGAAAGCTAGAGATTTTGTTCAAAGGATATTACCAGAAAAATATAGAAAAGGTAATAAAGTTAGTGATAGAGGTAGGATTTTAGTTGATGACGAGTTTTTAACTCCAGATGAGATATTAAAAACAGATAAGTTATTTAAGTCAATGAGAGTATAAATCAATCCATTCAATAAAGTTGAATGGATTGATTCTATTTATTTATTTTTTTATTCAGTGTTTACTATTGGTTTTGATAAAAATTTTACGTATAAAATATATAATGCTACTACAACAATTAAGAAGATTAATATATAAATAGTCATACTACTTTCATTTTTAGATTCTGTGTTTGAACTTTCAGCTTCTCCTTTAGTTGCTTTTTCAAAAGAGGAAGGTTTTGTTGATTCAATTATTGATCCATATTCTGTTGAGCTAATCATTATCCAATTAAAAATTTCTGATTCAGAATCCCATTGGAAGGGATAGTTTATTAAAATTTGTTCATATGTTACTTTGTTGCTACCTATATCTTCAGCAGGATAATGAATATAATAATCTGAACCTGCATCAGTAGATAATTTATCAATAATTGGTTTGTATACACTTTCTTTAAGTCTATAAATAACAATCATATAATTATTATCTTGATTTCTTCTCTTAATAATTCTTGCATAGAAAAAATCGTTTCCATACAAATTATCTTTTACTTCATTGTTAATTTTGTGTGTAATTGTGACAGGATAAAAGCCATAGTTCTTAATTGGAACAATTTTTCCATATCTCCATATTTGATTTACTTTATTTAATTTCAAAGTAATACTCTGTCCATAGTTTTTTAGAGTTGGTGTTACACCAATTTTAATTCCATCTTCTTCTGGTGTTATTAAAATATTATCTTTTGTTACAATATTATTATCAAAGTCATTATGACCGACTATTTTAAAATCTTTAATTAATCCATTAACAAATGAAAAATTTAAACTATCTAAATAATCAGATCTAGACATTGTATTTATGTAATCATCAGAATATGAACTTCCAAATTTCATAACATACCATTTGTATACAATTTGATTTTGTTTTAATAAGTTATTAAAATATGAATAATTCTTAGTTTTCAAGTCTGTATTGTATGCTGATTTAAAATCAGAAAATTGACTATACAAGTTATTTAGTTGGAATGTATATAAATATATATGTTTGTTTAGGCTAGAATTTGTATTTCTTAATGCAAATGTAACCCAAATCATTGGTGTTTTGTTTTCATCTTTATCGAGATAGTAGCAAAAGTAAAATGGTTGTCCATTATCAAGTTTATGTAATAAAAATTTAAAATGTAAAGCCATTTTATTATCATCAATAGTTGCCTCTGAAAAAATAATATCTACTTCTTGTTGGCATTCACCAATTATTTCCTTAAAATCTGGATAACTATCAGGGTTTGGTTTAGTAATACTTACTTTTTCTAGTACATCAATTGTATTTAATTTACCATCAAAATCCATATGTCCTACTAAAGTAAAGTTATCATGGAAAGGAATTGTTACAGGATTAACTTCAAAACTGTTATCATTTGAGTCTGATGATGAAGGTAATTCATTAGTTTGTGCTATGTAGTCGCTTGGGTATGAATTAGAAAAATTTTCTATATCACCATTTGATGAGTAATAATTTACCATTATATATTATTTTGTAGATATTATTTTCAATTAATTATTATTAATTGAAAATATTCTATATTATTTTTTAATTACTATATGTTTGTGGAGAGTTATCTGTTATTATTATTTTTTCTGGAATCAATGAGTTAATTGTTTCACTATAATTTTCGGCATGAAAAGTGTAATTTTCATCTATCTTCTTATTATTTTTATTTTTTTTATAATTAATAATTTCATCAGAATTACTTTTGGAGTATTCATTAATAGAAATTGAATCATTAGTATCAGATAAATTGTACATAAATTTATTCAGTTTTGTAACTTTTTTAGTTTTTTCTTTGTTATTATTTTCTAAATTTTTCATTTGATTTTCTACAGGAATTTCAAATACATCGGTTGATATCTTCTTATTAAATTCTAATATTGATAATCTTGATATTTTAAAAACACCACATTTGTTAGCAAATTTATTTTGACTTACAAATACATTTTCAGGGTCATCGAATTCGAAAAAAAGTTCAATTTGAATTTTAATTTGACCTTCTAAGTTTGGCTGTTTAAGTTTTTTTGATATGTCACTGAAATGATAATTCATTAAAATAATTAAGGGTTGAATTTCAACTATTTTGTCATCTGTAAAATATAGTACATTATTTAGAATTTTTAAATCAGTAAAATAAAAATTTGAATTTGAGTTAATTTTATTTTCAATAAATTTTAATAGATTTTTAGTTTGTTTATCTGATGATTTATATTTTTTAGATAATTTAGATATTGTATGTTCAGGTTGTATGATTAAAATTTCAAAAAAATCATATATTTGTTCTGCAATTTTATCTTCAAGATTTTCAGAATAATAATGTGATGCACTAGACTTTTTAATTTCTTTGCTATCATTTGAATTCAAAGCATTCAATTTATTATCTGAATTTGATACATAATTTTGCTTTTCAATATCATTATTATCCATATTTTTATTATTTGATAGATTTATTAATGATAAATCACTTATTCCATCAATACAATCTTCCTTCTCACTTTTATCTACAATGTAAAGAGGAATTTGATATTTATCATTTAGAGCATTATTTAAATTTTCAGCACAACGATTAAATAGTTTTTTTATAAAATTTTTACTAGACATATTAACTAGTAATATAATGATTATAGTCAATAATAGTATATTTGTTATTTGGTCATAAGTTAATTTCATATATAAAAACTTTTACAAAAAAAAACTTGTTTTTTAACTCACTAAAGAAAGTCCATGTGGCCAGTTTCTTCTTCTCCATACCCATCTTCATCATCAGGGTTCTCATAATCATCTATATCTAGTGCTTCTTTTTCTTCTCTTGAATCGTCAATTTTATTTTTATCCTCATCTGTTTTATTATAGTAAATTTCTTGATCTTGTTCTTCATCTTTATTTTTTACTAAACCTCTATTTTCATCGTCAATTTCTTGAGAGTTTAATAGTTCTTCATAAGATCCTACCACTCTTAATGATTCATCAATATTTGGTGCATTAATATTAATTGCTTTATAAAACTTTCTTAGTAATAAGTTATCAAAAGGAATTCTATAAAAATCAAAATTATAATTAATTAATTTAACAATTAAAAATGCTAAATTTTGATTTGTTTGTTGAGAATTACTATTATAATCTAATAATCTATTAAGATTGTAAATCAAAAAGAATAAATATTTTGAGTCCAAGTTGTTTAGCGGAAATAGAACATCTGAATTAATAAAATCAAATCCTAAGTTTTGATTAAATTTATAATTATCATCATTTGTTATTACTTCATCGGTGGGATAGTTCATAATAAATTTCCAATGTTTAAATACTGATTTAGAGTTATTATCATCTTTTGTCTCAAATTTTTTTATATTATTTATAGATTCATTTATTATCTTTATTTCTTTTTGAGCATAAATTGAAAAATCTTTCTTCCTATACTTAACACTATAAATGACTCTAATGAACTTGTTTACAATTTCTTTCAAATTTTGACTTCTAAATATTATCATAGATAAAATAATTTCTTTTATTTTCATTTTATTGATAGATTTTTCGTCTATACTTTTGTTTAACAAATTTAAGTTAAAGTAAAAGTCTGGAAGACCTAAATTAAGTAATTTATCTCTTATAGAACTAATAATAGTTAATTTTGAATATGTTTTAATTTGTGTAATTTTTGATGATCTAATATCGGAATAACCAAGATAATTTAAATTAACAGCATCATAATAAATTTTCATGTTCTTTTTGTTATCTTTATAAAAATAAATATCTTTTTTGAAAAAATCATTATTTTCTTCATAGAAAATTTTGTTATCTTTTTCAAATATTATAATTTCATTTTTAATTTGATTTCCATAATTATCGTGATCGATTATATAATATGTAGAATCAATATAAATTTCATTTTGACCCAATTTTAATGATTTTCCTAATATAGATTTCAATCTTTGAACAAAATTATCAACATAATTTATTATATTTGATTTCGTATGTCCCTGATATCTTTCTTTGAATTTATCAAGTATTTTCGATTTCTTTTCTATATCTTCTTTTACCTTTAATTCAAGTTGTTTTGTTTCTTCGTGTAACTTTTTTATTTTAATATCATTAAGTTTTTCAAGGTTCTTTTCTAATTCAAAATAATCTTTATTTGTATAATTAAAAGTATCGGGATTTATTCCACACTTTGAACATTTGTTACCATCTTTTTCAAATTCATGATTTTGACCATCTAAACAATGTTCCTTAACTAATTTACTTAAATTATTTATTTTTATTTGTAATAATATTTTATCATATTGCGATATCATTTCTTTTGCAATACTAGTTGAGTTTCCATTTAGAAATTTGGATACTTCACTATATTTTTTCTTACATTTTGTACATTGTAAATCGATTTTGTTAAATCTTTTATCACCTTCTTTAATATAATTCCAGTTATGAAATTTACCATCTTGACAATTAGTAATGTACTGAGGAATTTCGTATTTCTTTTTTTGATCGTATTCTATAATTGGTAATTCTTTAGCGGTAGAATCACAGATTTGTGAAATTTTAATTAATTTTGTTTTTAATTCATCTTCTTGATTCTTAGAATCATCTGAAATTTTATTATCAATTTTAATCATTTTAATTTTTTTTGTTACAAATGATACTTTATTAGATTGTCTATCTATTTTGATTTTAGATTTAAATTGATCTTCAATAGATTTCATTAAATCATCATCTTTGTATAGTTTGTTCATTTTATCTAAAATTCTATTTACGATAATTTCATATTGAAAAGGTTTATCTTTAAGTTTAAAATTAGCTTCAATAATTGTATTTAGCAAATCAACAGTTGTATTAATTATTGTAATCTGAATTGTGGAGTTAAATCCTTTATCATTTTCATAATCCCATAACCAATAATAATTTGATGTAAATACGCAACTAAAATAATACAAAATGTAACATAAAATAGGGTATTCTAATATATTTTTAGAATTTCCTTCACCTAATAATATTTTTAAATTCTTGAAAAGATTATCTTTGATGTTACTATATATAAAAAAATTACATCTTTTGTCTGTTTTCAATCCTAAAATTTGGCCAACATTTAATTCTGATATAATCATTAATATCATGTAGGTTAATACGTTATTATATTTAATTTTTTTGAATTTATCTGTGTCTTTTGAACTTGTTAAAAAGATATCATCTTCAAATTTGAAAAAGAAAAGGTTTGAAATACTGATGCCAAATTCTTTTTGTGATATTTCCATTCTATTTTTTGGTTCATCTTTAAGAAATTCAGTATGATTGAGTATCATATCTATAATGTCCTTAATAATAGTTCTTCTTCTGAGTCTTTCAATAGGTGTACCACCCAAATATGCAGAAAGATTAATTGAGTAACATATTTTTTCCAAATTCTTTTCTATATTTCTGATACCTCTAGAAAATTTTGCATATTTTGGTATTTTCCATAAATCTTCTTTGACTCCAAGAGATGTTGTTAAAAAAACATCCAATTCTGGAACATAGGTACCTGTTGTTTCGTATTTTTGTAAATTTAAATGTTCTTCACAACTTCTACAAATATATTCGTTTTTATCATTAGTTTTAACATATTGTTTTACAAAATTGAATACTATTTGATTAAAGTCTTCAGATTTTGTTTTTGATAATCTAGAAAGTTCCTTTATTTTATAATGGTGATAACATACAGGTCTTTCTTTCTCTTCTTCAAGAGATATATCTTCTTCAACTCTATCTGTAACTAGTAAAGTAGTTTTTCTCTTTTTAAAATTGGTAAATCTTTCGAGTTCATCATTTGTTATGTCTGGTAATCTAATAATGTCTTTTCCTCTTCCTGGAATAAAAGAGTCTGTTTCATCGGGGATAATTTTTTTTTCTTTTATTTTATTTATATAAGCAAAATTAAAAATATTTCTTGGTATTTTATCATCAAATGTGAAATCAAAAAATTTGTATCCATAATAATTTATTATATTATTGATATCATATATTGATAAATCGGAATAGCCACTTATTTCATCTTTAATTTTATTTTCAAGAAGATCAGAATACAGAAAGAATATTTTTTTTATATTTATCATTATTTTAGTACTTAATTCAATACCATCAAGATTAACATATTCTTTCATATTTAATTTATCGTTTTCTGTATTAAATAGCCAGTATAATAACTTATTTTTTGGTTCACCAAATGTTTCAGTAATTACAGATTCAAATGATTTTATACCATTATTGTCATTCATGATGTCATTAACATTGATTAAATCATTTTTTCTAAAAGTATTAAGAGGTAATGCATGAGGGTTCCATGCAACTCCAACAATATTAATATCTACAGAATCATTTCCAACTCTATATTCAATTTTGTTTTCAGGGTTTTTGTTTTTATAGGTTATATTACTATATCTAATACATTGAGTTGTTTCTGAGGGTCTAAAATTAAAACCGTCTTTACTAATATCCTTAAAATTGACATAAGAATAATTTCTAAAATTTTCAAGTTCATTTAACATATCGATATCAGAAGATTTTTCAGAATCTTCTAGTTTTTGAATAATTTTAAGTTCCTCATTATCATTGTAAGATACAGCTAATTTATCAATCATTTGTTGGAAAAAAAGTTTTTCAGTATCAATTTTCACCTTTTCATTTTTTTCATTAAATTTGGAATAAAGATTCTTAATTTTTTCTATTTTATTTAATAGTAACTTAATTTTGGTGTCTTCTTTTTGTAAAACAGTATTTGTAGGGTCATCAATCATTGATTGATAAGTATATTTTTCACTATCTTTATGGAATCTTAAAAATTCTTCAGTTATAGGAATAAGAATATTATTACGAAAAAGAAAGTCTACAATTTGTTTATTTGTTTTCACACTTAAATCTTTTTTTATTTTCATTTCTTGTAAAAAAGAATAAATTTCTGTAGCTAGTCCACTATTAATTTGTTTAACAGATAGATACTTTTGTAGAAGTATAAAATCGATTAATTTTGCATCTTTTGATTTTACGATATCAATAAATTTATATTTGGCTGTTGATTCTTCTGTATCTCCTAATTTTTTTATTACTTCGTCTTTTTCTTCTAGGTATATTTCATTTACTATCAATGATTTAATTAAATTATGGATATTATCTTTAATGAGTAAGTTTTTAGTAATAAATTCTTCACCTATTTTTTCAAAATATAAAATTGTAGATTCGAATTTAATTGGGTTGTTTTTAAGGATAATTTTAATTTTTTCAATATTATTGGCTAATTTATTAACATTTTGAAAATTTTTAATTATGTTAAAGATAGATATGATTTTAGAGTTATTTTCACTATTAAAAAAATTCTCAATCTTAAATACATTATTTTTTTGATTTTTACTTATTTCAATAATATTCGTTGTGAATAAATCTCTTCCTGATTGGTAAAAATAAGCTATTGAAAAGAATATGTAGTAAGCATAGTATTTTAATATAAAATCATTAAAATATTTGTATTGTATGTTTGTTTCTTGTCCACTTTTATCTTTTTTTGTTTCAAAAATAGAGTTGAAACTTATTTTGTTTTCTTTTTGACTATATTCATTAAAACTTTTTATGGTATCAATAATTAGATTCTGGAATGTAACAAAATTTTCATCTTTATTTAATTTATCTATAATTTTTCTTTTCTTAAGAAAATCATAAAAATTATCTAAAATTTTGTTAAAAATATTATCTAATTTACTATCTAATAATTTTATCATATAGAAAGATTTAGATTTAAAATCTTTATTCAAGGATAATTTAGGTTTAAAAAAAATTTAAAAAATGATTTTTAATTAATTTCTCATCGTTTATATATAACAATGGTCGACAAATTTCTGACTGAAGATCTAAATGATTTAATAACTGATGTAGAAACCGAAAATATTCAATTACCAAAATGGCTTAATATTGTAGGAAATGATTCTAATCAAACTGGTGTTAGTAACATTCTTGATTCTGTCACTTCTCAATTAAATGAAAATTTATATAATACTCAATTATCAGCAACTTCTGATGATATAATTAATGGTAAAGAAAATACTGATATTTTCGTTAAACAAACTGGAGGTAACGCCTCTGAATCTAAAGTAGTTAGTTCAGAAGATATTAACAATTTGATTGCTATGTTAACTTCTGATAAAAATAACAATGAAGATTTTGATACTGTAACTTCTGTTACTGATACTGCTCAATTAGAAGATAATCTCAAAGAAGCATTAAGTAACATTAATGAAACTCAAGAAGGTGGTGCTAAAAAGAAATCTAAGAAATCATCCAAGAAATCATCTAAGAAATCATCAAAGAAATCAAAGAAATCTAAGAAATCATCTAAAAAATCTTATAAGGGATGTGGTACTTGTGGAAGTGATGAAGAACATACAGGAGGTGCTAAAAAGTCTAAGAAATCATCAAAGAAATCTAAGAAATCTAAGAAATCTAAGAAATCTCAAAAAGCAGGAGCAAAGAAATCATCAAAAAAATCAAAGAAATCATCTAAAAAATCAACTAAATCCTCAAAGAAATCTAAGAAATCTAAGAAATCTAAAAAGTCCCATAAAGGTCATGATGACTCTCATGGAGGAGCTAAAAAGTCCAAGAAGGCATCAAAGAAATCTAAGAAATCATCAAAGAAATCTAAAAAAGGATCCAAAAAATATAAGGATATGCACAGTGAAACAATGGAAAGTGCTCCAGCACCAACAGAAGAAGCTGCTAAACCAGCTAAATCTGAAAAGAGAGCACCAAATCCAGCTTTAGCTGCATTCGCAAAATTATCCAAACACGTTTCTGAAAAATTAGGTATTTCAAATGGACCAAATGCTAAAAGAATTGCTGGTGCTGCAAACAGAGAAATCAAAGAAAAGAATCCAGGTATGAGTCCAGTTGATGTTGCTGAAGCTGCAGCCAAATTATTTGACGAAAACATGGATAGATTTAAGAAGATGTTAGATAAGATGTAAATTTCTAAAAATTAAAAATTAAGATAAATAAAATCAAAATAAATTTTGATTTTATTTAATTCTATTAATTGCAAAGCAATAATTATATAATTACATAATAACTTTTGGTTCCTTATCTTTTTCAAGAACAAGAACTTGAGCTAAATTTTTTCCATATCCACCAAATGCTTTTGACATTGCGACGTCTGTGAACCATAGACCATTATTACAAGAAGAATTTATGGTATTTGTTTGAGGAGTATGACCAATAAACATTTTATTTACATTATATATTTTTTTAATAGGATTAAAATATAAATTACATACTTCAGCATTTTCTACAAGATTTGTTGATCTTGAGATATGACCATATTTCCTATTCCATAAAGGAGATATTTCATAAAAAGATTGATCAGGTCCATTAGGTAATAATTCTTTTTCAACAATTTCTGGCCCTAACAACATTTGATGTTTTACAATTTCATTTTTATCTAACATATTAAACAAGTATGCTGATAAAATTTTATTCATATTATCTATACCATCATCACCAGGATATTTTTCAGCAATTTCAGGTAATATTCCAGCATGAACAAATAAATAATCACCTATTTTAAGAACTAACTTTCTTGTACATGCTAAATATTCTGCTAATGGATTACCAGGTTGAAATGCATATTTTCTTGCTTCTATATCTTTAAGATCACTAGGTATCTTACTTTGATATAATTTCTTTCCATATTGATTTTCATTCTCAAAATTTTTAATACCTTTATATGATACGTAATCCATTCTTCCAACAACATTCATTAATTCATGATTTCCAACTAAACTATATACTGCACCTCCTTTTTTTAAAGCTTTAAAATGAAGGTCAGTAAAAAATTTAAGAATTTTTATATCAGAATTCTCATCAGGATTAGTAGCATTAGGATCATGACATGGTAAATTTCTACATCTATCTATTTGATCTCCAACTTGTACAATAACAGTTTCTCCGCCAATCCATTTATATCTTTTTGGATTATTTTCATCAAATTTTGTATCTTCTTCAAGTACATTTGATAATTTTAAACATTCTTTTGTTTTTTCAAAATCTCCATGAAGATCTCCAATAACAACTATTTTGTCTACTGCTGGTAATACATTTTTTTCATTAATGTCTTTATACTTAGAGCATTTTTGATCATATAATTGATTAACTCTATCTTTGAAGTCGGACATATAATAGATTATAGAAATTATTTTATAAATTGATGCAAACTTTTAGATTTAAAATATAAAAGTTTGTACTAATCAGATTTAAAATTCAGCGTATGAATCGCCTCCAAATGGTGATACATTGTAAACAGGTGCTGGTGATGCTTGAGCTTCAACATGAGGTGAAACTTTAGCTGTTGTTGATGGTTTAACTTTGTTTTGAATTAATTTTTCTAATTCATCAATTCTATTTGAGTTGTCTTGAATCTTTTCTGAATTATCTTCTACGGCTTCAGTCATTTGATGATATCCAGCATGTTCGTGGTCTTTGGTATCATCACCTTGTGGTAATTCAGCACTAGGAGCTGGTTCTTGAGCTGGTTCTTCAGATTCTTCAGATGGTTCTTCAGAATATTCTTGAACTTCAACTTCATCTTCAATTGGTGACTCTGTTACTGGGGCTTCTGTAGATTCAGCAGGGAATACAAATTCTGGTTCTGAATCTAATACTGATGGTTCTTGGGAAGTTGGCTCTTCAGTTGTTGGTTCTGGTTGTGGTTCAAATACTGCAGGAATATCTTCTTGTTCGTCAAATACATATTCTTCTGGGTCTTCGATTTGGACCTTAGCAGCTTCATCGGCAATTGTAGTTGCGACTACTTCATTTGCTTCATGATAAGATAAAGTTTGTAAAGAAATAACTAATGCAACAGCTGAAATTATAGACATTGATGCATCTTTAGATGCCATATAGGCAATACATACAAGAATGGTAATTCTAAAGATTTCGTTACCAAATAATTTAGCAATCTTTTTTGGTAGTTTTGGAGCAGCTAACCCAGCATATAATACTAAGAATAAGCTTAATACAGAACTAATTACAGGATTGCCATAAACATATGTATCTAAGATATTGTTGGCAGTTTTGTTTGCTGATTCAATGAAATCCATTAATATATATAATATGTATGATATTTTTTTTATATATTAATTATTTCGCCCCAAATATACTTAAAGATTTTTATAGTTTTTTCTAGTTAATTAAAAAAAATTGAGTATTTATCTAAATAAATATTTATACTTTTATTTAAAGATGACATCCAAAAAAGTAAAAAGAACAATATTGACAAAAGAGGGATATTTATTGGTAAAAGAACATTTTAAAGATTCTGAGATAAAGCTAATAAAAAATGAATTAACTGTTAAACCTTCTAATGTTTTTCTAATGGGTAAAAATAGTAAACAAGCTGATGATTTGTCATTCGAGGTTTATAAAGAAAACGAAGAATATCTATCAATTCCAAAGTTTTATGGTATTAAAAAAATAGGAGAACCAGATAGCAATGATGAAATTTTAGGGGATAAGGTAAGTATTGATTTCAAAGGAAGTTTACGAGAAAATCAACAAAATATAGTTAATGAGACTTTAGAACATTTACTAAAATATGATGGAGGAGGAATTTGTGTTGGTTGTGGATCGGGTAAAACAGTTATGGCGATTTATATTGCACATATTTTGAAAGTTAAGACGCTAGTAATTGTTCATAAATCGTTCTTATTAAATCAATGGAAAGAAAGATTCGAACAATTTTCAGATGCTAAAATAGGAATTATTCAACAAAATAAAGTAGAAACAGATGATAAGGACGTTGTAATAGGTATGTTACAGTCAATAGCAAAAGATAAATATGATTTTGGTATTTTCAGAGAATTCGGTTTAGTTATATTTGATGAGGCTCATCATGCTCCTTCTAAATTTTTCTCAAAGGCGTTACCGTTAATAAGTTGTAAGAAAACTTTATTTTTAACAGCAACACCAAAAAGAAGTGATAGTTTAGAGAAGGTTTTATATTGGTATTTTGGAGATATCATTTATAAGGCTCCTCCAGAAAAAAACGATAATGTATTAGTAAAAATAATGAAATATAGTATAACACACAATAAATTTAGGGAGGCATTTATACCATTTACAGGTGAGATAAATAGGCCAAGAACATTAAATAGAATAGTAAAGATAACAAAAAGGAATAAATTTATTATAAAATGTATAAAAGAAATATTATATGAAGAAGGAAGAAAAATATTAATTTTAAGTGATAGAATCGAGCATTTAGAGAAATTAAAAGAATATTTAGATAAGTCAAAAATAAACTGTGATTTTTATGTAGGAGGGATGAAACAAGCAAAGTTAGATGAAGCAGCGAAAGCTACAGTAATATTAGCATCATACGGTATGGCAGCAGAAGCATTAGATATTCCTACATTGAATACATTAGTTATGGCAACACCAAGAAGGAGTATTGAACAATCAGTGGGAAGAATATTAAGATCTAAGCATAACATTGTTCAGCCCTTAATTATAGATTTAGTTGATATGTTACCAAGTATGGATAAACAAGGATTTCATAGAAGAAAATTTTATAAGAGATTAAAATATCAAATTAAGTTAATTGATGTTGTGGAAAATGAAATTATCGCCGAAGAAGATATATCAGAATGTGTAATAGATACATCTAATGATTTGCTTGATGAACAAACAATAAATCAAGTTGATTTTTTAGATTAATAAATATTTTCTATTTAAAAATATATATATATGAGTGATAATACTACATATCGTGAAAAATATTTAAAATATAAGCAAAAATACCAAGATTTAAAAGAAGAAATGGAAGGAGCAGGTTTAGGTATGGATGGTGCAGACGTATACGAAGTAGATTGTAAAGTAGCACTTGTTCCAAACGAGAAGGGTGGAAGTTTTCCTTTAGATAAATTAGGTATTTCATCAAAAGAAATGATGGAAAATCCAAACGAGGTCAGAAAATTTTTTATTACTTATGGTAAAATGGCTAATGTATTTAAGATTGCAGCTACTAAGAAAAAAACAATAGGTACTGGTCTTAAAAGAATTAGTGCATTACAAATTAGAACCGGAACAGTAAATGTTGTTGCTGGTACATATGAAGGAGTAACAATTGTTGATGGTATAGGTATAACATTAACTGTTGGTGGTCAAATGATGGGAGGTGATGATACTAAAATTCAATTGTTATTGGATGGTATGGTTGCCAAAAAACACACAACACCAGAAGCTGATACTATTACAAAAGTATGTTCAGCAAAGAAAGGTCCCCCAATGATTCCTAAAGAAATGTGTGACTTTTTTGAAAAATTAGACGAAGCATCTGCATAAATTACCTATTTAGTTTAACTCCTAATGCCTTTTCTATTTTGGATAGCATAGAATTATTCTTAAGTGCTTTTCCATTTTCATATGTTTGAATAACACTAGGAAGAACATTAAGTTGTTGTGCAAGTTGTTTTTGGCTAACTTTTTTAGCACATCTTGCTTGAGATATTTGTTTTCCAATTGTCAAACCTACGTAATCATCTTTAGAAAATGAACTAAATCCTTCTTCATCTTCCTTTAACTTTTTCCCAGTTCCTTGAAGAGCACTATTATTATTCTTCAAGCTTTTGGATTTAATTTCATTCGGTCCTGAATTTTGTTTTGCCCTTAATGCTTTAAGCTTAGGGTTACCGATGTCAACTACTTTATAGTCTTGATGATCCATTTTATATAATAAGGTTGAATAATTATTTTATCAATTTTTCAATTTTTATTATAACAAAATCTCATCTGTATTGTATAGCTAGACAAAATTTGTAAGAATACGGAATTTGCATAGCATTTTAATTTTGCGAAGCAAATAAATATATTGATT